>Ga0209075_1005208_pt1 | contig 10058 bp, 11 predicted proteins | sample Stecom2011_FD_187523 | JGI IMG/M metagenome (GOLD analysis project Ga0209075, IMG submission 187523) | Agricultural soil microbial communities from Utah to study Nitrogen management - Steer compost 2011 (SPAdes) (version 2) | ecosystem: Environmental > Terrestrial > Soil > Agricultural land...
TGGAAGAGCATCTTGGTGTCCGTCTGCTTCACCGCACTACCCGCCGGCTTCACTTGACCGAAGCCGGTGCTGTCTACTTTCAGCGTGCCGAGCAGGTACTGGCCGAGATTGAAGATATGGAGGGCCAGCTTGCCGATTTGCAGAGCCAGGCGCGCGGGCGGCTGCGTATTAGTGCACCGGTATCGTTTGCCATCCATCACCTGGTGCCATTGATCAACGCGTTTCAGCGGGCGCACCCTGCTGTGGATGTCGACCTTCAACTTAATGATCGCAAGGTGGATATCGTCGAGGAGGGCTTCGACATCGCGCTGCGTATCGGACGCCCCAAAAAAACCTCGTTAATGGCTCAACACATTGTGGCGGTGCGCCTGTTGCTGTGCGCTTCACCAGACTACTTACGGGAGCACGGCACCCCCGAGCGGCCGCAAGATCTCGCCGGGCACCGCTTTCTGCGCTACAGCTATATGGAAGAGAGTCATGAGGCGCTACTGAAATGGCTGTGGGACAGCAGCGCTGGCGAAAGGGGGAAATTGGTCAGCAATAACGCAGAGGTGCTGATGGAAGCTGCCGTCGATGGAGCCGGCATCGTGCTCCTGCCGACATTTCTGGTTGGCGACGCGATTCGGCAGGGCAGGTTAAAGCCCGTACTCACCGAGCATGAGCCCGAACCACTTGGGCTCTACGCTTTGTTTGCCCACGATCAGCTGCTGGCAAGCAAAGTACGGCACTTCGTGGACTTTCTAGAGGGTTATTTTGATGACCCTCCTGTCTGGGACCGCTTCTAACAAGCCACACTGGAATGCTCGGCATAGCTGTCGTAATGCGGATACAGGCAATCGCTAGTGTGCCGACCGTGACTATTCGGGGTGCCTTGACCAGGAGTTTGAACACATGGAGTCAAATATGAAGATTCAAGCTGCAGTAACACACGCCCAAGGCGAAGCCTTTTCCATCGAAGAGGTGACCCTGGCCGGACCGAAAGCCAACGAGGTGTTGGTAAAAATCGTTGCCGCCGGTGTCTGTCACACCGATGCGGTGGGACGTGATCTGGGAGTGTCGCCTTATCCGATTGTGCTGGGCCATGAGGGCTCAGGTGTAGTGGAGAAGGTGGGTGAGAACGTCACCAGCCTCCAGGCCGGCGACCATGTGGTGATGTCCTTTGCCCATTGTGGTCAGTGTGAGAACTGTCTGACCGGCCACCCGACCGTCTGTTCAGCTTTCAACGACCTGAATTTCGGTGGTCGCATGGATGACGGTACCTGCCGCCTACACCAGGGAGACACCGATATTCACACCTTTTTCGGCCAGTCCTCCTTCGGCACACATATTGTTGCCCATGAGCGTAATGTGGTGAAAGTCGACAAGGAAGTGGACCTGGAGCTGCTGGGGCCGCTGGGCTGTGGCATTCAGACCGGCGCCGGTACGGTGCTCAATCGCCTGAAACCCGAGTTTGGTACGTCGATTGCCATCTATGGCTGTGGCGCGGTAGGCCTGAGTGCGATCATGGCGGCGAAGATCGCTGGCTGCCAACAGATTTTTGCAGTGGACGTGCATGATAGCCGTCTGGAGCTGGCCCTTGAGTTGGGTGCTACCCATGCTTTCAATGGCAAGCAGGTAGACGTGGTCAAGGAGATCCAGGCCGCTTCCAGCGGCGGGACTCACTACGCGGTGGAGTCCACCGGCGTACCTCCCGTGGTGCGTCAGTCCCTGAACGCCCTGCGTCCGCTGGGTCAAGTGGCTATCGTGGGGGTAACACCCGAAATGAACATCGATGTGCACAACGACCTGATGGCCGAAGGCAAGGGCATGATCGGTGTGATCGAGGGCGACTCTGTGCCCCGCGTATTCATTCCGAAGCTGGTGGAGTTCTACAAGGCGGGCAAGTTCCCCTTCGACAAGCTGGTCAAGTACTACCGCTTTGACCAGATCAACCAGGCATTTGAAGACTCGGCCAATGGCACCACCGTCAAGCCGATTCTGAAGCTGGCTCAAGACTAACCTATCACTGCTGGCGAATCAGCGCGATGCGATTGCCAGGGACAAGAAAGTCGTGGCGGGAGCCGGGCTCCTGGCAGGGGCTGGGCAATACAGGGCCGAAGAACACGATGCTGCTCAAACTGCAGACCTTTGGCGAACTGGGGTGTGCAGGAAGAGATAGAGACAAAGGAGTCATACATGAAGTTACGTCGAGGCAGCACAGGTGCCAAGCTGAGCCTGGCGGCAGGCGTCATTCTGCCGCTGGCGTTGTGGTCGGCGCCCATTTTGGCGGAAGAAGAATCACAATGGCGCAGTGGCGAGCATCTCTATAACAACGTTTGTGGTCATTGCCATGCTCCGGAGGTGAATGTGGGGCCGGCGTTAGGGGGGCGTGGTCTCCCGGAGGCTTATATCAAGGCGATCGTACGCAACGGCTTCAATGCCATGCCGGCATTTCCGGCGTCTTACATCGATGATGAATCCATCTCCAAGGTGACCGAGTACATATCGAACCTGCCCCTGGTCGAGCAGCCTTGAGGAGATTGTCATGAATGTAGATCGTCGTTCTGTCCTGAAGGGCATGGCGCTGGGCAGTCTCGCAGGATTGACCATGGGGGCAACGCTGCCATCCCTGGGGGGAGTACAGGCCACTCCCGGCATGGGCGCAGACCGCCCGGTACTGGCGCTGGTGGGGCAAGGTACCCGGCATTCAGCCTTTGTGCAGGGCGCCCGGGCCGCTAACAGCCAGCTGCAACTACAGCCGCTGGATAACAGGCTGGATGTCATGCTGGGACTGGAGAGCCGGTTACGCAGCAGTCAGTCGATGCGCGTCATGGGGTTGCTTGATGATGCCTCGGCGAGCCTGGTGATTGATCTGGCACGTAGCGCGGGTGCCCGCGTGAACTGGATCGGCCAGCACATGGCCGAAGCCGGCCAGAGTCGCCACTATCTTCTTAATACCGGAATGGCCGAAGGTTGCGCACGCCAGTTGAGCCGCCAGCTGCATGCCTGTGGTGCCGGTTTCACGCTCAACGAAGAACGCCAGGGCAGTGCCGCGCCATCCCGTCAGCTGGCGGGCCCTGCGCGTAACACCGGGCACCCCGAACAGTGGGCGGCAAGCATCGGTTATCTACTTGCTTCGTTGGGGGGGCGCCGTCCGGCCATGGCTCCCCTGGTAACGGCAAGCCGCACGCCCCTGACCGGCAGTTTCGTTTCCTTTTCGATCGAGACCTGAAGGAGTCTGATCCATGTCCGAACAAGATACTTCTCTACTGCCCAGTGGGGTGACCCAGAATAATTTCGACCAGGCAGTAGAAAAATTCCGCGCCCTGCTGGGCGACGAGAATGTGTTGCTTGAGCAGCAGCAACTGATGCCCTACAACAAGATCATGATGTCGGTAGAAAACGCCGCCCACGCGCCTTCTGCCGCGCTGACCGCCACCTCTGTCGAGCAGGTCCAGGGAGTGGTCAAGATCTGTAACGAACACCGCATTCCGATCTGGACGATCTCGACCGGTCGTAACTTCGGTTATGGCTCTGCTGCTCCCGCGCAGCGCGGCCAGGTGATCCTTGATCTGAAAAAAATGAACAAGATCATCAAAGTCGACCCGGTCATGTGTTACGCGCTTGTGGAACCGGGCGTCACCTATGGCCAGTTGTACGAATATATCCAGGAGAACGATCTCCCGGTGCTGTTGTCATTCTCCGCGCCTTCGGCAATTGCCGGTCCGGTGGGTAATACCATGGACCGGGGCGTAGGCTATACCCCCTACGGCGAACACTTCATGATGCAGTGCGGCATGGAAGTGGTGCTCGCCAATGGCGATGTCTATCGCACCGGTATGGGCGGGGTGGAAGGTAGCAACACCTGGCAGATCTTCAAGTGGGGGTACGGGCCGACACTGGATGGTATGTTCACCCAGTCCAACTACGGTATCACCACCAAGATGGGCTTTTGGCTGATGCCCAAGCCACCAGTGTACAAGCCGTTTGAAGTCATCTTCGACAACGAGGAAGACATTGTCGAGATTGTCGACGCGCTGCGTCCGCTGCGTATGAATAACACCATTCCCAACTCGGTGGTCATTGCCAACGTGCTGTGGGAGGCGGGTAGCGCCCACCTGACCCGTGCGCAATACACGAGTGAGCCAGGTCACACTCCGGAAAACGTTCTGCAGCAGATACAGGATGACACCGGCATGGGAGCCTGGAACCTGTATGCCGCACTCTATGGCACCCAGGAACAGGTGGATGTGAACTGGAAGATCGTCACGGAGACCTTCGAGAAGCTCGGCAAGGGGCGCATCGTTACCCAGGAAGAGGCCGGTGACACTCAGCCCTTCAAGTACCGTGCCGAACTGATGTATGGCGTTCCCAACCTGCAGGAGTTTGGCTTGTACAACTGGCGCGGGGGTGGCGGTTCCATGTGGTTTGCCCCGGTGAGTGAAGCCCGTGGCAGTGAGTGCAGAAAGCAGGCAGCACTGGCCAAGCGCATCCTGCACAAGCACGGTCTGGACTACGTGGCCGAGTTCATTGTGGCACCGCGTGACATGCACCACGTCATCGATGTGCTCTATGACCGCACCGACGAGGAAGAGACCCAGCGCGCCGATGCCTGCTTCAACGAGCTGCTGGACGAGTTCGAAAAGGAAGGCTACGCCGTATACCGGGTCAACACTCGTTTTCAGGAGCGCGTGGCGCAGAGCTACGGAGAAGTGAAACGGGATCTTGAGCACGCCATCAAGCGTGCTGTTGACCCGAACAACATTCTCGCTCCGGGCCGCTCGGGTATTGATCTGGATACCTACAAGCAGAGCTGACAGTACCGCCAGTTCGAAGATCCATTTTTAACATCTATGTCTGTGCCTGCCTCTGCCCTGGCGATGCTGGGGTAAGGTAGGCCGGATACAAGAGATGGGTAAAGAATGTCCTGTGGCGATATTTCAAGAAAGCGGCGCCAGTGCCTCGATCAGGGAGTAGATGAACTGGATACCGTTACTGAACAATCCTTGTAGAAAGCGTGACATATCGGTCATCAGCACCATCAGCAGCACCAGGCCCATGGTCAGGGACATGGGGAAGCCGATATTGAACACGGTCAATTGGGGTGCGGCGCGGTTGAGAATGCCCATGGCCAGGTTGATGATCAACAGCGAACCCACCAGCGGCAGGGCCAATGACATGCCGGCCGTGAAAATAGTGCCGCCGTAGCGTACCAGCATCTCGAACGCGCCGGGATTGAAGCCGCCGATGCCGACCGGTAAGCCATGAAAGGTGTAGATCACCGCCTCCAGTACCATCAAATGGCCGTTCAGGGCCAGAAACAGCAGCAGGGTGATCATGAAGAACACCCGTGACAGGATCATGCTGTTGGTGCCGCTGCTGGTATCGAAGAAGGTGGCGAAGGCCAGGCCCATCTGTAATCCGATGAACTCACCTGCCGCCTGCACCACGGCGAAGACCACATGCATCACCAGGCCGATGGCGATACCGATGAGTATCTGCTCGGCCATCAGACCCACTCCTGCCCAGGACATGATCGGCACATCAGGCATGGGCGGCAGGCTGGGGGCGATGACGAAGGTAATCAGAAAAGCCAGACCAATTTTGGCCTGATTGGGTACGCTGGAGTGGCCCCATAGCGGAGCGGCCGAGAAGAACGCAAGAATACGCACGAACGGCCACAGCAAAATGACCAGCCAGCCGTGCAGTTGGGCGAAGGTTATCTCGACCATGCGTAGCTCACCTCAAGAGCACGGCTCACATCATCAGCATGCTGGGGATATTGGTAAACAGCGTGCGTGTGAAGTCGACGATCAGGCCGATCAGCCAGGGGCCGGCAAATACCAGCACAGTGAATACCCCAAGGATCTTGGGAATGAACGACAGCGTCATTTCGTTGATCTGGGTAGCGGCCTGGAACAGGCTGACGGTAAGACCGGTCAGCAGAGCGGTGAGCAGCAGTGGGCCGGCCAGAAACAGCGTGACGCGCATACCCTGGTAGGCCAGGCTCATGACCATTTCCGGTGTCATTTCGACTCCTCGCCGAGTTGGGCTCGGCCACGTCAATCTAGATAAAGAAGCTTTCCGCCAGTGAACCGATAATCAGCTGCCAGCCATCCACCAGCACAAACAGCATCAGCTTGAACGGCAGTGAAATGGTGGCGGGCGGCACCATCATCATACCCAGCGACATCAACGTACTGGCGACCACCAGGTCGATAATCAGAAAAGGAATGAAGATGGTAAAGCCGATTTGAAAGGCCGTCTTGAGCTCACTGGTAACGAATGACGGTACCAGGATGCTGAGTGGCACGTCTTCAGGGCCCTGCATCGGTCCGACGTCACCCAGCCGTGCAAATAGCGCCAGGTCGGGCTCGCGGGTCTGGGCCAGCATGAATTCGCGGAAGGGCTCCTGGGCCAGCAGCAGAAACTCTTCGAAATTGATCTCTTCGGCGGTTAGCGGGACCCAGGCGGTTTCGTAAACGATGCTGAAGACCGGAGACATGATAAAAAAGGTCAGAAACAGCGCCAGCCCCAGCAGCACCCGGTTGGGCGGAGTCGCCTGGGTGCCCATGGCGGTGCGCAGCAGGCTGAGCACAATGATGATACGGGTGAAGCTGGTCATCATCAGCAGTGCGGTCGGCAGAAAAGCCAGCGAGGTGAGCAACAGCAGCGTCTGCAACGACAGTGACCACTGTTGACCGCCATCTTCCAGCGGCTGACTGATGAGACCGGGAATCTGCTGGGCGAAGGCGGCTTGCGGGATCATGCTGCCGATCAGCAGGATAGCGAGCAACGCCAGTAGTTGGGCGAGCCGGCCCGGAAAAGACACGCGACAACTCATTCAGCGCCCCGCTTGCCGCCACCCAGGCCTGCATTCTGTTTCAGTGCCCGGGCAAAGCGCGTAGCGAAGCGCTCACCTTCGGGGGGCGGTTCGCCGGGGTCGGTTGGTGCTACGGGAGCGTCGAGCTCATGCAGTTTATTGACTTGCCCGCCCCCTACGCCCAGCACCAGCCAGGTACCTTCCACTTCCACGATAACCACCCGTTCGCGGCTGCCCAGGGCGGCACTGCCGACCACCCGCAGGTGCCCGCCGGCGGCGCGGTTTTGCGGACCCCAGCGGCGGAGCAGCGCGGTGCAGAGCAGAATCACGGCAATCACCAGCGCCAGGGCAGCGGCGGTCTTGCCCAGCATGGCCATGCTCGCCAGGGCGTCGCCGCCTACGGCGAGCGAGTCCACATTGAGTGCATCCACGGCGTCGGTGCTTTGGGGGGAGGGGGTAGCACTCATCGATTGAGTTTCTGGACTCGCTCGGAGGGGGTGATGATCTCGGTAATCCGGATACCGTATTTTTCATCGACTACGACCACTTCGCCCTGGGCGATCAGGTAGCCGTTGATCAGGATATCCATCGGCTCGCCGGCCAGGCCGTCAAGCTCGATCACCGATCCTTGGGCCAGCTCCAGCAGCTGCTTGATAGTCAGCTTGGTGCGCCCCAGCTCTACGGTCAGCTTGACCGGGATGTCCATGATCATCTCGAGATCACGCGGTGCGCCGGCTCCGCCACCGTTATCCAGCGGGCGGAACACACGATCACCGGCGGCTTGCGCTGTGCCGGCGGTGCTTGGTGCGACAGCCGCGGGCTCGTCGGCGGCGGTTTCAGCTGCGGCCTGTTCGGCCAGGGCTTCTGCCCACGGATCTTCCCCGGTGGCGCCGCCGGCGGCTTCGGCAGCGGCCTGCTCGGCCATGGCCTCGGCCCAGGGGTCGTCGGTGGAGCCGCTGGTTTCCTGTTCGGACATGGCGGCGGCCCAATCGTCTTCGGAAACGTTCTGATCGGGCTTCTTGGGATCAGTCATGCTTGGATTCCTTGGCTTGAGGCGCTGCGCCCTGAATGAAGGCGTCTTTCGACGCTGAATTGTGTGCAGCATGATCAATGATGCGAATCACACGCAGCGCGCTTTGTTCATGCTGGCTGCCGTACTCGCACTCCATCACCGGTACACCATCGACACTGGCGATGACGGTTTCGGGCAGCTCGAAGGGAAGAACGTCACCCACCTTGAGCGCCATGACATGGGCGATTCGTGTGGACAGTTCGGTAAAATTGGTCACCAGTTCAACTTCCGAGCGGCGCAATTCGCCGGCCATGCGCTGGCTCCAGGCACCATCCTGATTATGATGGCCGTCGTTGAGCGGATTGGCCAGCAGGTCGCGCAGTGGCTCGATCATCGAGTAGGGAATGCAGATCTGGAAGCTGCTGGAAAGATTGCCCACCTCGATATTGAAGTTGGTGTTTACCACGATCTCGTTGGGCGAGTTGGTGATATTGGCAAATTTGGACTGCATCTCCGAGCGCAAATAGTGGATCTGCAGCGGGTAAACCGACTTCCACGACTCCTCATAGGCGTCGATGGCCAGATGCAGCAGCCGCTGAATGATACGTTGCTCGGTGTTGGTGAATTCGCGCCCTTCCGAGCGGGTCAGAAAGCGTCCATCACCGCCGAACAGGTTGTCCACCACCATGAAGACCAAGTTGGGGGGAAATACAATCAGGGCCGAGCCGCGTAATGGCTTCATGCCGATGATATTGATATTGGTCGGTACGGGGACGTTGCGCGAAAACTCGCTGTAGCTGAGATAGCGTACTGAATCGACGGTGATATCGGCGCTACGCCGCAGCAGGTTGAACAGCCCCATGCGGAAATGACGGGCGAAGCGCTCGTTGATGATATCCATCGCCTGCAGCCGCTCGCGAATAACGCGATGCTGCGTAGCCGGGTCGTAGGGGCGTATCCGATCTTGCCCGTCGTTGCTCGCAACGGGCTCGTCGTCGCCGCTGACCCCTTTGAGCAGGGCGTCGATCTCATCCTGTGACAGCAGATCGTCTTGGGACATGGTGGCGAGGGTACCCGATTATTGCACGATGAACTCGGTGAACAGCACATCCTCGATTTGCAGAGGAGGCTGCGGCTGGGTGAGCGGCTCGGAAAGCACGGCAGCGACTTCATCGCTCAGGCGACGCTTGCCTTCCGGGGTAATTAGCTCTCCCGCCTGCTTGCCGGAAAACAGCAGCAACAGGCGGCTACGCACCTGGGGCATGTGTTCGGTCAGAATCTCCTGGCTTTCGTCGCTGGCCACCTTGAGCGAAATACCGGCATAGAGCAGACGCGAGCCGAAATTGTCATCGGCGAGATTGACCGTGAAGGGGTCAATCTTGACGAAGATCGGCATCGGGCGCTCCAGTTGTTGCACCTGGGCACTGCTGTTATCACTGGTGTTGCGCTCGCTCATGACCATGTAAATGGCGGCTCCGGCTGCTGCCAGGGAAAGCAGCACCAGTAGTATCATCAACCACACCAGCTTTGAGGAGCTACCCTGAGATTTCGCCATTGATACGCCTTTGGTACGTTGGTCCAGCCAATGATTGGCATTATGTCGAAGTCGGGCCGCCTGTGATGACTGGAACAGGCGGCGCGAATGGCCTTATCTTGCCTTTTTGTCAGGCATACAAGTCTACGCGGCCATCCAGCGCAACCGTCGCGCTGGTGGCGGGAGTCAGTGTGTCGCTGTCCGCCAAATCGAGATCGCTGTCGCTTGTAGTACCACGCTGGCCCTGACCGGACTGGCCGCCGGCGAAGGTCTGGGCATCCTGCTGGCGCTGCTCGCCAACGGAAGCCTCACCCAGACTGATGCCCTGTTCAGCCAGTGCTTCACGCAGTTGGGGAATGGCCTGTTCCAGTGCTTGCCGGACCGGAGCGTGAGCGGACAGGAACTGTGCCTGGGCGCCCTGTTCAGTCATTTTCAAGGTGACCGAAAGCGGACCGAGTTCGGCGGGGTTCAGGCGCATCTCGATGCGCTGTTCGCCGCCCTGACGGGCAAATTGTACCAGCTGCTGGCCCAGCTGGTTTGACCAGGCCTGACTCTGTACCGGTGCGCTGAGTGTGGTGTGTGCCGGCAGGGCGGGTTGGGCCGTGGAGGCGCTATGGCCATTGCTGGTGCTGGTTGCTGCGAAGGTCGCGGCTTCCGGAACGAAGCCGCCACGTGGCGCTTCCGTGTTCAATGACGCCAACTCGCCGGGG
>Ga0209075_1005209_pt1 | contig 10055 bp, 6 predicted proteins | sample Stecom2011_FD_187523 | JGI IMG/M metagenome (GOLD analysis project Ga0209075, IMG submission 187523) | Agricultural soil microbial communities from Utah to study Nitrogen management - Steer compost 2011 (SPAdes) (version 2) | ecosystem: Environmental > Terrestrial > Soil > Agricultural land...
AGGAAGCGCTGGTCCGGCTTTACAACCAGGTGTATTCCAACCAGGACTGGCTGCCGCCGGAACTGGGTGCCTCTCAGCCGGTCATCAAACCCAAAGGCATTGATGATGTGCCGGTCATGACGCTGACTCTCTATGACCCGGTTAATGGTCATACCGGAGAAGAACTGACGCGCCTGGCCCACATGCTGGAAGTGGCGCTCAAACGGGTGCCCGGAACCCGGGATGTTTACACCGTGGGCGGCGTGCCCGACCGGGTGGATATCCATTTTGATCCGGCTCTACTTGCCGGGTTTAATCTTACCCTCGGCGATATTCGCGATGCCCTGAAAGCCGCCAATGCCAGCGCTCAGGAAACCCGCATTACTCGCGACAACCTGTCCATTCCGGTTCAGGCCGGCACATTGTTGGAGAGCGTTGATGATGTGCGCAGCCTCGTGGTGGGCATGCACGCTGGCGCAGCGGTGTATCTGGGCGACGTAGCCAGTGTCAGTCGCGGTGGCACTGCGCCGGACCAGAGCGTAATGACCGGCTTCGGGCCAGCAGCAGATGCCAGCAGTGTTGGCCAGTCTGGTGATGTGTACCCGGCCGTGACACTGGCCATCGCCAAGAAGTCCGGGCAAAACGCCGTGGATATCACTCGAGCCATCGAGCAGAGGTTGGAGCAGATCCGCAACCGGGCTTTGCCTGAAGGTGTGGAAGTGATTGTTACCCGGGATTATGGCGAAACGGCCTCTGCTAAGGCGCAGAAACTCATCTCTGACCTGATATCCGCCACCTTGGGCGTGGTTCTGCTGGTGCTGATCGCCATGGGTTGGCGTCAGGCATTGATCGTCGGTATAGCGGTACTGATTACCCTGTTGCTGACACTGGTATTCAGCTGGGCCTGGGGCTTTACCCTGAACCGGGTGTCGCTGTTCGCCCTGATTTTCTCCATCGGTATTCTGGTGGATGACGGCATAGTGATAACCGAAAACATCAACCGCCGCATTCGCAATTCCAACCACCCCTTGAAGGACATTATTCCGGTAGCGGTGGATGAAGTGGGTACGCCCACCATCATGGCCAGCCTGACCATTATGGCGGCGCTGCTGCCTATGGCCTTTGTGAGTGGTTTGATGGGGCCTTATATGAGCCCCATTCCCATCAACGCATCCGCCGGTATGGTGCTGTCCCAGATTGTTGCCTTTGTGGTCGCGCCTTGGCTGGCGTTCCGGCTGTTGAAGCGCAAAGAAGGCGAAACCGTTACGGAAACGGAAGAATCCGGAAGTTCCGCGGACGGGGTCAGCCCCATGGGCATGAAAATATTTGGCGGTGTTCTTACGCCCTTTCTGGGCGAGCACCCCTGGCGGCGCCGCTTTCTGGCCCTCGGCGTGATCCTGCTCACTTTGGCAGCGGCTTCGTTGCCGGGGTTTCAGGCGGTGATCATGAAAATGCTGCCTTTCGACAACAAATCCGAATTCCAGATTGTGGTTGATATGCCCGAACACACGCCGGTTGAGCAAACCCAGCGGGTGCTTCTGGAGATGGGGCATTATCTGGAGACTGTTGACGAAGTAACCAGCTGGCAGAGCTACGCTGGCACCGCAGCGCCCATCAACTTCAATGGTCTGGTGCGCCAGTACTACCTGCGTAGTGACTCTTATCAGGGCGATATTCAGGTGAATCTCAGCGATGAGAGCGTGCGCCCCCGCCAGTCCCACGACATTGCTCAGGCGCTGCGTGCGCCCTTGACCGCCATTGGCGAGCGCTACGACGCCAGCGTCAAGATTGTTGAAGTACCGCCGGGGCCGCCTGTACTTTCGCCCGTGGTGGCAGAGATTTACGGTGCCGACGCTCATCAGCGCGCCAAACTGGCTCGCTCCGTAGCTGCCGGTATGGCAGAAGTGAAAGGGCTTGTGGATATTGATACCACGCTTGAAGCCCCCACACGGCAGTGGGAAATAGCAGTGGATCGCGCCCGGGCTGCTCGCTTGGGCGTATCTCAGGCGCAAGTGGTTGAGGCGTTACAAATGGCTCTGGGTGGTATGAACGTCAGCTTTTTGCACGACGATCACGCCAAATACCCTGTGCCTATTCGGGTAACGCTTGAGGATACCGATAAGGCTCAGCCATCGGTGCTTATGTCTCTGCAGGTGCGCAGCCGGGCCGGTAATCTGGTGCCTCTGGCCAGCATTGCCCAGGTGCGCGAAGCCGACTGGATGGGTGCTATCTACCACAAAAACCTGTTGCCGGTGACCTATGTAACCGCCGATATGGCAGGGGATATAGATTCACCCTTGTACGGCATGTTTGCCATGGTGTCGCTGCTGAAGCAGCAGGAAGGCGCGCCGGAGCAGTTCTTTATTGATCAGCCACCTCTGCCGGAAAAAGGCACGCTCAAGTGGGACGGTGAGTGGCAGATTACCTATGAAACCTTCCGGGATATGGGCGCAGCCTACAGCGTGGGTGTGTTCATGATCTTTGTGTTGCTGGTGGCGCAATTCCGTTCGTATATTCTGCCGTTGGTGATCATGGCACCCATACCGCTCACCTTGATTGGCATCATGCCCGGGCATGCTCTGTTGGATAGGGAGTTCACGGCAACCAGTATGATCGGGATGATTGCGCTGGCGGGCATTATCGTGCGCAACTCCATTCTGCTGGTGGTCTTTATCCAGCAGCTTCTGAAAGAAGGTATTGAGCTGGAAAATGCCGTGGTTCTGGCAGGCGCCGTGCGCATTAAGCCGATAGCCCTGACGGCTGTATCGGCGATGGTGGGCGCTTACTTTATCCTGAATGACCCGATTTTTAACGGGCTGGCAATCTCGCTGGTGTTCGGACTTGCGCTCTCTACCTTGCTGACCGTTGTGGTAGTACCCTTGCTTTACTACACGCTGGCCAGGTGCAAGTGGATTTAGCTGCCTGTCCAGTAGCGCTGCATTTTCATAAACAGGAACGAGGCGCTCCAGGTGATCAATACTAACCCTGTGAGCCCCTCGATTCCGGTCAGAAAACGTAGCGCGCCCAAGGGCTCGATATCACCGTAGCCAACGGTGGTGAAGGTGCTGAAAGAAAAGTAAACGCAGTCCAGAAAACTGCCGTTGAAGTTGCCTTCCAGCGTGCCCCATGTATCGGCGTGGTGCATGAAAAAGTAGGCCGCTGCAAACACCTACACCTGTGCCGTGTGGGCGAGCAAAACACCAAGGACGGCAGTGGCCAGACGCAGGTTCTGCTGGGAGTGCATTACTTTCAAAAGTGCGCTCAGGCGAACAAGAGCCTCGCGGTGCATAAGCACAACCAGAACCACAATGAAGGAGTTGATGATTGTGGCGCTGAGCAGGTTTGCATAGTCTTCTGAGAACAAACGTATAGTACTCCTGAAGGTACTTTTTATAGCCATTTTAAAGCAATCGGGAGGCCTCTTTCAGAGGTGTCTCGTTACTCGTTCCCGTCTTGTGGCGGAGCTTTATTTACCTTAGCTGGCCCACACGCTATGTCCAAACGATTTATACCCGTAATTATTCTAGCAGCCGGAGTTTTGGGCTTTCTGTTTCTGAAAATGACCCGTCCGGAGCCAGCTCAGGTGTCTGCTACCGAGCGTAGCTGGCGGGTAGAGGTTCAGCGGGTTGAACCAAAAGCCCACACCCCTGTTTTGCCTCTGTACGGCGAGATAGTAGCGCCCGAGCAGGTATTGGTGGTTGCCACCATGGCTGGTCGCATAGGTGAGCGGCCCGTCGCCGAGGGACAAAGGGTTAGCAAAGGTGATCTGTTGGTGGCTTTGGATGCTCAGGATATTGAACCAGCGCTTGCTCAGGCAAAGGCTCAAGTGGCTGACCTTGCGGCTCAGATTCGCTCAGAGCAGGTGCGTTATCGCAACGACCAAGTGGCGCTGAAAAGCGAGTTGGCCATTCTGGATAATGCCCGCAGGCAAAGAGAGCGTACTCGATCGTTGGTAGACCGTAATCTTGCATCCCAAGAGAACTTGGAAAGCGTAACCGACGGTGTGGCCAGAGCGGAACTCAGTGCCAGTAATCGCCAGCGCGCTATCGATGAACACCCGGCGCGGCTGCAAAGTTTAGAAGCCAGATTGGCTCAGGCCGAGGCAACACTGGCCACCACCCGGCGAGATGCCGAGCGCGCCCGAGTTGTTGCGCCGTTTGATGGCGTAGTAACGGATGTTCAGGTGGCGGTAGGCGATCAAGTATCAAGAAACCAGAAACTGCTCTCGGTCTACGCTACAGAAAGCATGGAACTCCGGGCCAGAGTGCCCGAAAGATATCGCCCTGAGCTGCTGAATGCGTTGGCCAAAGGCATGGATCTCTATGCGTACAGTGATAAGCAGCAGGTTCGTTTCCGGCTCGAACGTTTTGCTGGCACCAGCGACCCTGCTGGAACCGAGGCCATTCTCGCGTTGGTAGGAGACTCAGCGGGCTTACGCCCGGGTGCTCTTTTGCCCGTCAGCCTTGAACGGCCGCAGCGTGGCGGAACGGTGGCTATTCCCTTTAGCGCTCTATACGGCGCCGATAACGTATACCTGATTGCAGACGATGGCCGCATGCAGCGCGTCTCTGTTGAACGGGTTGGCGAAGCACTTTCCTCCAATGGCGAGCGGCGCCTTTTGATTGCCGGTGAAGCGCTCAAGCCGGGCGTGCAATTGGTTGTTACCCACCTTCCGAATGCGCTTACCGGACTGAAAGTAGACATAGCAAATACAGGTGAAGACAAAGGGAGCGCCCCGGAATGAGGCGCAAAAAAGGCGTCATCGGCTTTTTTGTACACCATAAGGTTGCCGGCAATCTGGTGATGTTGATGATGCTGCTCGCCGGTACCTTGGCGCTTACCCGTATGAACGTGCAGTTTTTTCCCACCTTTGCGCTCGATATAGTCAGCGTGCGGGTGGTTTGGAGTGGTGCCTCTGCAGAGGATGTGGAGCAGGGCATTACCAATCCGCTGGAACAGCGGCTGCGCAGTGTGAATGGTCTCAAGAAAATGACCTCCACCTCGGCCCAAAGCATTGCCTCTATCACTCTGGAGTTTCAGGAAGGCACCAACCCGATCACTGCGCTGGATGATGTGCGCCAGCAAGTTGATGAATTCAATAACCTACCTACAGACGCCGAAGAGCCCCGAGTCGCCCGTATCGAGCGTTACGAACCTGTTGCCCGCCTGTTGATGTTCGGAGACGTTGATCGCAGCGAGTTGCGGGCTTTGGCTTACCGCTACGAAGACGAACTCTTGCAACAGGGCATAGACCGGGTGTCTTTTCGGGGGTTGCCCGAGCAGCAAATCAGTATCGATATACCTGTTGAAAGGTTGGAGACCTTGGGGCTTACACTTGGGCAGGTTGCCGACAGAGTGGCTTCGGTTTCGCGGGACTTGCCCGCCGGAATCATGGCGCAGCAGGACTCGGCGCGGGAGCTGCGGTCCGTAGAACAAAGGCGCAGCCCTCAGGCGTTTGAATCGTTACCGCTACTCAGCGATGAGCGTGTTCAGCTGCGGTTGGGGGATATAGCCGATGTTCGTCAAGAAGACCGCGATAGCCAAGTATCTCTTACCCGCAACGGTTTTCCGGCCATTGAATTGCAACTGCAAAGAGCCGAGAACGGCAACTCCTTGGCAGCCGCCAAGGTTTTGGATCAATGGCTTGAAGATACCCGGGCCACGATGCCGCCGTCGATACAGTTGGAAGTGTACGACGAGACCTGGCAGCTGCTGAACGACCGTATTTCCCTGCTCACCAATAACGGTCTCAGCGGTTTGATATTGGTTGTTTGCCTGCTGTACCTGTTCCTCCCCGGGCGCGTTGCACTTTGGGTGGCGGTCGGTATTCCCACGGCGTTTCTGGCGGCATTGGGCGTGTTCTGGCTGATTGGCGGCTCTATCAACATGATGTCCTTGTTTGCGTTGATTATGGCGCTGGGGGTTATTGTTGATGACGCCATTGTTGTTGGGGAGGATGCAGACGCCCACGCCCGCATGGGCGAGGCTTCCATCTATGCCTCGGAAGGCGCAGCAAAGCGCATGGTTTGGCCGGTGCTGGCGTCGTCGTTAACCACGGTTGCGGCGTTTATGCCATTGCTGGTGGTGGGTGGTGTTATCGGTAATATCCTTGGTGATATTCCGGTCATCATGATCTGCGTACTTATTGCATCTTTGCTTGAATGCTTCATTGTTCTGCCTGCGCACTTGCGGCGTGCCTTTAAACCTCGAAATGCCAATAAGGATGTGCCAGAGCCTGCGGCGCCTAGCCGCAACCCCATCGCACGTTTCCGTGTGGGTTTTGAACGCCGCTTTGATCGTTTTCGAGAAGGTCCTTTTCGCCGGTTTTCCCAGCGCAGCTTGGAGCACCGCGGCATAACCATGGCCTGCGTGGTGGCTCTGGCTATAGTGACCCTGGGCCTGCTTGCTGGTGGTCGCCTCGGATTCAACTTCTTTCCAACGCCGGAACCCTCGGTACTTTACGCCAACGCCAGTTTCGTTGCGGGCACAGACAGCAAAACCGTTGATCGGTTTATGGCGGATATGCAGAAGACGCTAAACGAAACAGAGGCGGCGCTGGGCGGCAACCTGATTCTGCACGCCGTTACCACGGAAGGCGCAACACTGGGCGCGGGAGGGAGCTCCCGCTCCGGTGATGAGTTGGGTTCTATGATGATTGAGCTAGTGCCTTCCGACCGGCGCCCCGTGCGCAACCCGGAATTCATCAACGAATGGCGCAGCCGACTGGCCCTGCCTGCGGGGCTGGATAATCTGGCCATTTCCGAGCGTCAAGCCGGGCCTCCGGGCCGGGATGTGAACGTGCGATTGACCGGTGACAGCTCACAGAACCTGAAGCTTGCTGCTGAAGAGCTGGCACAGGCGTTATCGACCCTGCCGGGCGTATTGGATGTAGAAGATGACATGCCCTGGGGCCGGGAGCAGTTAATCTACCAAACCAGTGCCTACGGCGAAGCCTTAGGGCTCACCACAACCGATCTGGGGCGCCAATTGCGGGCGGCTTTCGATGGCCGAGTCGCCCAGATTTATCAGGACGGTCGTGATGAGATGGAAGTGCGTGTGCAGTTGCCTAAGGAGCAGCGTGAGCGCTTATCGACTCTGTCTCGCGTGACGGTGCGCACACCCGACGGCCGTTTCGTGCCACTGGGGCAAGTGATGAACCTGAATCACCGTCAAGGGTTTGAGGCATTGCGACACGCCGACGGCAAGTTGGCGGTTGAAGTCACCTCTGCCCTGAACACACGGGTAAGCACCACGGCGCAAATTATCGAGAGCTTGGAAGCGGATGCCTTGCCTGATATCGCGAGCCGCTACAACGTACGCTACAGCTTCGAAGGCCGGTCGGCGGATCAGCGGGAAACCATTGCCGATATGAAAACCGGTTTAGTCGTCGGTATCGCCTTGATGTACGTAATATTGGTGTGGGTCTTCGCCTCTTGGAGCCTGCCGCTGATCGTGATGGCTATTATTCCGTTCGCACTGGTAGGTGCCTTACTGGGCCATTGGGTGATGGGGATTCAGCTAACGGTTCTATCGCTGTTCGGGTTGTTTGGTCTGGCGGGCATTGTGGTGAACAACGCCATCATTCTGGTTTCATTCTACAATCATCAGCGCGAGAAGGGGTTGGGCATTAATGAGGCACTGAACGAAGCTGCCGTGCAGCGGGTGCGTGCTGTATTGCTGACCTCGTTGACCACCATTGGTGGATTGCTGCCGCTGCTTTTTGAAACCTCATTGCAGGCGCAATTCCTGATTCCCATGGCCACCTCGATTGCTTTTGGCCTGGGGCTGTCTACGGTACTGGTGTTGTTGGTGATCCCAGCGCTGTTGTCTTGGCTGGAACAGTTTCGGGAATGGCGGGGAGCTTAGGTGACGGGATATGCCGACTAACGCTTGGTTTACCAAGTAATACTGTTGTCAGACGATCCCGAACCTGAGTCTAAACTTGCTTCCGGGCCAAGGGGGCGTATATCGATGATAGTTTCGCGCTCGCTGCCCTCTTTTTCTATCAACTCCCGAAGCCGCAAACGTTCTTCTTCTAGCGGATCAGACATATCGATAATGATTTCGACACGTCGGTTTTTTGCGCGGTTTTCCGAAGACGTATTGCCTACTCTGGGTTCTGTGTCGGCCAAGCCTTTGACAGCTAGGCGTGTTGGCTCAACATCACCCGTGGCCAACAAAACATTTGCGACGGCTGCGGAGCGGGCAGCTGAAAGATCCCAGTTGCTATAAAAACGCGCTGTCCGAATGGGGATGTCATCGGTATGGCCTTCCACCGTTAGTTTGCCTGGCATATCGGCCAGCACTTCGGCCATCTCCAGAAGTAGGCCTTCAAACTCCCAGGTTAGCTTCGCTGAGCCAGAGGGAAATGAACCCTTTTCTTCAACTCGAATCACGATTCGATGCTGGTCTTGGTCAGTTTCTACTGTAATGCGCCCGTCGTCGATAGCATCTTCAAGCACCTCTTGAATGCTTGCAGTTCTGGCTTCAAGAGCTTCTTCTGCAGCTGCGTCCAGAGCTTGTTCCGAGGGGCTTTTAAGAGTTTGCAGTTCCGGCTGTTGATCGGTGGTGGTCTGTTTAACTTCGTTAACCAGAGTTGGTTCCGGAGGGGCAGGCGAAAATGTATCAAAGACCGGGCTGGTGCCCATGGGGATTTCCAGTGCTGGCACGTCTCGCTGCACACCGAAGGCTTTCGACAGTTCGCCTGCAATCTGCTTAAACTTCATGGCGTCGATTTCGGAAAACGACAGTAAAAGCACAAAGAAGCACATGAGCAGCGACATCAGGTCGGCAAAAGTCACAACCCAAGCTGGAATACCCGGTTTTTCTTCTTCTGGAAGCTCGTCCATGGCGCTTATCCGCTGGCGGCCTCCGCCTCGGGCGCTTTGTCACGCTGGTTCGGGGGCAAGTAGCTGGAGAGCATCTGTTCAATCACGCGTGGGTTCGTGCCCTGCTGAATGGCCACCAGTGCATCGGTATAAAGCATCTGTAGGCGGGCTTCTTCGGTCATGCGCAGTGTTAGCTTATCGGCAATGGGGCCAGCGATCATGGTTGCAATCATTGCGCCGTAAAGTGTGGTCAGCAGCGCAACCGCCATAGCTGGGCCTATGGATTTGGGGTCTTCCATGTTCGAGAGCATTTGCACCAGACCAATCAGGGTGCCGATCATACCCATTGCAGGTGCCACATCGCCCATGGCTGTGAACACCTTGGCACCGGAGCGGTTGTGGTCTAGCGTCATCAAGCGTTCTTTATCCAAAAGCTGCTTGATGGTATCGCCGGGTTGGCCATCCACTAGCATTTGAATGCCTTTGCCGAGGAACGGAGAGCTGAGTTCACGCCCTTCAAGGCCTAGAACGCCTTCTTTGCGGGCAACATTGGCAACATCCACCAACTCTTCAATACTGGTTTGGATCTCTGGCAGTTTAAACTTGAAGGCCCGGGCGGCGGCTTTGAAGGCACCTAAAAACTGAGGAATGCTGAACTTTGCGAGCACAACCAGAAGCGTGCCACCAATAACGATCAATAGCGATGCTCCGTTAAGGAAAACACCCGGAGCAGCACCAAGAACAACGGCAGTCACGATAAGTAATGATGGCGCCTATAAGGCCAATTAGGGTGGCAAAATCCACATGCTCTCCGGGAAATGTATTGGTTATAAGTTGCAGGCGGTGAGATCACCTGTAGTTCATTAATCGATCAATCCGACTGTGTAAGATCTCCGTGTTCTTCCTTATGCTCTTTCCAAGCTGCGTATTTGTGCAGATCCGACTCAACCAATTTTAAACATAGTGCAACAACGCCAACATCGTCCACAAATCCGATGCCCATAATGAGATCGGGAATAAAGTCCAGCGGGTTCATTACGTAAAGCAGTGCCCCAGCTATAGCTGCAATGCTCTTCCATGGCACACTGCGGTAATTGCCGTTCCAGTAATCCTGAATCATAGAAAACATCAGCTTGATATCCGCGCTGAAGCGTTGCAACTTGCCGCTGCTTTTTACCTTTTCCTCAATCGCCCTCTGCCGTTCAAGCAGGGCTTCCAAATCAACGCGGTTTACCTTCTCCGATTCAG
>Ga0209075_1005210_pt1 | contig 10055 bp, 8 predicted proteins | sample Stecom2011_FD_187523 | JGI IMG/M metagenome (GOLD analysis project Ga0209075, IMG submission 187523) | Agricultural soil microbial communities from Utah to study Nitrogen management - Steer compost 2011 (SPAdes) (version 2) | ecosystem: Environmental > Terrestrial > Soil > Agricultural land...
TCCGGGAAGATTAGGCCTATTTTTATGGGTGAATGAATGTGGTTTTGATCTTTACTTGATCATCTTTGTGAATAAAATAAACGCAGATTTTTGTAATTGCTTAGAGTTTTAAGCTCAATACAAACTCATCTTAATAGGATTTATAGGGCAAAAATTTCCCGGATAGCACCACATTTACCCGGTCGCCATTTTCATGGCTTTCCCGTTGAATATCCATACTAAAATCAATTGCACTCATAATCCCGTCGCCAAATTCTTCATGAATCAGCTCTTTAATGGTAGAACCATAGACATTCACCACTTCATACCAGCGGTAAATTAAAGGATCGGTCGGAACGCTGGTTGGCAGAGAGCCTTTATACGGCACAATCTGTAACCAGGCCACGGCTTCATCACTCAGGTTAAATATCTGACCAATTTTTTCGGCCTGTTCCTTATTCAATGCCATTTGCCCCAAACAGGCTGCCGTTACCCATTCTTTGGATAAACCAATTTCCTGCGCCACGCTGGACCACTGAATATTGTTCAGCACCTTGGCAGATAAAATCATGTCTGTCACTTGTTGGCGATGGCTAATCATATCTATTTCCTCAACTGCTTATGGCTAAAACACTGAGAAGGGAAAAGCACAATGTATGCCAGCTTGAAATCAGCTCAGATCTTGAATCTGCCTGTGGCATAAATTCATCTTTCACCAAAAGTTGGTACGTTCCTTGCTGTATCTCCACTGAACTGATGGCAATGACGCCATAAATTTTTAAAACATGTTAGATGATTCAGGCAATGGCGCCTAAGACGTGAAAGTCGTCTTGGGCGCTTTTTATTTGCAAATCATCTCACCGCTAAATTTCAATCGTTGAGGGGTACTCGCAATGGCTTATCTTGCACCTTCCGAATTTGCAACCAAAGTTGTGGATGCCGGTGAATCGAAACTACATATGGCAAACCGTGATGTGCTGATCCGCGCCACCATGGCCGGGGCTATTCTGGCGCTGGCAGCGGTTTTTGCAGTCACCATTGCAGTGCAAACCGGCGTGCCTTTAATTGGTGCATTATTATTCCCGGTGGGCTTTTGTATGCTGTATCTGCTGGGCTATGACCTGCTGACCGGGGTATTTGTCCTGACACCATTGGCCTGGCTGGATAAACGTCCGGGCGTGACTTGGGCCAGAATCCTGAAAAACTGGGGCGTGGTGTTTGTCGGCAACTTCACTGGTGCGCTGATTGTGGCGGTGATGATGGCAGCAGTCTATACCTATGGCTTTTCGACCGAACCAAACAAGGTCGGTCTGGCGATTGCACATATTGGTGAAGACCGGACGCTGGGCTATAAAGAATATGGCGTTGCCGGTTGGATCACAATTTTTATTCGCGGCATGCTGTGTAACTGGATGGTGTCGCTTGGCGTGATTGGCGCGATGATGTCGACCACCGTTAGCGGCAAGTTTATTGCAATGTGGATGCCGATCATGCTGTTCTTTGCCATGGGCTTTGAACATTCGGTGGTGAATATGTTCCTGTTCCCGTTCGCGATGATGATGGGCGGTGATTTCTCGGTGATGGACTACTTTATCTGGAATGAGTTACCGGTAGCGCTGGGGAATTTGGTAGGTGGTTTGGCTTTAACTGGTCTTGCGCTTTATACCACGCATGTCCGCACTGCACCAAAACGTGAGTTCTAAGTTTTAAGCACACAGGATGAATTCAGGAATCAGGGAAGATTCCAGCCAGTTGAGAACAGCGCATGTCCACTTTGCCATCTTCACACCAGACTTCACTTCAAATTCGGCTTGGGCAATATAGTGCTGCCGGCCGCAAAGAGAGCAATCAGGATTTTCACGGCGCGGCCGTTCCGGAGGGCTATCTGGCACAGCAAAAGGGCATTGCCTGTGCCATTGCCGATGGTATCAGCAGCAGCAATGTCAGTCATATCGCCAGTGAAACCGCAGTGTCCAGTTTTCTGGCCGATTACTTTTCGACGCCCGATTCCTGGAGTGTCAAAACTTCGGTCGACCGGGTGATTCGTGCCACCAATTCCTGGCTTTATGCCCAGACCCAGCAAAGTCAGGGCCGTGTCGATAAAGACCGCGGCTATGTCTGCACTTTTAGCGCGCTGGTATTCAAACATGAAACTGTACATCTGTTTCATATTGGTGATGCCCGTATTTACCGCTTGCGTGAGCAACAGCTGGAACAGCTCAGTGTCGATCATCGGGTCTGGTTATCTTCCCGGGAAAGCTATTTAAGCCGGGCTTTGGGCGTGGCGCAGAAAGTAGAGGTGGATTATTTGAGTCTGCCGTTGGCACAGGATGATATTTTCCTGTTGATGACCGATGGTGTATATGAATATCTGTCGGACAGCCAAATTATCGAGGCACTTCACAGCCCCGAAACTTTAGATCTTGACCAGGTAGCAGAAATGCTGGTCCATCTGGCCGATGCGCAGGGCAGTCCTGACAATTTAACCCTGCAAATTGTGCAGGTACAGCAGCTGCCACAACAGGCCCAGTCACAATTTCAGCCAAGTCACAACCAGCTAAGTCTGACCCCGGATTTAAGCATAGGTCAGCAGTTTGAAGGCTACCGGATTCAAAATGTACTGCACCAGAACCATCGTAGCCGTTTATATCTGGCCTGGGATGAGACGCGGCAGCAGCAACTGGTCATTAAAATTCCAGCACTGGACTTAACTCAGGATGCACAAGCGCTGGAGCGTTTTCTACTGGAAGAGTGGGTAGCAAAACGGATTCAGCATCCACAGGTGTTAGCGGCTTATCCGCATCAGCGCAGTAAATCTTATTATTTTCAAACCTATGAATATTTATCTGGCCAGACCTTAAATACATGGTTGCATCAGCAACGCCAGCCGATTGCGCTTGAAACCGCCATCCAGATTACGGAACAGATCATTAAAGGTTTGCAGGCTTTTCACCGGCTGGACATGCTGCATCAGGATATTCGCCCTGAAAATATCATGCTGAATGCACAGTTAGAGCCAAAACTGATTGATTTTGGTGCAACCCTGGTCAAGGGGATTTCCGAGTTCCAGTCGCAACATGCCGCAGCTTTGGGCACCTTGGCCTTTATGGCACCGGAATATTTTTGCTCGCGGCCCGTTTCTACCCGTTCAGACCAGTTTTCACTGGCCGTGGTACTGTATTATGTACTTAGCAAACAGTTACCTTATGGCACCGAACTGGCGCGTTGTCAGACGCTAAAACAGCTAAAAACAGTGCGTTATCATTCAATTTTAGAATATCGGCCAGATATTCCGGTGTGGATTGATGGAGCCTTGCATAAGGCCTTGGCCCTGATGCCAAATGAACGCTATGAGGTATTGTCGGAATTTCTGTATGACCTTAAGCATCCTAACCGGTATTTTTTAAAGCCGGTTCAGTCTTCCTTGCTGGATAAAAATCCTGTTAGATTCTGGCAGGCGGTTTCAGCTATGTTATTTTTATGCTTGCTGTTGTCTTTGGCGTTGATGTTTAGTGTTTAAATTAAATCAGTGATTTTTAAATGCTGGACTGATTATAAAATCAGAGCCACTTGGCTCAGCGATTGTCGTTTCAATACAGCCCCATTTTGATGATGAAATCCGCGCTTAAAATGTATTAATCCCAGCTCCCGAAGGAACTGGGATTACCTACAAAATTAAAGTGAAGAGTTATTCATAACGTCTTCAGGATTGGGTAAATGAGCCAGAAGCTTCGTTCTGACTCATCGGAATTACCTTACATATTCGGGTAATTCGTGTTAGCGGCAGTGTAAAACTGACCCCCTTGGTTAATATAGCGGTCATGGGGGAGATTAAGAACCACCACACCATGAGATCGTGACGGTACATTTGAGCCACATCTTACTAAAAAGAATCAGACCAGTATCACGCAAATAGATAGCCAGATTCTATTCCTATATTCGTGACTGGCGTTTAGCCATGAGCCGATTTATTATTGAATTCGGTGACCAGTGAAGCAATCACCTTTAAATTTATCAAAAGCAATTACATAAAATTATTTACAGGTTCAATAATATACAAGCTAGAAAGTTCCACAGTTTGAAATTAAACGTCGATAAGCCAGGAAAAAGCACAAGCTGCCGATCATTCCAAGATAAAGCAATTTAGGCAAGACCAGCGCGTTAGGTACACCCATCTGATTGAGTTGAATAAACATCTGCACAATTTGGGTGGAAGGCAGGATTTCACCAACGACTTGCATCCAGATGGGCATGGCAGCATGTGGCCAGGCCGCACCAGATAAAAAGAACAGTGGAATGGAAGTGAATACAATCACATGACCCGCACGTTCTGGCAGATCCAGAAAACTGGCAAATAGGCAGGTCATGCCAATTATCGTGTAGATAAAAACCGGAACAGCCAGCAGCATCCCGAACAGGTTGCCACCGCGCGGATAATCAAATAGCCAGAAGCTGAAACCGAATAAATAGAAACATCCCAGACAGCCGATGGTGAAGACAGCTAAGCACATTCCAATGAACGCATTTGCGTTTAATTCTACTTTTCTTTCCCGATATACCAAAATCAGCATACTCAAACCCAAAAGAATGGTTTGGTGGATAATTAAGGGGGCAACCGCAGGAAAGACATAACTGCCATAGCCGGACAGCGGATTAAATAAAGGAATTTGATGTACAGAAAGGGTCGGTGAAAAATCCGAGACCTCGCCAAAGCGTTCAGTATAGTCTGCCAAAGTTTGCTCAACCGATGTGGCTAAGCCCAGACCAATTTGTTTGGTCACTAAAAAGTTGGCTGTACTTAAATACAGTCCAATGCCACCTGTTTCACCATGCCTTAAGCTTTGTGATAAATTGTCCGGCAGCAGTAAAATGCCATCGGCTTTTTGAGATTCAACCCATTGTTTGGCTTCGGCGAAATTGCCGGTAATTGCCTGAATTTCGACATTGGGGCTTTGTGCCACCTGACCAATAATACGGGTGCTTAAGCTACTTTGTTCTTCATCGACAATAATAATAGGTAAAGCTTCAGCCTGCTGCGCCTGATAAGCAGTTGGATAAAAAAAGCTGTAAAATAAGACGGATAGAATCAGCGTGGTAAAGATCGTGCCGTGACTGACAATATCTTTGAAGCTTTGTAGATAGTAAAACCAAAGGGACTTCATTGGACTGCTCCTTTGGCGATTTTTTTAAGAAATAGATAAGCCAGCAGAGCATAAGCCAAAGCATAGATCAGCAACATCAATCCAGCTTGCAGTGAAATATGCAATGGACTACCAATCACCCATTGTTCAGTTTGTAATTTGGCATAGGGAGTAAACGGAATAATATTGGCCCAAAACTGGGTGAATAGGGGCGCATTATTTAAAGGTAAAGTCACACCGGCAAAACTCAAAGATGAACCGCCATAGACCGCAATGATGCCGAAAGATTTGCTTAAATCTTTGGTCGCCAGAACCACTGCGCTACTTAAAAATGCATAGGCGCTATATAGCAGAAATTGTGCCGATAGAATCAGAGCGAGCGAGCCGGCGACAAACCAGCCGCGAATTTCAATCAGCCAGAACATCCAGACCCAGGTCCATAGACTAAAAATAGCCACATAGACCATGTTCTTAGATAGTAATGCTATCCAGATGGACGAGTTGCTGATCCAGCTTGTTAAGGTCTGCCGCTTCAGTTCCTGACCGACGGAAAATGCTACACAACAACACAGCAGTAAATGCAGAATTGCCGGAATGACATAGGGTTCCAGATAGAGTTCATAATTCAGTTGCGGATTATACAGCGGTGATATTTTGATATGCGGTGACGGTGCTTCGAGAGAGGGTAGTCGATTCCCCAGATATTGCTCTCCGCTAAATTCAGCGAGTGCTTGCAGGGTACTGACCAGCATGGCAGAGGAAATGGTATTTCCGATACTGAAATAACTCTGGTTAAAAGCAATACTGATGTCAGCATCCTGGGCACGAACCAGACGTTGCTCAGCACCGCTTGGAATATGGATATAACCCCAAATTTTATTTTGATTTAGCAGGCGCTCAATCTCAGCTGTTTGCTCCGACACTGTAGCAATTTTAAGAGTATGATTCAGGGCCACATGCTGATAAATGCTTTGACTCAGCGCACTCTGGTCTTGATCAATAATCGCAATCGGTAAATGATCCGGTTTCCCTTGAGCAAACATGCTGCTGAATAAAATAATCACCAGTGCAGGTGCCAGCGTGACCAGACACAGATCCCATTTTTCGCTGAGCAGATAGCGCAGTTCGCGCCATATACCCGTCCACATTATCGGGTCTCTTTCAGTTTAAATAACACGCTCATCCCAACTTTCAGTTCAGGAATCGCTGGTGTGGGCACAAGATGCAGCTTAAAACTTCGCACATCATAACCGCCGGTTTGGCGTGTGGTCTTAATGGTGGCAAATTCACCTTCAGCACTGATCTGTTTGATTTTTAAAGTGGCGGTTTTATCTAGGGCGGGAATATAACCTTCAATACTGCTCATTTTCTGAAATGGGGCATATTGGTCTTCACGAATATTCAGGCTCACCCACATTTGATCTTCAATCAGGCTGACCACAGGGACTGCGGTGGCTACCAGCTCCGAGACTTTGCCATAGGTTTTAGACACCGTTCCGTTTACAGGTGCTACTAATTGGGTTTCTGCCTCTAATGCATTGGCTTCATCCAGCGCAGCCTGGGCAATATCTACCTGTGCATCGGCAGAACTCTTTTGCTGCGAGGTGCTGCCACGTTTGGCACGTGCGTATTGTTGATACGCTGCTTCTGTCATTTGTGCCGCTGATTGACTGGCTGCATACAATTCATCACGGCGCTGGCGTGAAATCACACCTTCCTTAAATAAATTTGCACCACGCTCATAAGAAACTTTGGCTAAATTTTGCTGTGCTTTCAGCGATTGCCAGTTGGCATACAGGCTGGCGATATTTTCTTCCTGCGAGCCACGTTCAGCAGTCGATTGTAAGGCTAGCGCAGATTGTAAAGCCGCTACGGCTTGCTGTTTTTTGGCCTGAATTTCTGGGCTGTTTAAGCGCACCAGCACATCGCCTTTTTTGACCCGCTGACCTTCTTCTACATAAATTTCTTCAATACGGCTTGGCACTTTGGTCGCCACCTGAACCGTTTCAGCTTCTACACGACCCTGCAATTCCAGCGGAGCCGGTTGGTAGCTTTTCCATAATCCAAATGCGATGACTGCCAGCAGAACTGGAATCAGGGCGAGCAATAAATATTTTTTCTTTTTAGCGATTTCAGGAGCTTGTTGTTGCTCGGTCGAAGTCGTCGCGTTGTTTTCTATTTCAGTTTTTGTTTCTACCTGTTGCGCAGGCGATTTTTCTGTATCGCTGGATGAAGCCGCTTCATTCACAGGATCATTGGGTTTTTGATCTTCGTTCATGTTCGGCTCCATTAGCGAATATAGTGAGTGTTGGTATGTTGGATGTAGTTCGGAAATTCTGCAATCGAGCCATGGCTTTGTAATAGTGTGGCCAGTGACATCACATATTTGTAAGCATTCAAGGCAGTTTCGGCTCGTAGTCCGCTCAGCATATTTTGTGCATCGATGACCTGTATGGCGGTGCCCATATCTTCTTTAAAGGACAATTCTTGGATGCGTAAATTTTCCTGTGCGGCTTTCAAGTTTTGTGCCAGAAGCGCATCACTTTGCTGTGCACTGAGTGCTTCGCTATAAGATTTATAAATCAGATTTTCAATTTCCTGCTGGGTGCGTGCAGTGAGAAGTTCTGTGGCAGAGCGTTTGAGTTCGGCAGCCTGAATATTTTTGTTTTTATCGATCCCGGAAAACAGGTTATAGCGTGCGGCAATCCCGACAATCCAGTTTTCATTTTGATCCAGACTATATTCGCCAAAAGCAAAAACATTCGGTTTTTTCGCTGCTTGCTGGGCTTTGACATTGGCTTGAGCTAATTGAGTATCCAGCTGCATTTTTTGAATCAGCGCAGAGTTCTGACTAAAGGTTTTTAGCAGATGATTTAAGGCCTGTGGCTCGGTTTTATTGACAAATAAAGGCGTCGAAAGTTCGGTGATGCTACTTTCCTGAAGCAGATTATTCAGCTGGAACAGGGCAGCATTCAAATTGGCCTGTGTATTTTGCTGGCTGCGCTCGGCATTATTGCGTGCCACTTCAAACTGCATGCGGTGGCCTTTACTGATAAAACCTTGCTGTTCCATCTTTAAGGCATTGTGATAATGCTGCTGCATGGCATTCAGATTAAACAGCGCAGCTGCATGCAGTTGCTTTTGGAGCTGTACATTAAAATAACTTTGAATCAGTTCAAAACGCTGCGTGTCTTGCTGCTGTTTGTTGCTGAGCTGACTACGACCTACTTGAATATTGGCGATTTCTTTAGCGCTACTTGTCAGCCCACCGGTATAAAGCGGCATCATGACTGAAACCGTCGGGCGAATCACCTGATCATCCAGCACGATATTCGCACTATCAGGAATTAAGCCAACTCCATTTTGAATAGGTTGTCTTAAACTATTTTTTAGTGGGTCAGCCAGATCACCTAAGTTCAGTTCATCAATTCTATTATTGACACCATCCGTTAAAGATTGCTCTAAATTATTTTTTAATGCACCTAAAGGCAGATCGAGTTCATTATGAAAGGCATACGCACGAACATTCAGATCGACACGCGGCAGACCTACGCCTTTTACTGCTTCAGCTTCAAGTTTTGAAGCCTGTTCCAGACTTTGATAGGCTTGGCTGCTATAAGAATTTTGCAACAACTGACGTTCAGCGTCCTGAAAGCTGATGCTCTGCGCATGAGCAAAGCTGCCATACATCATCGATGCAAGCAGATTTAAACCCCAGACAAGCTGTCTTTTATTTTTCTTTAAGTTCATAAAGTCGCTAAACTGATTTAAAGCCGGTGATGTTATCCGGCTAGTATAAATCAAAGGTTCGCAGATAGAACTAGTGTAAAGTTATAGTATTGTTTCTTTTACATCTGTATGGCTTTGTTGCACAAGCCTATCTGTAAAGGCTTTTTCACAGCGATATATGAATAGCCACCGATTTTGTAGACACCTTTTAGTTAGATAAAATGGCTAATTAACGAGGTGCTTATGAGCAGTAAACGATACCCTGAAGAATTTAAAATTGAAGCAGTAAAACAGGTCACAGAGAAAGGTCATAGTGTTGCTGATGTCGCAGCGCGTTTAGGTACGACTACACATAGTTTGTATGCCTGGATTAAACGTTATGATCCACAGCAGCCCAAGACGATAGAATCTAATGATCCAAGTGCAGAATTAGCGAAATTAAAAAAAGAGCTGCAAAGGGTCACTGAAGAAAGGGACATATTACAAAAGGCCGCGGTGTACTTCGCAAGCCAGTCCAAATGAGGTACGCCTTTATTCAGGACAATCAGCACATATGGCCTGTTCGTCGTTTATGTTCAACTTTAGATGTGCATCACAGTGGTTATTACGCCTGGTTAAAGCAACCCACCAGTAAAACTGCGAGGAAACGGCAACAGCTTTCGGGACTGATTAAACAGTTCTGGCTGGAATCTGGTGGAGTCTACGGCTATCGCAAGATTCACTGTGATTTGAAAGATATTGGTGAAAGTTGCGGGATTAATCGAGTACATCGGCTCATGAAGGCGAATGGTCTTAAATCGCAGCGTGGTTATCGTAAACCTAGAGCTCATGCTGGTGTTCCGGCTGTCGTTGCCGCAAACACTTTAGACCGACAATTTAATCCAACTCAGCCCAACCAGCTGTGGGTGACTGACATCACTTATATCCGCACTCATGAAGGGTGGCTATATCTCGCAGTTGTGATTGACCTGTTTTCACGTCTTGTTGTTGGCTGGTCTATGAAATTCAGAATCACGGCAGATCTGGTTTTAGATGCGTTATTGATGCCTTTGTGGCGAAGAAACCCAAAGAACAAAGTCCTAATCCATTCTGACCAAGGCAGCCAATACACCAGTCATGAATGGCAGACATTTCTCAAGCATCATAATCTTGAAAGTAGTATGAGTCGTAGAGGCAATTGCCATGACAATGCTGTTGCAGAAAGCT
>Ga0209075_1005211_pt1 | contig 10054 bp, 8 predicted proteins | sample Stecom2011_FD_187523 | JGI IMG/M metagenome (GOLD analysis project Ga0209075, IMG submission 187523) | Agricultural soil microbial communities from Utah to study Nitrogen management - Steer compost 2011 (SPAdes) (version 2) | ecosystem: Environmental > Terrestrial > Soil > Agricultural land...
CCAACTTTTTAATTTTAGATGAACCTACAAATGATTTAGATCTACCTACCTTAGAAGTATTAGAAGAATTTTTACAAGACTATCCGGGTTGTGTAATTATCATTTCTCATGACCGTTACTTTATGGATAGAGTCATTGATCACTTATTAGTATTTCGAGGAGAAGGAATAATTGAAGATTTCCCAGGAAATTTTAGTCATTTCAGAGCTGTAGAAGCAATAAAAGAGGAAGTAAAGGAAAAAGAAAATAGAAAAAACATTTTAGATAAGCCTAAAATTGTTGAACAGAAAAAGGAGGTCAAACGATTAGGATTTAAAGAAAAACGTGCTCTCGAAAAATTAACAAAGGAACTCCCTATTTTGGAAGAAAAGAAAAAAACATTAGAAGCTCAATTAGCAGACAGTAACTTATCCTTTCCAGAATTAGAAGCCATTAGTAAGGAACTCCATGATGTCTCTAAGGAGTTAGATGAGAAGGAATTAGAATGGTTAGAATTGAGTGAATTAGAGTAAGTCTTGGATGGCAAGGACAAGATATCTAAAGTAGTCTTATATCTATTGGACTACTTTTTTATTTCATTGGTTAATTTAATTAATGTTATTCGTTATAGAATGCGTAATCTAAAAGCAATGATATGAGCACTTGGTATTTGATCAATAAATACTTGAAGATTTCAGCAATTGTATATGCACTCTTAAAATCAGACTATGCTTAGGTATAGAAAAATCAGTTCATTTTACTTTGACGACTGTGTATCAAATAATGATAATAATTAAGTTTAAATTATTTCATTAATACACCTTGGATATAATATAAATAAATAAGGTCAATGATTTCTCATTGACCTTATCATATATTATGTGATTGGTATAATTACTTGATAATTTCTGTAACCTGACCAGCACCTACTGTTTTACCACCTTCACGGATTGCGAATTTTAATCCTTTATCCATTGCAATTGGTGCAATAAGTGTTACGTTTAAGCTAACGTTATCACCAGGCATTACCATTTCAACACCTTCGTCTAAAGTTACCTCTCCAGTAACGTCTGTTGTACGGAAGTAGAACTGAGGACGGTATTTGTTAAAGAATGGAGTATGACGTCCACCTTCATCTTTAGATAAGATATAAACTTCACCTTTAAATTGTGTATGCGGAGTAATTGATTTTGGCGCACAAATAACCATACCACTGCGGATATCATCTTTTTCAATACCACGTAGTAAGATACCAGCGTTATCACCAGCCTCACCTCTTTCTAACAACTTCTTGAACATTTCAATTCCTGTACAAGTTGAAGTTAATGGAGTATCGTTAAATCCTACGATTTCTACGTTATCACCAACTTTAATTACACCACGCTCAATTCTTCCTGTAGCAACAGTACCACGACCTGTAATCGTAAATACGTCTTCTACTGACATTAAGAATGGCTTATCAACCGCTCTTTCTGGAACTGGGATGTATTCATCAACAGCGTCCATTAATTTTTCGATTGCTTCGATACCAGCTGGCTCACCGTTTAAAGCAGATAAAGCTGACCCTTGAATAACAGGTGTATTATCACCATCGTAGTCATTTTTATCTAATTGCTCGCGGATTTCCATTTCTACTAATTCTAAGATTTCTTCATCATCAACCAAGTCAACCTTGTTCATGAATACTACAATCTTTGGAACACCAACCTGACGTGCTAATAAGATATGCTCTCTAGTTTGAGGCATTGGACCATCCGTAGCCGCAACTACTAAGATAGCACCATCCATTTGCGCTGCACCTGTAATCATGTTTTTAACATAATCCGCGTGACCTGGACAGTCAACGTGTGCATAGTGACGATTTTCAGTTTCGTATTCTACGTGAGATGTACTAATAGTGATACCACGCTCTTTTTCTTCTGGCGCATTATCAATCGCAGCATAATCTCTCATTTCCGCTAATCCTTTACCTGCTAAAACTGTACTAATTGCAGCGGTAAGAGTTGTTTTACCATGATCTACGTGACCAATAGTACCAATATTTAAGTGAGGTTTTCCCCTCTGGAAGGTCTCTTTTGCCATTGTTATTTCTTTTTAAAAGAGTGTTATTAAATTTATTATTTAATCTATGAAAATTTTTGAAATATCAAAAAATTTTATTCAAACGCACTGATTCACCTAAGAGCTGTTGAGCAGGGTCGAACTGCCGACCTCTTCCTTACCAAGGAAGTGCTCTACCACTGAGCTACAACAGCTTAAAAAAATCACCCGAGTGCTTATTCCTAAGAATCTAAAAAGCAACTCAAGAAATTTTTCTAAACCCCGGTTTAAAATGAGCGGAAGACGAGGATCGAACTCGCGACCTACAGCTTGGAAGGCTGTCGCTCTACCAGTTGAGCTACTTCCGCTTTTGTTATTTATTCTTTCCGATTTGACTTTTTAGATATATAAAAGTGGGCAGAGTAGGATTTGAACCTACGTACTCGCAAGAGAGCAGATTTACAGTCTGCCGCCATTAACCACTCGGCCATCTGCCCATACTATTTTATATCTTTCTTTCAAGAGCCACTTGCCGGGATCGAACCAGCGACCTACTGATTACAAATCAGTTGCTCTACCAGCTGAGCTAAAGTGGCATTTAAAAATCAAATCTTCAATGAACTTCAAAACCTCCAACAACATTTCGTTGTGCTTGATTTCGGATTGCAAAGATAGCAAACTCTTTTTATTCTTCCAAAACTTTTTTGAGAAATTTCTTAAAAATATTTTCAAGCTACTCAAAACACTGTTTTCACTCAATCCGAATGCAAATCTAAAACTTATTTATTAATTCCTTCAAACTTTTCAATCTTTTTAATAAAGATTTTATTTCACTCAAGGCTAACATATTCGCACCATCAGATAAAGCTTCCGAAGGATTAGGATGAGTTTCAATAAATAAACCGTTTGCACCAACAGCAATTGCTGCTCTGGCAATTGTTTCTATCATCTGTGGCTGACCACCTGTCACCCCTTTTGTTTGATTGGGCACTTGTAAAGAATGAGTACAATCCATAAATACTGGTTGACCTATCGCTTGCATTTTAGGAATCCCACGAAAATCAACAACTAAATCTTGATACCCAAAGAAAGTTCCACGATCCGTTAACCATACTTGATTATTATCCGACTCCGTCACTTTATCAACCGCATATTGCATAGATTCAGGACTCGAAAATTGGCCTTTCTTAATATTTACTACCCTTCCCGTTTCTGCGGCAGCAACCAACAAATCAGTTTGTCGACTTAAAAAAGCAGGAATTTGTAAAACATCAACATAAACGCCTGCGATAAAAGCATCCATACTTTCATGAATATCCGTCAAAACAGGAATGCCTAAGGTATCCTTAACTTTCTTTAAAATTTCCAAACCCTCTTCATCTCCAATCCCTGTAAAAGAATCCAAACGTGTTCGATTTCCTTTTTTATACGAAGCTTTAAACACTAAAGGAATAGATAACTCTTCACAAATCTTCTTCAATTGAGTTGCAATCTCTAATGTGATCTTCTCTCCTTCAATGACACATGGACCGGCAATTAATACAAACTGATCATCCCAATTTTTAATTTCTGGAAAGAGCGTTTCAAAGCCATGATATTGCATAATCTTATTATTTTCTATGATTTATATTGTTGAATCTGTTGTTGACACTTCGTTAAAGCATCTGTTTTCTTATTAGTGTACCATTCAAGCGTCCAGCGAACCGCTTCTTTAGCAGTTAAAGTCTTCATACCTGGCAAAACACTATGCAGTTTATCCACATTTAGTTTTAAAATCTGTGCTTCTTTCCCCAAATCCTTCACCTCCTCATGCACCCAATCCAATTTAGGCAGATACTCTTGAGCTATCCCCATAACTTCTTCAACACTAATAGCTTGATCTTTCTGAGGAGCTATGTTAAACGCTTCTGCAGTATCAACCTTTCCTTCTGCTACCTTTTCACCAAGTTTTAAATAGCTAAACAAAGGCTCAACTACATGTTGCCAAGGACGAATAGATTTCGGATTTCGAATAATCACCTTTTGCTCTTGTTCCCATGCTCTGATAATATCTGGTAACAACCTATAAGCTGCATTATCTCCACCACCTATTACATTTCCTGCTCTTAATACAACTGAAAGATGTTCCGAATCCTGTAAAAAAGACTGTTGGTAAGACTCTAGTGCTATTTCCATAGCAGCCTTACTTGCGGCGTAAGGATCGTTTCCACCCAATGGGTCAGTCTCTACAAATGCCACACCTTCATCATTATTTTTATAGACCTTATCAGTAGTCACCCATAAAGTCAAAGTAGGCTTTTGTAACATCCTCACCGCTTCTAAGACGTTAATAGCCCCTTCTACATTCACTTGAAAAGTATATAAAGGCTGAGCATATGACTCTTGAACAATAGCCTGAGCTGCCATATGAATAATAACATCTGGTTCCCAAAAGTTAATATGCCTAAAAACTGCCGCCCTATCTCTAATATCAATAAAAGCTTCTCCTTCACATAAAGTCGCACCGTCAATTTGTTCATAAAGCGAATCTACCTCAGCGGGCAAACTCATTCCATAGACTTTAGCACCTATTTCCTTTAACAGAACTAACATCCAAGCACCTTTAAATCCAGTGTGTCCCGTTAACAGGATTTTTTTTTCTTTATAGAATTCCAAGTTCATAATTATTTAATTATTGCCTTTCACAAATGTAATACAAAGAAATTGGATAAAGATATTATCACGAATGTTGTCACTAAAATCATTGATATTTTTCAGATTAGGGATAAAAAAAGTGACTACCTCATAAAAGTAGCCACTTATTAATTTCAACAGAAAACAGATTATCTATTTCCTTGTAAATGAATTGTCAAATGAATTTCCTTATTGATTAAATTATCCTTTAATTCAGGATCATTTTCATCACTTCCGAACATTACATTGAAATCTGTACGTATTAAGTTAAATACAGCATGTGCTGAAAAATCACTTTCAGATACATTAACTTTTGCTGGAATAGTAATACTTTTTTCAATTCCTTTTAAGTTTAAGTTACCTGTAATACTGTGCGTAGCATCTTTCATTTCTAAATCAGAAGCATCTTCAATTGCGTTTACAGCAGTAATTGTAAATGAACCTTCTGGGTAAGTATCAACACTAAAAAAATCATCACTGTGTAAATGACCTTTTAATTTAGCATTGTCTTCTTCACCTTGATCAAGAGGAGTAATTGTATTCATATCAATTAAAAAATGTCCTCCTACTAAGTTATTTTCATTAATAATAACCTCTCCAGATTTAAGATCGATGGTACCATTATGCTTAGTTCCGTTGATTTTACTTCCAATCCAATCGATAGTACTTGTTGCAACATCAATAGCTACAACATCTCCGGTCACTTCTGCAACCTCAGTACTTTCAGCCACCTCTGCTTGATCCGCAGATGGACCTGAACAAGAAACAACAAAAAGCATTCCAGCCATCATTAAAGGCAATGTGATTTTTTTCATATTTTATTTTTATTTTTTTTAAAGGGCAAATATAGTAAATATATACAACATAGCAAACGACTACTTTCTTATCAAATAGTTAAAGAATTTAGCAAAGTCAATTTCATGCCATCTTCAGATACTTGCATGGTGTAGTTAGCACCGATAATTAATGGATAGTTTACTTCATCATGTCCAGCAGGGAAATTAAAATAAACTGGTATTGCTCTACCCTTTACAAATTGATAAATCAACTGATTTATATCTTGTCCATAAGGTCTGACTGTATCTTTAATATTAGAAAACTGCCCTATGATCAGGCCATTAATTTGATCAAATACACCCATCCTATCTAACTGAGTTAAATGACGATCTACACTATATAAATACTCCCCAATATCTTCGATAAACAAAATTTTATTTTGATAATCAACACCTGAAGGCGTGCCAATAACATGGGTAAGTAATGTTAAATTTCCACCAACTAATTCGCCTTCAGTCAAACCCCATTTATTCCATTGATGAGTTTGCTTACAGTGGTAGCCTTCCCAATCATGATTAAATATTTTCAACAAATTCCACAATGCTTTGTTTGCTGAATAAGTATCTGCCTCATGAAATTGCAAAGCCATTGGCCCATGAATTGTTGCAATTTCAAAGTGTTTATTAACATGATTCAATAAGACAGTAATATCACTAAATCCTATCAGCCATTTAGGGTTATTCGAAAAATATTTAAAGTCAATATCGTCAATAATTTTACTCATCCCATAACCCCCTCTACCCATAAAAACAGCTTTAACATCAGGATCATCCAAAGCTAATTGTAAATCATTTCTTCTATCCTCATCACTTCCAGCAAAGTATCCTGAACCCCACCCAACAGTACTTCCTAACTGAACTCTGAAACCCCATTTCTCTAAAATATCTTTAAGCTTTTGGGTTGTCTCAATATTTAAAAATCCAGAAGGACAAACTATCCTAATTAAATCTCCTTTTTCAAGTTTATTTGGTAACATTATTTAATTTAGTCTTAATTGAACTTATATATGATTATGCAATTCCGACTTTTGACCCATTTATTATTGCTCAGCACCATAACTTTTTCTTGTCAAAATAAAAATAACGGCACTCAACTTAATAAAAAAGTTCATGCAGTAGACACTCCTGACTGGCAAGCTAATAAAGTCTTAGAACAAATATCAGAAACTATTTCTTTAAAACCTTTTGAGAAAAGATTAATTTTAAAATTAGTAGCTACAGCACAAAGTATAGAAACTGGTGAATTTCAATTAGAATTAGAATGGCTAAATGAGAAACACTTTCATGAAATTCAATTGCCTGTAGTTCCTGGTCAATTTTATGGTATACCTTATTTATCAAAACATCCTGATAAACCACACACTTTTGAGATTGGTTATATCAATACAGAAGGCGTCAAAAAAGAAATTTACGAAGTAGCCATTATAAATAATAATCTACATTTTAAGCAGACTCAAGTCTTCCAACTTATTCAATCGCCTTAAGTTATTTTAAACGATGAATTTCTTGATTTTCATTTCTTACTTGATGTCATCAAATTATATTCTAATTTTGCAATAGTCTTTTAGATAAAAGATTATTCACATTATCTCATCACACTTTATATATGTTAATTAGTCTTCAAAATATTACTTTTGAATTTGGGAGCCGCGTCATTGTCGAAGAAGTCAATTGGCAAATTGGTTCTAACGAGCGTATTGGACTCATTGGTAACAATGGAACGGGCAAATCAACGCTCCTGAAGGTAATCAATGGCGATTTAAAACCGAGTTCTGGCCAAGTACAAAAAGCACCTGATTTAAAAATAGCTTATTTCCATCAAGACTTATTAAGCTTTGATACAGAAGATAATATTTTAGAAGTTGCAGAGTTAGGTTTCCAAGACCTACAAAAAACTAAACAGCAGCTATCGATTTACGAAAATAAAGACCCTGACAGTTTTACAGAAAAAGAAGCGATGGATTATAGTCTATTGTTACATGATTTTGAACAACATGGGGGTTATGAAATGAGTGCAAAGGCATCTCAAATCCTAAATGGCTTAGGTTTTAGTACTCAAGATTTAGAAAAACCTTTTAGTCAATTTAGTGGTGGTTGGAAAATGCGTGTTTTGTTAGCACAGCTTATATTGCAAGATCCAGATGTACTTTTATTAGATGAACCGACGAATCATTTAGATTTACCTTCTATTCAATGGTTAGAGAAGTATTTAAATCATTTTCCTGGAGCTGCAGTTATTGTATCTCATGATCGTTATTTTTTAGACAGGATGGTCACTTCTATAGTGGAAGTTTTCCAAGAGAATTTACATCATTACTCTGGAAATTATCGTTTCTACGAGCGCGAAAAAGCATTAAGACTAGAACAGTTGGAAAGAGATTTCGAAAGTCAACAAAGATACATTGCGCAACAAGAACGCTTTGTAGAAAGATTTAAGGCGAAAGCAAGTAAAGCTAAGCAAGCACAAAGTGTTCAAAAGAAATTAGATAAATTAGAGCGCGTTGAGTTAGAAGCTGGTCCTTCTCAAATTAATTTCAAGTTTTCAGTAGCTTTAGAACCAGGAAAAAATATCGCAACCTACACGCAACTGTCTAAAAAATACGAAAATGGACCTGTTATTTTCGACAACACACATATTGAAATTAATAGAGGCGATAAAATTGCACTAATTGGAGCTAATGGAGTTGGTAAGTCAACTTTATTAAAAATCATTTCAGGTTTAGAGTCTTACGAAGGCGAGTTTTCTGGTGGTCACAATGTTGTTTTAGGGTTTTATGCTCAGCATCAGGTGGACTCTTTAAACATGGAGCACTCTATTTTAGAAGAGTTAATGATTGACAGTTTTGGAAAGACAGAATTGGAGCTCAGACAACTTTTAGGTTGTTTTCTTTTCACAGGCGATGATGTTTATAAAAAAATAAAAGTACTTTCAGGAGGAGAGCGTTCAAGAGTTGCATTGGCAAAAGTTATAGCAAGTAAGTCCAATTTCTTATTACTAGATGAGCCTACAAACCACTTAGATATTATATCTATCGACATGTTAATACAAGCACTGAATGAATATGAAGGCACTTATATCATTGTATCACATGATCGTCATTTCGTTTCTAAAACTGCTGATTTATTCTGGCATATTGACCATCATGAAGTAAAAAGTTTCAAAGGTACTTATGAACATTATGAAGAGTGGTTAGAAAAACAAAAAGGTGAATTAGAAACAGCAAAGAAAAACAAGCCTGCGAAAAAAGAAGTTAAAAAAGAGGTTAAAAAAAGCAATGCGGTAATTTCTGACCAAGAACATAGAGCCCTAAATAGACAAAAGAGAAATCTGCAACGAAAACTAGATCAATCAGAAGAGAAAATAGAGGTTCATAATCAAAGAATTGTCGAATTAAACCTCGCATTATCACAAGCACAAATAGATAATGATGAAGTTAAAATAAATGAAACCTTGGAAGCTATAGAGGAGGAAACACAAAAGCTCAATGACCTAGAAAAAGACTTTGAAAAAACATTCGAAGCGTTACTATTGTTAGAAGATGCATAACTTGATAACTACTCCTTCAGTGACTTATTTATAATATTTACAAAAAACTATGTTATTAAAGTTAAAATACTTATTTTAGCGCAGTTTTAAATAAATAAACAAACATTTTATGAAAAAATCACTTTTGACTGCAGTAGTAGCAGTAGGTACTTGTTTCTCAGCAATGGCTCAGACAGCTGATCATTTTGAATCAGATGCTTTAAAACCGACTTCAAAGCACTTTTCAACTGAATTCGCTTTAACAGGAGGAATGTTAGACACCGACTTTAAACTAATTGATGGTGGTTTACTAAAATTCAGATATTTCCTACATGATGATTTAGCTCTCAGATTAGGAATGAATATCACCCATAATGCAGAAACTACTAAATACTATAATAGCGGTAACACTGCTAATGGTACTTTAGTTGAGAGTAGCTTTGGAATAAATTTAAACTTAGGTATTGAGAAGCATTTCCCTGGAACTCGTAATTTATCTCCATATATTGGTGGTGATCTATTAATTGTAGGGTCTAAAGATAGAATAGATGCTACAGAAATCGACTTTACTACTGATAGTTATAGATCAGGATATAGCTATGAAGGAACTGGTCCAAAAGCATTTGGTTTAGGCGTTAGAGGTGTAATTGGTGCTGACTTCTACGTAATGAAACATGTATTTATCGGAGTTGAAGCAGGGTTAGGTTTGGTTTATGCTTCTGAAGGTGATTATGACTTTACAGTATCTACTCCAAACACTTCTGTTACAAACACATTTAAAGGTACAAAAGGTGCTTTTAACTTCAGTCCTCATATGACTGCTGGTGTTAGATTAGGTTTTGTATTTTAATATTACATCACAACTTTTAATATCAACAAAGCCATCTCATTTGAGGTGGCTTTGTTATTTTGCTACTTTATGTTCTCGAATAGCTAGAAGAGAAGCTAATAAATACTTGCAATCAATCAGTTAGAAAAGTGTGACTACATGATTCTATCT
>Ga0209075_1005212_pt1 | contig 10053 bp, 8 predicted proteins | sample Stecom2011_FD_187523 | JGI IMG/M metagenome (GOLD analysis project Ga0209075, IMG submission 187523) | Agricultural soil microbial communities from Utah to study Nitrogen management - Steer compost 2011 (SPAdes) (version 2) | ecosystem: Environmental > Terrestrial > Soil > Agricultural land...
GAGCCAGGGTGCGGATTATTTTCTTCCATGCCGGATAGTTATAGGTCTGTCCTCCCTTTCTCTTGGGGTGTGCCCCGTCGAACCATACTTCATGAATCTCCCCGTATTCGGTCAGGATCTCGAAGAGCTGGTTCAGGAAATATTCGTTGTAGTCATCCACATTGAACGTGAAGGTGGTTTTATTGCTGAAGGGGCGACCGGGCACCTGACGGGGGATCGTACGTTGACTATAGTTGCTGAGGTTGCCGTAGAGCCCTTCCGGATGCTCAATCTGATGTAAGTCAGCCGGTGACAGGTAGACGCCCAGCTTCAGACCATATTTCCTGCATGATTCCGACAGTTCTCTGAGAACATCCCCTTTTCCGTTCCGATAATTTGTGGACATAATACCGTGTGGGGTATAACGACTCTGCCACAGCACAAAGCCATCATGATGTTTTACAGTAAGGATAACCATTTTCATCCCGGCAGCTTTCATCGCACTGCACCACTGATCGGTATCGAGGTCCTTCAGGTCAAAAACCGCAGGATCCTCCATACCGTTGCCCCATTCCAGCCGGGTGAAAGTGTTTGGCCCGAAGTGAACAAAAGCGATGAACTCGTTTCTGAGTGCCTCCATCTGATTTTCTGATGGGACCACATGCGCTGCTTTCGCAATAATCAGTTCTTTACTGTCGCCCTCATCTATCCTGATCGTATTGGCAGGTACGATGGCTTGTTGTGCCGAGGTCAAGAACGACAACAATACAATTGAAGAGGTAAGCAGGGATATCCTTTTTAGCATAGTTGTTATTTATAGGTATCTGATGGGATTGTTTAAAAAGCATCAATTCCACAATTATTCTTTCTGAAAAGAAAAAACCAGTGGCATCCTATCTCTGTTTTGGATAACAGGTAAATAGATACGGGTCTTACCGCCGATCATCTGCCATTTCACCTGTTTCTTTGTTTGTAAAAGGGTTATCTTACTTCCTTTAGCCGGTCTGTTCCCTTCCCATTCAATGAAAGTTGTTTGTTCATCCTGATTGGCAGGAATGTAATGAGCATAAAGCGTCTGGCTGTTTTTAGCGGCAGTAAACCATACATTTCCACTTTGGTAATGGGGTGTGATGTGGGTGCCATAAATCCCTCTCCCGTTTTTATCAAGCCAGTCACCCACTTCTCCCAGTATCTCCTCTACCTCGGGCTGAATGATACCCTGGGGTGTGGGACCTACACCCAGCAGGAGGTTACCTCCCTTGGCTGCCACTTCAATGAGAAGCGCAATCACTTCACCGGCAGTTTTGAATTTTGCGTCGGGTATCCATCCCCAGTCACTGCTTAATGGGATACAACTTTCCCAGGGGTAGGAGAGCTGTGCAGCAGGAATAGATCGCTCCGGTGTCTGGTAGTTTTCAAATTTGCCGCGGATGGTGCGGTCAACCATAAGTATGTCCGGTTGATTTTCTCTTACCATGCCGGCAATCTTCTCCATATCAATATCCTGTCGCGGAGGGGCAACCCATCCGCCGTCGAGCCAGAGAATGTCTATATCTCCATAGTGGGTCATCAACTCCTCAATCTGGTTGTAGGTGAACTGTTTGAACTTCTCCCAACGCTGCGGGTGTCTCTCTATCCTGTAGTTGACACTTCTGTTGGGGGTGGCATAATAATCCCACCAGTAATTCTGGTTATGCCAGTCGGGTTTGGAGAAATAGGCACCGACCATAAAATCTTTTTGCCGGAAAGCATCGAACACAAACCTGGCTACGTCTGCCCTGGGATGATTTGCGAATGGGCCCTGAGCGATAGAGAAATCGGATTCTTTTGTGTCGAACATACTGAATCCGTCATGATGCTTGGTAGTGAAGATGGCATATTTCATCCCTGCCTGTTGCATTACAGTGCTCCACTGGTCCGGGTCAAAATCAACCGGGTTAAACTGCTCTTTCAGTCCCCAGTACCATCTTTTATACGCTTCATATTTCATCATGCTGTCGCGGGGTATCCAGTCTACATCTTCCGAACAGATTGACCAGGACTCAACAATACCGGGAACGGAATACAATCCCCAGTGAAAAAGCACCCCGAACTTAAGATCCTGCCAGCTCCCGAGCTTTGCTAATACGGATTCTTCCTCGGGCCACATATATCCATCAGACTGCTCATGGACGAACCCTTGCTGGGAATAGAGCATTATAGTGAATAGTAACCCACATATGACAATCTGCAGTTTTTTTAATGGTAGCTTCATCTCTTTTTCAATCTTAGTTAATTCTCAAAGGATACTTCTCTTATGTGCTTTGGTGCCATACCATGCCACCACCATAAAGCTTATCAGGGGCAGTACGAATGAGGCATTGACTGCCGGGAAGAGATCGCCGATGGTGCCCATATCGATGATACTTGCCTGTAACGGGGGAAGAATGGACCCGCCTAAGATTGCCATGATCAGCCCCGCCGCCCCAAATTTGGCATCCTCGCCCATACCTTTTAATGCAATGCCATAAATGGTGGGAAACATGAGCGACATGCAAGCAGACACAGCAACTAAACTATATAATCCCCAGATATTCGGGATGAAGATGACACCGAGCGTAAGTATAGCTGCGGTGAGGGCAAAGGTGCGTAACATCTTGCCCGGGTTGAAGAACTTCATCAGATAGGTTGCGAGAAAACGGCTTACACAGAAAATGGCCATTGCCGCAATATTATGTTTCTGTGACATCACCTCCGCTGCCTGCTCTCCCATACCCTGTGCCATGAAAATGCGTGTGCCGTACTGAATGATGAAGGTCCAGCACATGATTTGTGCCCCTACATAAAAGAACTGGGCTATCACTCCCTCGCGATAATTGGGTACAGACAGGATTCGTCTGATGGTGGCACCGAAGTGGAACTCTTTATCCTTGTCGCCGTTCCCGGGCATCCTCATGAAAAGAATGAGAAGGAACATGATCACCACAACAGTACCTATAGCCATGTAGGGAGTTATGAGGATGGAGAGGTCGGACTGATTCATCGTGGCAAACTCGCTGTCTGACAGTGCTGCCCGTTCAGCAGTACTCATCGGATTGAGACGTGCCTGAATGAAATTCATGGCTACGTACATCCCCAACAACGATCCCAGGGGGTTGAAAGACTGCGCCAGATTCAGCCTTCGGGTTGCATTCTCCTCGGGCCCCATGGTGAGGATGTATGGATTGGCGCTGGTTTCAAGGAATGATAACCCACAAGTAAGGATAAAATAGGCTGCAAGAAAAGGATAGTAATTACCGGACATTTTTGCCGGGAAAAAGAGGAACGCACCAATGGCATACAATATCAATCCCACTAAAATCCCCGATTTATAAGAGAATTTCTTGATGAAGATGGCTGCCGGAAAGGCCATGGCGAAATATCCACCATAGAAAGCCACCTGTACAAGCGCTCCCTGTGTCACGTTCATCCGGAAGATCTTTGAAAACGCTTTTACCATCGGATTGGTGATGTCGTTGGCAAACCCCCACAATGCAAAACAGGCGGTAATAAGTATAAACGGCAGCAGGTAGTTAACGCCATTATGCTTCAGTAATGATCGTTTTATGCTATTCATCTTCCTGATCTATTTGACAACTCCCTTTTTTAGGATGATGTTGGCATAAAGTGCCTCTTCACCTGTGGCTACCACGGCATACGACTTCTGTGCTCTTTCATAAAATGCAAATCGCTCCAGATAACATATGGAACAGGGCTCACCGGAGTTTTGAAGAATGGCTTTGTAGTCATCCCAGATCCCGGGCTTGTAATGATCACCCGGAACAACTTCCATCAGATAGACCTGATGCTCACAGTATGAGTCGAGAGGAAACAGTTCCATCAGGGCCTGAAGAATATCTCTCGCTGATAGCCCGTCTGCACGAACGACATGTTGAGAGATGGTGTGGCACGGGAAATTACCATCGGCAATCACAATCTCATCCCCGTGGCCCATCTCCATCAAAGTTTTCACCAGTTGAGGCGAAAGAATTATCGGTATCTTCTTCAGCATAATAAAAATGTGTTATTATCGGTTTACTTGTATATCGGACCGAAATTCTGACATGCACGGTAATCTGCACCCTCCTTATCCATGCCGAATGCGTTCCAGGCTGAAGGACGGAAGATCTCGCCATCATCAATATTATGCATGCATACCGGAATACGGAGCATCGATGCAAGCGTGATCAGGTCTTTTCCTATATGGCCGTAACTGATGGCTCCATGGTTGGCTCCCCAGTTATTCATCACCGAGTAGACATCCCTGAAGGCCTGCTTGTCGCTCAGTCGTGGTGCAAACCAGGTGGTTGGCCACGTTCTGTCAGTACGCTCGTTGAGCAGCCGGTGTATTTCCGGATCAATCTCCACCGTCCATCCTTCAGCTATCTGCAGTACCGGGCCCAGGCCTTTCACCAGGTTTATACGTGACATGGTCACAGGGATACCCCCCTCTGAGAGGAAGTTGGACGAATAACCCCCTCCGCGGAAGTAATCGCGGTTCGCAGGATACCATGTGGTGGCCGCCAGACACGCTTCGGCCTCATCCTCCGTGATCTCCCAGTGAGGCTTCAAGGCCGGCGCTCCGTTAAGCCGTTGTTTACCCGTACCATCGAGCGTGGTGGACCCCGAGTTAATCAGGTGGATGATGCCCCTGGCAGCTCTGCCTGTCAGCTCTTTTCCTGTAACACGCTTCACCGACTCCGGACTCCAGTAAGTGCGTACGTCGGAGAAGAGCTGTGCCGTGTTGGTGAGCAGATGACCGAAAAGCATGGCTGTGCCATTGAGTGCGTCATTTTCCGTGGCTATCACATAAGCCTCCCGAATACCGTTCCAGTCGAAGGAGCTGTTGAGGATCGCTTCGGCAAAATCACCGTTCGGCAAGAAATCGGTCCATTGGCGCTGTCCCTGGAACCCCGCAGCAATGGCATTGTGACCGATAGCCTCCTCCTTGAAGCCCAGCGCTTCCAGGTTTTTATTGCCTGTCATCAGATCACGTATGATCAGCGTCATCCTGACCACAAACTGCCAGTCGGCATCCATCGCCTCTCTTGGTTTCTTTTTCTCTTCTGTGTTGAAATCGGTACCTTCGTTCGTCTTGCAATACTTTTCTGTCCATTTCATGGCTCTGGCGAACTCCTCCTTGTCGTAAACCTCCTCTTGAATGCGACGAAGGATCTCAGTGGAATCGACCGATTCGTTGCGCATGCCGAGGTACTCCTGAAAGAAATCAGGATTCACCATCGATCCCGCGATACCCATCGACACACTGCCTATGGAGAGGTATGAACGGCCACGCATGGTGGCCACCGCCTGTGCCGATCTGGCGAAACGCAACAGCTTCTCCTCAACATCACCAGGGATGGAGTTGTCAGTGCTGTCCTGTATGTCATGCCCGTAAATGCCGAAAGCGGGTAATCCTTTTTGGGCATGAGCTGCCAACACTGCTGCCAGATAGACAGCCCCCGGACGCTCGGTACCGTTGAAGCCCCAGACAGCTTTGGGATAGTGTGGATTCATATCCATCGTCTCTGTGCCGTAGCACCAGCAGGAGGTCACCGAAATAGTCGATCCGACTCCTTCGCGCTCAAACTTATCGGCACAGGCAGCACTCTCGCCCACACGCCCTATGGTGGTGTCGGCGATCACACATTCCACGGGACTGCCGTCACCATTTTTCACATTGGTACTGATCAATGTGGCAACTGCTTGGGCCAGATTCATGGTTTTGACCTCGAGGCTCTCTCTTACTCCTCCCTGACGTCCGTCAATAACCGGGCGGATGCCAATTTTTGGATATCTTCTCATAGCATTGCTCATATTAATATATTGGTAGTGGTTTTAAAGATGATCATATATGGGCATATCGTCAGAATGAATTCCTGTCGGTGATAATTGTAGGTAGAAAAAGATGTACAGGCTTGTTACCCGTGACAAAGGAGGCTGCCTTTTCACCCATCTTGTGCCAGTCAATACCGATACTCGACACACCGTTTTCAATGATCTCGAAAAATGGATTGTCGTTGTATGCCAGAAGACCGTAATCTTTTTGAATCTTTAAATTGTCTCTCCTCCCCTGCCTGATGATGTTGACTAAATCCTGCTGTTTGATCACCAGGTAAAATGAATTCTTCTGTATCGTTGTTTTATCGGTGATTTCATCAATGATCTCAAATTCAAACCTGTTATCCAGACAGAATTGACTGAAATAATGCTTGCTGCTCTGGGGATGCTTGTGATATTTGTTGAACACAAAATACAACTTGTTGTATTTCTTTAATTGCATCTTGATACTCCCTAATGCTTCGTATAGTGATTTATCAAAATCCTGACAGACATAGGAATAACCCCTCTTGTCGAATTTGCCGAAATCCAACAGCAGCAACTTTTTTTTGTCAATCGTACCCAGCACTTCAGATATTTTCTCATTATCATAGTTCATGACGATGTAATTGCTGTACATGCCAACGGAATTGCTGATGATCTGATTGAAGAGATGCTCGTTATACTGATGAAACCAGAGATCAATATGGTAGTACGAGGGCAGTGAGGTACGTAGGGTGTTGTACAGTACCTCTTTGAATGGTGTGTACTCATCAAGCAATAAGAGTATGCTTTTACTGTGTGTTGCAACATAATAACTTTTACCATGCACTGAATCGATGATGCCGCGTTTTTTTAAGTCGGTGAAGGCTTTAAAAACCGTGTCACGCGATACATTGTATTTCTTGCTGAGATGATTGATCGACGGTAGTTTGTCACCCGTTTGTAAATCGCTGGCAGAGATGTATCTCTGTATGTAATCAGTCAGCTGATGAACCTTGGTTGATTTATGGTTGAATTGTAAATTCATATGCTTGTCTATGCTGTCCTGTGCTGTTATGGCAAACGTAGTAAAATGCAGGATATAAAAAAAATATTATTTTATGTTATAGGGCATAAAGATCAAATGTACACCGTCAATGAACATATTTTTAGCGTATTCCTAAAAAACAACCGGATGAACTCTTCACAGGGTCCATCCGGTTTTTGGAAAATCAAAAAGTCATATAAGAAATAGAACTAATTAAGTTGTGGTTTGTAATTAATAGTATTCATTTGATGAAATTACAGGTATAGGCATCTCAGCTCTTGTGACCACTGACGGCTGGTTATACTTGTAAACAACATCATATGTGATATCCTCATTCCATCCGTTCAGCCTGATGGACAGTTTTACTGAGTCAGCATCATTCACCCTGAGGGGTTTCAGGTCGAAGCAAACAAAGCCTTCATAAAGCTTCGACTGTGTACTTTCGTAGGCATTATGCCTGAATTCAAGATTGATGACCTCTGCCGATGGTTCTGATGTGAGCGTGTTCATCACCAGGTTGATTGCATGAGGCTGAGTGCCACCGTAGTTGAACATGAAAGAGACATTCAGATAATCGCCGCCCACCCACATTGCATTGGCCTTCACTGGATCATTGCCTATACTGTCCTGGTTTTCCGCTGTGAGCTCAATAGCCTGTTTGGTCAGTATATTCCATATGTCGTTCACCTTGATGTAATGGTCATAACCGCTTTGTGCCTCCGATAACACCGTATAGTTCAGGAAAACGCGTTGATTGTAAGCGGGTGAGTACCTCACCGCGCTGGCTGCCGGCCAGAGACGCTTGCCGTTATCCAGCAGCAATGAATAAGCATTGTCACCTTCCGGAATAACGGTCGCAATATCAATACCGAAGTTGCCGAGTGAGTTTGAATTATCATCGCAAGAAATGTTGCCAAGAAGAATGCCAACAGAAACAATGATAATTGCAAAAACCGTTTTTTTCATACTAACATGCGTTTATACATGATAGATGTCGCAAGCAAAAAAACGTTGCATGTGAAATAGATTAAATTATATATTTAACCATGTTTAACACTATATTGCAGCCAGGTGTCGGTGGTATCGGAACATGCAGCCGGATCTCATCCGTTCGGATAGATTTTTTTTATCAGATCATGCCGGTTGATCCGTTTCAGCTCGTTGATAATTGTTCTTTTGTTTTGGTTGTCGTGCCAGAAGAAAAACTGGCGCTGTGCATTTTTCTGCTCTTTGCTCCTGGCAGTGTAAACGCGCTCCAGCGTATAGGGATGAATGCCGGTGTAGTAGATCTCGGTAGCAAGTGTCATGGGTGAAGGGGTGAAATCCTGCACCTGCTCAAGCTTGAAATAGATGTTCCTGGTGATGGCGGCCAGTTCAGCCATATCTTCCTCGGAGCAGCCCGGGTGGGATGAGATGAAATAGGGGATCAGCTGCTGATTGAGTTGTTCTTCTTCATTCAGCTCATCGAAGATACGTTTAAACTGATAAAAGAGATCGAAGGATGGTTTACGCATCATCCTGAGTGTGGTGTCGGAGGTATGTTCGGGTGCCACTTTCAGCCGTCCCGACACATGGTTCTTTATCAGTTCACGGAGGTATCTCCTTGTGGAGGCATTTGTTTTTTCATCGCTGCTCCTGTGCAGGAGCATATCGTATCGAATGCCGCTGCCAATAAATGATTTCTTCACGCCGGGGAGGGCATCCACAGCATGGTAGATATCCAGCAGATCAGTGTGGTCTGTATTCAGATTAAAACAGACAGCAGGATAAATGCAGGAGGGTTTTTTGCACTTCATGCAAATAGCAATCTCTTTCCCCTGCATCCTGTACATATTTGCCGAGGGACCTCCCAGGTCGCTGATGTACCCTTTGAACCCCGGCATACCGGTAATCTTTTTCACCTCCTCGATGATTGATCTTTTAGAGCGTGAGGCGATGAACTTGCCCTGATGTGCCGAGATGGTACAGAAGGCGCAACCGCCAAAGCATCCCCGGTGAAGATTGACCGAGAATTTGATCATCTCATATGCAGGAATCAGCTTCTCTTTATATTTGGGGTGTGGCAGACGGGTGTAGGGTAGATCGAAAGAGGCATCAATCTCCTCCTCTTTCATTGGCGGGAAGGGTGGGTTTACTACAAGCGTCCGGTCGTCCACCTTTTGCAATATGCGTGCAGCAGAAAGACGATTGGATTGTTCTTCCACCATACGGAAGTTTTTAGCCTGTTTCAGCTTTTCCTTCAGACACTCCTCATGTGAATAGAGTTGCACCTCCTCGCTGAACGGGTTTACAGGTACCTGATTATCTGAACGGAGAAATGCTGTTTGCGGTATGTCGTTTATATCGCTTATCTTTCTGCCCCTGTGCATCTCATGTACGAGCTGCCTCAGGGGGAGCTCACCCATTCCGTAGATCAACATATCGGCACCACTGTCGGCGAGGATGGATTTGTGCAGTGCATCGCTCCAGTAATCGTAGTGGCTTACCCTCCGCAGTGATGCTTCCACGCCACCCAGTACCAGTGGTACCTCAGGGTAGAGCTTCTTCAGGATCCGGGAATAGACGGTTGCAGCTCTGTCGGGGCGCATATCTGACCGTCCGTCGGGTGTGTAGGCATCGTTGGAGCGAAGTCGTTTATTGGCAGTATAATGGTTGATCATCGAGTCCATCACGCCGGCAGTGACAGCGAAGAAAAGACGGGGGGTACCCATCTTTTTGAAATCGCGCAGATCATCTCTCCAGTTGGGTTGTGGTACGATAGCCACGCGCAGTCCCTCACTTTCAAGGAGCCGGCCGATGACCGCTGTGCCGAAGGAGGGGTGGTCAATGTAAGAATCACCCGAGAACAACACCACATCAACATAGTCCCACCCACGCAGTTCCATCTCTTTCTTTGTGGTGGGCAGCCAGTCGGTAAGTTGAAGTGATCTGTGCTCCATGCTTACACTCTCTTTTTATGTTCTTTCTTCATTCCTGTATCAATCTGTCGGGCTCTATCCACTGCCTCGTGGATGTTGGAACAGATATTCTCTTCACCTATGATCAGGGGTATTTCGGATTTAAAGAGTTTCTCACGGGTTGTATCATTGACACCTGAGAGAATGATGTGAATCTTTTCTTTCCTCGATTTACGGCACAACATCTCCAGGTTGTTCAGGCCGGTAGAGTCAATAAAGGGTACTTTTCGCATACGGATGATACGGACG
>Ga0209075_1005214_pt1 | contig 10052 bp, 9 predicted proteins | sample Stecom2011_FD_187523 | JGI IMG/M metagenome (GOLD analysis project Ga0209075, IMG submission 187523) | Agricultural soil microbial communities from Utah to study Nitrogen management - Steer compost 2011 (SPAdes) (version 2) | ecosystem: Environmental > Terrestrial > Soil > Agricultural land...
TGGCCTAGCAGGCGCGGAGCCATGTGCAGCCGCGCCATGGCGGCGGCCACCAGTTCCGGCGGTAGCAGCGCGCCGCGGGGAGCGGCGGCGCGCACATGCTCCTGCAACGCCGCCAGTTCCGACCAGCGGACGTCGGCACCCGGAGCGGCTGCGCGAGCCTCCACGTCTATGCCCGCATGCCAAACCGCGCTTAGGGTTGCGCTGGCGGCTTGAGCGAAGCCCGGCAGATCGGCTATACGCGCCAGGTCATGCAGTCTAGCCATGGGCGGCTGGCGCAGAGCCCGCCGTACCTGGCCGGCGCTGACGCTGCCTACGAAACCGCCAGCCAGGCGCGCAGTCAGCCCGGCCAGGGTGAGAACCCGGTGCCCCAGCAGGCGTTCTCGGGCTACCTCGTCGCGGACGCGACGAACTGCCAAGGGATCGGAGACGACGTATGTAGTGCGGCGCATTCAGGCCCCCAAAGCCGTAAGTGTGATGCGAGTGTACGACCTGCCTGCGGCAGTAGGTGACGTAGGAGGGCAGTAGCCTACCGTGTGTGGGCTATTCATATGGCATGTGCTGGATGTACCGGTCACCCCCGCTACACTTCGGGCGTGTTAGTCACCAACCCGGTGCTCACATGTGGGCACCCTCACATTCATACCTTATTATCTAAGGTATGATGCCTGCATGATGATCACGGCGCTCAGCATCACGCTCCTCTTCGCAGGCTTGGGTCTCCTCACGGCGCTGTTCGTGGCTGTTCACGACGCTGTGGAAGCTTGGCTCGAGCGCCGTTCCCTCAGGTCCATCCACAATGGGGGAGGAGGCGGCATGCCGTTGGCGTCCACCTCTCCGCGCCGCAGCGGCGCGCGCCCGCGCCCAGCACCGCTCCCCGTCATCAGCAAGCAGGTGCCGGTGGCGGACCCGGTCTCCCGGCCCGCCTGGCTCGAGAACGCCCAACGAGACATAGCCCACCGCTAGCTGCCGGCCTGCCCCCTCGTCAGCGCGCCCCTCACCCGCGCGAGAGAGGCCTCGGCCCGCTCCGAACTCCGCGTACTATGACGTCATGAGCAAGTCGCCAGGCGTAGTCGACCAGATCGAGCAGTTGCGCGAGCAACTTCATCATCACAACTACCGCTACCACGTCCTCGACAGCCCGGAGATATCGGACGCCGAGTACGACGACCTCATGCGGCAACTGCGCCAACTGGAGGAAGCCAACCCCGAGCTCATCACGCCCGACTCCCCCTCGCAGAGGGTCGGCGGTGCCCCGCTTGAAGGGTTCGAGACCGCCACGCACCTAAGCCCCATGCTCAGCCTCGACTCCAGCGCCCGTGAGGAGGACCTCCGCGCCTTCGACCAGCGTCTCAGGCGCGCCGTGGCCGCTGTCGACGAGGAGGCCGCCGTCAGCTACTCGCTTGAGCCCAAGATCGACGGCCTCAGCGTGGAACTGGTCTACGAGGACGGCCTCCTGGTCAGGGCCGTGACCCGCGGCGACGGCGAGCAGGGGGAGGTCATCACGGCCAACGTGCGCACCATCCGTTCGGTGCCGCTGCGGCTGCGCACCTCCGGGGCAGCCGTTCCTCCGCTGCTGGGCATCCGTGGCGAGATCTTCCTGCCCATCCACTCCTTCGACGACGTCAACGCCGAACTGATAAACCAGGGCAAGCAGCCGTTCGCCAACCCGCGCAACGCGGCGGCCGGCAGCGTTCGGCAGCTCGATCCCAGCCTCACCGCCTCCCGGCCCCTCACCCTCTACTGCTACGACGTACTGGCCGGCGGCGACTTCGCCACGCACTCGGACATGTTGCAAGCCATGGCCGAGTGGGGGCTGCCCATCAACCCCGACAACGACGTCGCCGACGACGTGGAGGGCATACTCGCCTACTTCAACAAGATGGTGGAGGAGCGCGACGAGCTGTGGTACGAGGTCGACGGCGTGGTCGTGAAACTGCAGGACCTGGCCGTCCGCGAGCGCTTGGGCAGCACCGCCCACCACCCGCGCTGGGCCTACGCTGTCAAGTTCCAGCCTCGCAAGGAAGTCAGCGAGCTGCTCAGCATCGTCCCCAGCGTTGGCCGCACCGGGGTCGTCACGCCCATCGCCATGCTGAGGCCCGTGAACATCGGCGGCGTAACCGTCAGCCGCGCCAACCTGCACAACATCGACGACATCCAGCGCAAGGACATCCGCGAAGGCGACACCGTGCGCGTGGAGCGCGCCGGTGACGTCATCCCCCAGGTGGTCGAGGTGGTTGAGACGGGCGCCGAGCGTGGTCAGCCGTTCGCCATGCCCACCCACTGCCCCAGCTGCGGCACCGAGCTCGGTCGCCGCGGGCCTTACACCGTCTGCCCCAACTCATTCGACTGCCCTGCCCAGCTCGTGGGTCGCCTAACGCACTACGGCAGTCGCGGCGGCCTCGACATAGAAGGCTTGGGAGAACGCACCGTGCACCAGCTGGTGGAGCGCGGGCTGGTCACGCGCTTCCACGAGCTCTACGACCTGACGCCGGAGAAGATCGAACCGCTCGAGGGCTTCGCCGAACGCTCGGCCACCAAGCTCTGGGAGGCCATCGAGGCCTCGCGCTCACCCGCCCTGCCACGCTTCCTCTACGGGCTGGGCATACCCGAGGTCGGCGCCTCCGTCGCCCGGCTCCTGGCCAGCACGTACGGCAGCTTCGAGAAGCTGCGTAGCACCACAGTCGAGGAGCTACAGAGCATCGACGGCATCGGTCAGGTCATGGCCGAGCAGATCCACGGCTTCTTCAACGAGCCGCACAACATGGAGGTGCTGGACGAGCTGTTGGCCCGGGTCACCCCTCAGGAGGAGGCCGTGCAGGAGGCGTCCGGCTCGGACGTGCTGGAGGGCCTCACGTTCGTGTTCACCGGGAGCCTGGAGCGCATGACGCGCCAGGACGCCGAGGCGCTGGTGCAGAGCCTCGGGGCCAGAGCCTCGGGCTCCGTCAGTAAGAAGACGTCCTTCCTCGTGGCGGGCGAGAACGCAGGCAGCAAGCTCACCCGGGCCGAGGAGTTAGGTGTGGCCGTACTCAGCGAGGACGACTTCCACGCCATGCTGGTCGAGCGGGGCGTCGAGGTCGCCGCGGAGGAAGGGTAGGTGGCAACGTGACGAACGCCGAACTGGCCAGGCACCTAGACCTGTTCGCGGACCTACAGGAGCTGGCGGGCGAGAACCGCTTCCGCATCCGCGCCTACCGCACCGCCGCGGCCAACATCCTGGAACTCTCGGATCAGGTCGAGTCGCTCATCGCCGGCGGCGCGGACCTCGAGGAGATCCCCGGCGTGGGCAAGGACATAGCGGAGAAGCTGGAGGTCATGGTCCGGACGGGCGAGCTGCCCCAGCTGACCGAGCTGAGCCAGAAGATCCCCCTCGGCCTCACAGAGGTCATGCGCGTCAAGGGCATCGGACCCAAGCTGGCCTCGGCCGCCTGGACGGAGCTCGGGGTGGACAGCGTGGACGCCCTCGAGAAGGCGGCCCAGGAGGGGCGCCTCAGCGAACTCCCAGGCTTCGGGCCCAAGCGCCAAGCTTCCATCCTCAAGAGCATCGAGGCGCACCGCCGCAACGTGGAGCGCGCCCGCCTGGGCGAGATCGACCCCATAGTCCGGCCGTTAGTGGAAAGCCTGCGGCAGGTGCCCGGCGCCGAACGGGTGGAGGTAGCAGGCTCTTACCGGCGCCGGCGCGAGACGGTGGGCGACATCGACCTGCTGGCCATCGCCGATAGCCACAAGGCCGCCGCGGCCATCAGCCAGGCCTTCACCACTTACCCGGACGTGGACGAGGTGCTCGGCAGCGGCGATACCCGCTCCAGCGTGCGCCTCAAGAACGGGCTCGAGGTCGACCTGCGGGTCATGGAGGCCGAATCGTTCGGCGCCGCCCTGCTCTATTTCACCGGCTCCAAGTCCCACAACGTGGAGTTGCGGCAGCTGGCGCTCGACAAGGGCTGGCACCTCACCGAGTACGGGCTGTTCGAGGGAACCGGTGAGGAGGGCGAGAGCCCCCTCTCCAGCGGCAAGCGCCTGGCCAGCAAGACGGAAGAGGACATCTACGCCAAGCTGGGCCTGCCCTACATCGAACCCGAGATGAGGGAGGGCAGAGGTGAGATCAAGGCCGCCCAGGAAGGCGAACTGCCAGTTCTGGTGGAGCTGGCGGACATCCGCGGCGACCTGCACATGCACAGCACCTGGTCGGACGGCCGCGCCTCTATAGAGGACATGATGCGCGCGTGCATGGAGCGCGGCTACGAGTACATGGCCCTCACGGATCACTCCAAGGCGCTGGCCATGACCGGTGGCCTGGACGAGGAGAAGCTGGCTCGGCAATGGGAGGAGCTGGACGAGATCACCGCCGCCAACCCCGGGATAACCCTACTGCGCGGACTGGAGGTCGACATCCTCAAGGACGGCACCCTCGACCTGTCGGATGAGTGGCTGGAGAAGCTAGACATCGTGCTGGTCAGCGTGCACTCCCACTTCTCCCTCCCCATCGAGGAGCAGACCGCCCGCATGGTCAAGGCCGTCTCCCATCCCCAGGTCAACATCCTGTGCCACCCGACCGGCCGCATCCTGGGCGCGCGCGAGGGGTACGCGGTGGACCTAGCGGAGGTGTTCGAGGCCTGCCGGGAGAACCAGGTGGCCGTGGAACTCAACGCTTCGTACCAGCGTCTCGACCTATCGGACGTCAACCTCATTGCCGCGCGCAAGCGGGGCCTCATGGTCAGCATCGGCACGGACGCCCATAACGAGAAGGAGCTCGCCGGCATGGAGCTCGGGGTGCAGCAGGCGCGCAGGGCCTGGCTCAGCAAGGAACAGGTGCTCAACGCTCGTGAGCTGGCTGAAGTTCGCAAGTTCCTGGCCAAGAAGTAGCTTGCGGCTCCGCTGCAGACTATAGTTCGAGAAGCCCGCTCATAACGGGCTGAACGGCAAGGGATAGACCGGTAAGTCTAGGCTTTTCGGCCGGTTTCCCGCCCACGATCGCGGCGGTTACACCTCCCCGAGCCGCTACTCAGTCCCCACCGCGCAACCGCTCGAGCTCCTCAGGTTCCAGGATCATCAACTTCAACCTGCCGGTCGCCACCCACCCCTTGCGGCGCCAGGCCGCCAGGATGCGGTTGACCGTCTCTAGGGTGGTGCCCACCAGCGCCGCCAGGTCCTCCTGACTTAGGGGCGCCCCCAGGGTGCGGCCCTCCCCGGTGTCCGCACCGAAGCGTGCGCTGAGCGTTAGCAGGGTAGAGGCCAGTCGTGCCTCCACCGGCGCGGAGGTGGCTTCCTGCAGGCGCGCCTGCACGCTGCGGAGCCGGCCGCTGACGTCCTCCAGCACCGCCACAGCCACGCTGGGGAACTTCGTCACCAGCGAACCGAACTGTTCGGTGCCCGTCACCAGCACGCAGCCGCCGGTTATGGCCTCCACGCGCTGCTCGTTGGCGGTTTGCCCCAGGAGCGGCAACGCACCGAAGTAGTCGCCGGGCCCCAGTACGTCGACCACCAGCTCATCACCGCTGGGCCCGTCGGCCACCAGCTTCACGCGCCCACTTACGATCACGTATAGCGTCTCCGCTGGATCACCGGCCGCCACCAGGGAGTCTCCCGCCAGCATGTGACGCGCCTTGAAGGCCCCGTGGACCTCCTCCAACTCGGCTTCCTCGAGCCCCGTGAAGTAGGGAACCAGGGTCAGGACGTGGCGCCTGAGCTCCGGGCTGCACTGTTGGGGCGTAAGGTCGTCAGGGGGCCAGTCGACCGCCCGTGAAGGTGAGAGCATTTTTCCCGTCCCTTCATCCACGCTCCATACGCTACTACCGATGGCCTGAACGCGGGGGCGGGGATGTATCGTAAGAAAACTGCGCCGGGGCGGGCCACCGCGAGCCTCTCCTGCCGGCTTCAGTCTTCAGCGGATCATCACTAGGAGGTAACGAAATGAAGCGACTAATCAAGATCCTCGCACCGGCGGTGCTATGCCTGATAGTGGCAATCCCGCTCGTGGCTGCCCAAGGGACGCCCATCGGCGAAGTCGACACGGCCGCCGGCGAGTCCGTGTACTCCACCACTTGTGTGGCGTGCCACATGCAGAACGGCGCAGGTGTGCCCTCCGCCTTCCCGCCGCTGGCCGGTCACTTCCCTGACCTGGTAGCCGCCGAGGGCGGACGTGATTACGTCATCAACGTAGTGCTGCACGGCCTGGCCGGCCCCATCGAGGTCGACGGGACTCCCTACAACAGCGTGATGACCCCGCAGATGCTGGACGATCAGCAGGTGGCCGACGTGCTGAACTACGTTTCGGTGGCCTGGGAGAACGCCGGTGCGCTGCCCGAGGGCTTCGAGGCCTTCACCGCCGACGAGGTGACCCCGCACCGCGACAACGGACTGACCAGCCAGCAGGTCCACGAACTCCGTCAGGCCCTGGCGCTCGAGTAAGACCAGGCGTCAGCCAACCTGAGTTCAAGGGCCCACCGGCCCTTAAGCGCGGGGCCGCACCCGTCACGGGAAGTGGCCCCGCGCTTCGTTAGGCTTTGCCCATGACCACGACGATGCCGGTGCCGGTGGACCTGATACTCCTGGCGTTCGAGCGCAACAGCCGCGTGAACGCCGCCATGCTGGCCGGCATCGGCGACGACGACCTCCGGTTCGAGGCCGGCGGCGGCTGGAGCATCGGCAAGCACCTGTGCCACCTGGCTTCCTTCAGGTACGGCTGGCTCTCGGTCGTCTCACCGGAGCACGCCAACGGTCTGAAGCCGGTGGTCGAGTACGGCGAGACGGAGGACGACCTCATACCCCTGGTCCGCACCGTCGACGAGATCTCCACCGCCTTCCGAGAGGGCGACATGGCAGCGCTGGACGCCGTCAACCTGGCGGTCGCAGAGGGCCGGCGGTTCCGGGACGCCTACCGCAGCCACCCCACCGACCTCCTGATGCACATCCTCATCCACGACGCGCATCACCGCGGGCAGGTCATGAGCCTCCTGCGGCAGAGCGGGAGGACGCGCGGCGAGATGGAGAAGCTCGAGGACGCCAGCTGGTCCGTGTGGCGGGAGTAGGCGTTCGCCCGTGACGCGACCAGGAAGCGGCCAACGGTCTAGGCCAGGCCCACACGGTGCCGTTCATCGTTGCGCCCGGCCGGCTAAGCGATCACTTCTGAGCCGCTATTGCGCGCGCAATAACGGCATGGCGCCTAACGCCGCTGCGCGTCGGCCGGCACCGAGGTGGGCACGCGGACCGAGTACCTCTCGCGCGCGGTGACGCGGTAGAAGGGCAGCTGCACCCGGCGGTTGTACACGTTGGCGGAGAGCCACTCCACCTCCGCGGCGAGCTCCTCCTCCGGGATCTCCGTCCACCACACCTTGGCCGACGGGTTCCAGCGGTAGCGCCGCTCCCGCAGCGCGTCCTTGCTCTCGAACGGCGAGTTCTCGGCCCACAGTAGTACGGTGTTGAGCAGCGCGCTCTCGCGCAGCAGGGCCATGGCAGTGCGGCCCGAGCCGTTCTCCGCGCTGGCCAGTATGCGCACGCCGGCGTGGCTGTCGATGAGGGCCCGGTGGCCCTCGAAGAAGAAGCCGTGGCGGTACGCCAGGTAATCCATGCTGGAACTCGAGAAGCCCATGTCGCGCCAGCCGATGTCCGACACCGAGCAGGCCCAAGGCAGCTCCGCGAAGCGAGGGAACCGCCGCTCGGCGAACGGCCGGTCGAAGCCCGCGTTGTGGGCGATTACCAGCCGCACGTCCCGCAGGAAGTCGTCGACCGCCTCGTCCGCGATCCGCTGGCCCGCCACCTCCTCGTCGGTGATGCCCGTGAGGTTCACGATCTCGGGCGGGATGGGCGCGCCCGGGTCCTCCACCTCGCTGAAGGAGCGCAGCACGCGGTAGACGTTGCCCTGCAGGTCGTACTCGAACGCCACCATGGCGAGCTCGATGATCTTGTCCCTGCCTGGCTCGAAGCCGGTGGTCTCGGTATCAAGGAACACCGCCACGTGCTTGGGCTCATCGTTGGGCGGAGTGAACTCGGGCACCGGGCGTAGCCGGCTCAGCACGCGGTACTCGCCCGTTGCCTCCAGCTGCCGCTTCAGCGCTTCCATGTCCGGGGTGTGAGGGTCCGGGGTCGCCATGTCCTGCGTCCCGCCAGCGTCGGCGGTCATCTCGTCGGGCATCCTTCACTCTACCCAAGGCCACGGGTCGGCCGTAGGCGGACCCGGCTTCCGCCCAGACGGGGTGGGCCCGGGCCGCGCGCCCAACCACCAGGCCGCTACGGGCCGCCTGGGCTTCTCGTAACGCCAACCGACGGTTAATCCGTGCTCCGCAGGGGTGCGGTAAGCTCGGGGCGAGTAACCACCGACCTTCCAGGTACGTGGTGCCCCCGACACCATGAACAGAACCTTGCTCTCGCTACTTCTCTGCTGCTTACTCCAGTTCGCTCCCGGCGCGCTGGCGCGCGACACCATAGAAGCCAGTCCGTACGCCAACGTTTTTGAAGACCTGCTCGTTGCGTTCCACGCCGAAGACTCACCCTGCGAGGGCGGCGCCGGTGGCATGGCCGAGGCTTGCTTCAAGGCCCACCTGGTCAGCGCCAGCTACCTAGCGGAGCGCCTAACCGAGATCGTCGAGTCGTATGAGTCCGTGGGCCTGAAGAGCGGAGGCTGGCGCTCGGCCAACGGTGTCTGGACGGTGGCCCTCACCTTCCCCAACAGTAGCTACGGCCAGCTGGAGATCTATCTGGCGGAGGGCCAGGACAAGCTGGTCAAGGGCATGTTCCGCCTGGTCGACCCCCGCTGAAGACCTGACGGCCCGGCAACTCACGCGGCCTTGGGCACGTCTGGAACGGCAGGCAGAGACGCCACCTCTTCCGGTACCCGGCGGAAGAGCCGCGCGCCCACCCAGAGCGACACCGCCGCCAGCACGGCGGCCATGAACATGGAGGCGCCCGGCAGCTCGGTTGGAGCGGTCGGAGCGGTGAAGTAGGCGAAGAGGGCGGTGCTGGCCAGGGGCGCCACCACACCCGTGAGGCTCATCAGGCTGGCCAGGGCGCCCTGCACTTCGCCCTGCGCGTCGGCGCTGACCGCCTTGGAGATGAGTGCCTGCGCCGCCGGGCCCGCAAGGCCACCCAGGCCGCCGATGGCCATTACCAGGTACATCATCCAGCCCGCCGTGGTGAAGCCGTAGAGGGCGAACGCCATTGTGGCCGAGCCCAGGCCTATCAGGATGGCCCGGCGCTCCCCGACCCGCGGCACCACCAGCCTGACGAGCCAGCCCTGCACCACCGCGGACAGCACGCCCACGAAGGTGAGCGAGAGACCGTTCATGAAGGGCGTCCACTCGAAGCGGTAGGTGGTGTAGAGCACCCACACGCTGTGCACCGAGTTCTGCGCCAGCCCCACGCACACGTACACGAAGGCCAGGCCGCTCACCAGCGCGCTCTTGCGCAGCGCCGACAGCGAGCCCAAGGGGTTGGCCCGGCGCCACGAGTAGGCCCGTCTGTGCTCCGGCTTGAGCGACTCGGGCAGCACGAACGCGCCGTAGAGCCAGTTGATGAGAGACATGCCTGCCGCCGCGTAGAAGGGGGCGCGCAGGTCGATGCCCGCCAACAGCCCGCCCAGAGCGGGCCCGAGGATGAAGCCGATGCCGAAGGCGGCGCCCAGCAGTCCGAAGTTCTTGGCGCGCTCGTGCGGCGCGCTCACGTCAGCTATGTACGCGTTGGCGGCCGTGATGTTGGCACCCGTGATGCCTGAAATCACCCGCCCGATGAACAGGATGGTGAGGTTGGGCGCCAGCGCCATCACCAGGTAGTCGAGTCCACCGCCGAGCAGCGAGACGAGCAGCACCGGCCGGCGGCCGAAACGGTCGGACAGACCGCCCAGCACCGGCGCGAACAGGAACTGCATGGCGGCGTACACGGCGATGAACCAGCCGTAGTAGGAAGAACCGCGGCTCAGGTCGCCGCCGGCCAACTCAGTGACCAGTTCGGGCAGAACGGGGATCAACAGACCGATCCCTAGAACATCGATGACGATGGTCACCAGTATGAAAGGCAACGCCGCGTTGCGTCGTCTCACTCGGGTACTCCTCTTGTGCGAGATG
>Ga0209075_1005215_pt1 | contig 10049 bp, 9 predicted proteins | sample Stecom2011_FD_187523 | JGI IMG/M metagenome (GOLD analysis project Ga0209075, IMG submission 187523) | Agricultural soil microbial communities from Utah to study Nitrogen management - Steer compost 2011 (SPAdes) (version 2) | ecosystem: Environmental > Terrestrial > Soil > Agricultural land...
CCAGTAGTTCCTGTGTATTTTCATTCAAGAAATAGCAAGTTGTTTTATCGCTTGGCGAAAATAAGCGATACGCTGCGCACCGCAAAATTACCTTCGGAAATGAAAACGCAGGGAAAACGTTCTATAAAGATTAGAATCGGCCACCCAATTTCAGTCGACGCTCAAAAGGAAATTGTCTCCCTCCCGTTGTTTACCCAATTCTTGCGAAGAAAAACGTATATACTTTCAAATGCTTTTCAAAAAAAGAATATTTTGGATAGCATTCCGAAAACTTTAAAACTTCCGAAGCCGCCGAAAAAGATTGCTGGACTGATTTCAACAGAGAAGATGTTGTTAGAAATTGATCGTTTGCGAAAAAAAGACAAGCGGCTGCTCATCAGTAAAAACTACGAGGTCTTTTTGGCATCAGCCGAATCGATACCTTATATCCTTCAAGAAATCGGAAGATTGCGAGAAGTTACGTTTAGAGAAGTGGGTGAAGGCACAAATCAGAGCACCGATTTAGATAAATTCGATAGCTATTACCGGCATATGTTTCTTTGGGATAATGATGAAAATAAATTAGCTGGAGCATACCGTATGGGTTTGGGAGCCGAAATATTTCCACGCTACGGTATTGACGGATTCTACCTTCAAGACCTTTTCCGATTTGAACCAGAATTGTATCAGATGATGAGTGAATCTGTTGAAATGGGCCGTGCGTTTATCATCAAAAAATACCAGCAGCGCCCGATGCCTTTGTTCTTACTGTGGAAGGGAATCGTGCACACCACACTGCGTTATCCAGATCATAAATACTTGATTGGAGGAGTGAGTATCAGTAATAAGTTTTCTGAATTTTCTAAAGGATTGATGATTGAGTTTATGAAGTCAAATTATTACGATCCTTATGTGGCACAATACATAAAACCAAAAAAAGAGTACCGCGTTCGGTTGAAAGATGCCGATAAGGATTTTGTCTTTGATGAAAGTGAAGCCGATTTGAATAAGTTCGATAGAATTATCGACGAAGTAGAACCTGGAAGCTTGCGCATTCCGGTGTTGATAAAAAAATACATCAAACAAAATGCTAAAGTTGTTGCGTTTAACGTCGATCCACTTTTCAATAATGCCGTTGATGGCCTGATGTATATTCGTATTGCTGATTTACCGGAAAGCACTGTAAAACCTGTAATGGAAGAATTTCAGGCAATGATGGAGGACGGGTTTACAAAAGGAAGTGAAATCAAAGACAATCCTTCAGAATACAAAGAAAACTCCGATGGCTCAGCGTAATACTTACTCAGATTTATTCGGAAAGTGAGCGATTATTTTATCGGCGATAACTACGGCCAGTCTACGCTTGCTTTCCACGGTCCAACCCGCTATGTGTGGCGTTAACAACACGTTGTCCATGGCAAACAACTCGGTTAAGGCTTCGGGAATCGTGTTTGAGTCGAAAAGCGATTCGAAAGACAGTTTTTCAAATTCCAAAACATCCAATCCAGCCCCTAAAATTTTTCCTGATTTTAGGGAGGCGACCAAATCTGCCGTAACAACACTTTTTCCTCGTGCCGTATTGATAAACCAAAAAGGCTTAGAAAAAGAATTGATAAAATCTGTGTCAATCATTTTATCCGTCAACGGAGTCCAAGGAGTGTGAAGACTTAAAACATCAGCTTTTTCTTGAAGTGTTTCGAGGGGTACTTGCTTAGCGTTTTTATCTTCAACACCCTCTTTTATATCGTAGCAAAGCACTTCGCAATCGAATCCTCGTAATTTTTTAGCAAAAGCTTTTCCCATGTTGCCGTAGCCAATGAGGCCAATGGTTTTCCCGTCTAATTCCGTTCCGCGATTGGGTTCGCGATTCCATTGACCGTTTTTCACTTCGCTGTTGGCGCTGTTGAGATTGTTGAATAAAGAGAGCAACATCCCAAGCGCATGTTCGCCAACGGCATTTCTATTGCCTTCTGGTGCTGAAAATAGCTCAACACCTAGTTTTTCCGCATATTCGATGTCGATACTTTCTAAACCTGCGCCTACACGGGCAATAAATTTGAGGTTTTTTGCAGCATCTAGAAATTGTTTGTCGATGTTAAACCGACTGCGGATTACAATGCCATCATAACCACTGATTATTTCTTCTACTTCAGTTTTAGACGCCGTGTAATTTTCTGCGTTTTCAAATCCAGCTTTAGCCAATGTTTGGATGAGGATGGGGTGGTTGTTGTCTATGTGAAGAACTTTCATAACAAAAATATAATCGGATTACCGAGGGTAAGAGATGGTGTTTTTTTCTTTTAAATCTGTGATTTTGTAATATTTTTCCGTTCCTTGAAAGCGATACGTAATCACAGCTTCATTTGCGCCTAAGTGAAATGCTGGTTTTGTGGGAGGCGTGTTTGCAGCCTCTTTTATCGGGTCGCTATGCATCACAAAATCTGGTTTTTCATCAGTGAGTTTGGCGAGATACCGATTAGGCAATTTGGCGTTGTTTCGAAGTTCCGCACGATGGTCTCTGAAGAAAACTTCTTCCATAGTCACGGTTGGCTCGATTTCCTCAAAAGTTACAAAGAGATTCCATCCCGACTTATGGATATTGTTTGCTGTCGTCCACCGTTGAAACTGTGCTTCGGCAATCATAAACGGAGGATTTTTATCGAATAGAATAGCTGTTTCTTGTTTTTGTGATTTGCAACCTATCAAAAATAGGCTAAACCATATCATAGGAATGATGTAGCGTAAATATCCACCATCTTTCATATTACATCATTCCGTTAGGATCAACCCACTTAAAGATATGCGTGTCTTGTGGAATTCTAGTGCGCTCGGCAATACGTGTCAAACGGTCTGGAAGCTTTACGAGGTAGTCGCGTGCACGTTCGGCTTCATCTGTAAGTCGCGTAATTTTTGATATCTCCCAATAGTCAACCAGTTTTTGCAGAATATCTATATAGTCATGAGTTGTGTAAACTCCTAATCGTTGTGCAGCGTTACTGAAATCGTCGAAAGCAGAAGCCATTTTGCCACCGCTTTGACGTAGGTTTTGAGCAGGCATAACAATTTTCTTTTTCATCATATCGGCAAATGCCAACATCATTTCGCTTGGATCGTATTCGAGTATGATTTTCACAAATTCGCGATAGGCAAGATGATGGCGCATCTCGTCGCCAGCAATGACATTACACATTTTGAAAAGCATTCTATTACCTTTCTTTCTCGCAATTTGAGCAACGCGTCTATGTGAGATGTTGGTTGCTAATTCTTGAAAACTGGTATAGACAAAGTTCCGGTACGGATCGCGTCCAGTTCCTACTTCAAAGCCGTCGTTGATAAGGTGATGGGTAGTTATTTCTACTTCTCTCATATTCACACGACCTGATAAATAGAGGTATTTATTAAGCGTATCTCCGTGACGATTTTCCTCGCCTGTCCAATGTCGAATCCATTTACTCCAACTATTTCTACCGTGTTGGTCAATGCCTTCCATGTCCATCAACCAGCTTTCGTAGGTAGGTAGCGCTTCTTCCGTCACCATATCACCCACTAGTACAATCCAAAAGTCGTACCCCAACTCCTTAGCTTCTTCGCGGATTTGATGGACTTCCTCCATATAATTTTCCTTTTGAAAATCTGGAAGTAAATCTGTAGGTTGCCAAATTTCTTCTACAGGAATGAGATATTTTTCGATAAAATTATCGACCTCTTTTTCAACTGTTTGCATCACTTCGAGACGCTTGTTTTTTAAAAGTGCCATGATTGTTATAAGTAGTTTTTAAACAAAGATAAGAAGCGAAAAGAAGATAACGATTTATAAACCGTTAATTCCTTCCTATTTCATCCGGATAAAGTTGATATGCGGGGTCGCTTTGCCAAAATTTCTTAGACGCCACATCCATTAATGTGACGCGTCCTTTAAAACCTGCACCTGTGTCTACATTCCACACGTTGGCGAAGTTAACAGGAACCTCAGAGCCAATTCGCGTTACGGGCGTGTGGCCGATGAATATTTCTTTAAAGTGTTTTAACCTAGCCGGATATTTTGGGTCGTCTTCAGAAAGGTCTGGATCCATGGCACATACCATTTCCCATAACGTTCGATCCCAATAAACCAATTCGGGAAAATATTCGTATTGCGGGCCGTGCATGCTAAAAAATCCCGCATGCAAATACAAACGGTTGTTGGAGTCGATGTGGTAATTAGTCAAATTCCGTAGAAACCTAATGTGTTCTTCCTTTTCTTTATCAGAGATGCGGCTATAGTTCTTCACAGTACTTTCTCCTCCGTGGAGTAGCCAGGCTTCCTTGCTTTTGCCAGTTTTTAAGTAGTCATACAGTAATTCGTCGTGGTTGCCGCGAATGAAAACACACTCATTTTGTTGAGAAAATTGAATTAAAAAACGAATGGTTTCGGCAGATTCGCTCCAACCATCAACATAATCGCCTATAAAAACATAGCATGTGTCTGCAGGAAGATTCGCTTTGTCTATTACTTGTTTCAGGGCTATTAAGCCGCCATGTATATCACCGATTACTACAGTTTTCATTTACGTTGTTTGGATTAAATATCTGCTTTAAAGATAAGTGTATTGTTTTTTATGAGCGAATAATTTTGGTTTTTGAAACTATTTGATTCCATGAACTTTAAGAAACTTAATGAATTAAATTAACTTGATGGATTTAATCCTTTTTATTGGAAATAATCCATAAATGAATGTATCTTTGAAAAGTAAAACTGAATATTTCAATGGCAAATCTTCCTCTAAAAGGCCGTGGCGCTCAAAAACAAGTTGACAATCGATTTAGTGAAAATCGCCATGAAGTATTAGACGAGTTTTTGAATTTCTGTGAGCGGGAAGGAGAAGAGGCGGATGTCAACAAAACAAAATATCTTGAGGTTTTCCCAAAAACTTTTGTCAATAAAGTAACGAGTCCAGATGTGGGTATGGAATATTCGGCCAATCCATATCAAGGTTGCGAACATGGCTGTGTTTATTGCTATGCGCGAAACAGTCATCAGTATTGGGGCTATGGCGCAGGATTGGATTTTGAGCGAAAAATTCTGTATAAAAAGAATGCCCCCGAATTGTTGGAGAAAAAGATAACTTCCAAAAACTGGAAAGGTGAAACCATTGTGTTTTCTGGGAATACAGATTGCTACCAACCGTTGGAGCGCAAGTTGGAGATTACGAGAAAATGCTTGGAAGTTATGTGGAAGTGGAAGCATCCGTTAGGTATTATCACAAAAAACTCCTTGATTCTTCGCGATTTGGATATTCTAAAAGAAATGGCAAAGCTCAATCTTGTCAAGGTAAATATTTCGATTACTTCGCTTTCTGAGGATACGCGCCGGTTGCTCGAACCAAGAACCGCCAGCATCAAACAGCGATTGAAAACAGTGGAGCAATTATCCAAACACGGCATTCCAGTTCGGGTGATGATGGCGCCGATTATACCATCGCTCAACAGTCATGAAATATTGCCGCTGGTAAAGAAAGTAGCCGAGCTGGGTGCGCGGGATGTCAGTTATACGATTGTTCGTTTGAATGGACAAGTTGCTGAAGTATTTGAAGATTGGGCGCGCAAAACCATCCCTGACCGTGCCGATCGGATTTTAAATCAAATTGCTGAATGCCATGGAGGTAGTCTCAATGATAGCCAATGGAGTCGGCGTATAAAAGGGTCGGGCACGATTGCCGAACAAATTAAAAGTACGATGGCATTGGCTAAAAACAGATATATGGCCGGCAGGAAATTGCCCGAATTAGATGCCTCTCATTTCTTACAATTGAAGGAACCGCAAATGAGGTTGTTTTAAGGGAAATTAAAAAGGTTGTTCCATCTATTTTTCTCCTTTCCATTCCGCATAAAACTGCTCCAGAAACGCTTCCATAAACTGATGTCGTTTTTCAGCAAGATTCTTTCCGGTTTCGGTATTCATCCGGTCTTTTAGAAGCAAGAGTTTTTCGTAAAAATGATTGATGGTCGGTGCTTCGGAGTTTTTGTATTCTTCAGGCGTCATATTGAGCTTCGGTGGAATTTCGGGGTTGTACAAAGCGCGGTTTTTAAACCCACCGTAATTAAAAGTTCGGGCAATCCCAATGGCACCGAGTGCATCCAAACGGTCGGCATCTTGAACGACATCCAATTCCTTCGAACGAAAGTTTTTTTCAGCGTTTCCGCCTTTAAAGGAAATATTTTCAACGATGTTGACTACGTGGTCGATTGTCGGTTTTGGTAAATTTTGAGATGTTAAGAAGTCGTGCGTTTTTCTGGGTCCTACGGTTTCATCGCCAGCATGAAATTTAGAGTCGGCAATGTCGTGTAGCAGTGCGCCTAAAACCACAACGGTTTTATCCACGGTTTCGTCTTTCGCGATAAGCAGGGCATTTTTATAGACGCGCTCTATGTGAAACCAATCGTGACCGCCTTCGGCTCCTTCAAGTTCAGACTTTACAAATGCTATCGTGTTTTTAATGACTGGGTCCATAAAAGTAATATCACGTATGGATTTTCGATTTGACAATGGCTTCCACTTTATCGATGAGTTCAGTTTTGTCAAAATCGGAAACTTTGAGCGCGGGATGCGCAATCATTTCTACTTTCACCCCAATAGGTACAGGAAATAGACCAAAACGCTGTAGTTTCCAACTATTATTTATGGTTACGGGAATAACATGTGCTGTCGGCATTTTTTTAAACAGTGTTTCTAATCCCGTGCGTCGAAAGGGTTTTGGTATTCCCGTTCTACTGCGAGTTCCCTCTGCAAAAATAACTCCACTTCGATTGTGTGCGTTGAGGTATTTAGAAAACTTCAACATTTCGACAATGGCTTGTTTTGGATTTTTTCTATCGATTAGAATGGATCCCCCGTGGTTGAGGTTATAGGAAATAGACGGAATACCTTTGCCGAGTTCTTTCTTAGAAATAAATTTTGGATGGTACTTTCTTAAATACCAGCTAATTGGGGGAATATCCCACATGCTCTGATGATTCGACACGATGATGATGGGTGTGTCTCGGGGAATACGGGTCTGAATATCGACCTTAAACCGTGTTCCTAAAACGTTTAAGCAACGTAGTAGCGACCAATTGAGATAGTCGACGCTTTTTTTATGAGCTTGATATCCGAAGAGATTGAAGCAAACCCACTGTATGGGATGAAAAATTACGATGGTCAATCCGAAACCCAGATAAAAGATGACCGACATCGGATAGCTAAGAAATTTTGCCACTTTCTTCATAGATTTCAAAAATAAGAAAATCCGACTGATGAAAGCTATTCTTCGGAAGGGAAAGAATAAAAATTACTATCTGAAGTTTTACGGCATTTTTTCGGGAAAAACGCTAACGAGCTTTGTTTATAAGGCAGTTTTGAGAATATGAAGGTTAATTTTCCAACTTTACTTTTTCAATATATTCTGAAGGCGACAATTGTGTGACCCGTTTAAAGTTAGCAGAAAAATTGCTGTGGGAGGAAAACCCACTTTCCTTGGCTAAGTGACTGATCTTGTATTTGCGATAGGTCGGTTTGGTTTTTAATTGTTCTACGATATAATTGATACGAAGGTCATTGATATAGGTATTGTAATCAGTATTGTAATTTGTCTTTAAAAAATGATTCAAATATTTTGGATTCGTATCAAGGAAGCTCACCAACGTAGAGAAATTCATGTTCGGGGATAAGAATTTTTTTGAGTCTTCAAAGATCTTGATTCTTCTTTGGAGTTTCCTTTTTGTCGCTAAAGAGATTTTAATCCCATTTTCAGAAGGCGAATCATTCTTAAATATGTTTTTGACAGCGTCTTTTTTAAAGACGACAATGCCCCCTAGGACAACAAAAATCCCGCCGCCGATAATCCACCAATTGAACGGTTCCTGCTGTGGCAAATCTTGGGGCATCCGATGGTAGAAGGCATTGGATAACCTTTGGGTTTTTTGCCGGTTTTCAGCGACCGTGGTTCGGTACTTTTCGCTGTAGTAAACGGCACTGTCCAAGGAGTTTGTTTCTCTGTAGTATGTGCTTAAGCTTCCATAAACGATTTCTTGTAAAGATTTGTGTTTGATCTCATTGGAAAGCGTCAAAGCTTTGTTGAGGTAGATTCCAGCGCTGTCTAATTTATTATTGATCATAAACATTTCGCCCAATCCTTGATATGCCAGTATGTGGTATATTGGATTATCGGTTTCAGATTTTGTTAAGTGATAATCTGCTTTCTGAAATAGTTCCAATGCTTTTTTAGGCTTTTTTAAACCCATATAACACCGGGCCATAACTTCGATTATTTGAAATTGCATAAAGTTTCTGAGTTTCGGATCTTCTACTTTATTGTAATACATTAGAGATAAATCAAGAAGTTGCAATGCTTTTTCATAGTTACCTTCATATATTTCATATTCCGCGAGTTCGCTTCTCGCCATGGCTTGATAGCTTTCAATTTCCTCAGGGGTTTCCATTTTTTCACTAATGGCAAGTCCCTTTTCCATATAAAGCTTGCCTTCATCCAAAATACCAATGATGCGACTCTGCGTAGATAAGTAGCCGTATATCTTTGCTTGCGCATTGTAATCTTGAATCTTTTCTGTTCTTTGTAAAGCGGTTAAGATAAATTCCATCGCTTCTTCATGGCGTTCTTGCTTTTCAAGAATATCTACGGAGAGCAACAAGGCTCGTAGTTTTTGACGATCGGAGGGAGTGTGTAAGTAAAGGGAGTCGGCCAAATAAAGGGCTAATGTAGGATTGGAGGCAGATATGTTGATAGCGATTTCATAGTAAAGGCTGTCGAACTCCTTTTGTGCTTCATTTTGTGCTGTAACCGTTTTGGCGGCGATAATGATAATAAATAGTAATAGTTTTCTCATAAAGCGGAATTAATAACTGCAATAAATAGAGCCATAGGGTTTGCGCTACGTTTATTTTTTCCAATCACGGGGGAGAATTGCAATGATTTATTAATGCTAGGGATTAAATAACATAGGTTAAACGAAGAAAGATAGAGCTTTTCTGCAAATATAAAAAAAGCGGAATTCCAGATGTGGAATTCCGCTTTAACTTTATTTTCTGCATTTTATTTATACTGCCTTGATTAAGCGATAGAATTATTTAGCAGTATTCGTCGTATGCGTTTTTTAAATTTTCTGCAATCATTTCAGCAGGTCGACCTTCAATATGGTGACGTTCTAACATGTGGACCAATTCTCCATCTTTAAAAAGTGCCATGGAAGGCGAGCTCGGAGGAAATGGCACCATGTGTGCACGGGCAGCTTCAACTGCTTCTTTATCTACTCCAGCAAAAACGGTAACGATATGATCGGGTTTTTTGTCATGCTGTAGGCTCATATTTGCACCTGGACGGGCATTGGCAGCTGCACAACCGCAAACAGAGTTTACAACAACCAAGGTCGTGCCCCCTTTTTTAAGCGTGTCTTCAACTTCATTTGCCGTGTGTAATTCGGTGAATCCCATTTTGGTGAGGTCTTCGCGCATCGGTTTGACAAGTTCTGGTGGATACATAATATAAAGAATTAAATTAGATTAATAATTGTGCCTGCAAAGTTAAGCATTTTGATAAGAACAAGGTATATAGAGTAGGAAGCGGATTCGACAACATATTTTTTATTGGATTGTTGTAGATGGTTTTATCTTATGCTTTTTGATGGGCGAAGCTATGACATGCTACAATTAATAATTACTTTTGCGCATTCTAAAAAGAGTAAATACGTCGTATGCTTCGTTGGTTGTTGGTTATTTTGGGTTTTATTTTTTATCGCTTCCCTGGAGCTGTTATCGGGTATTTGATAGGTAGTCTGTTGGAACGCACTACTGTTAGAACAGGAACATTTAATCCTTACCAAACAAGTCAACGCGTTTCTCCCGCCGATTTTGAGTTAAACTTACTGTCGTTAGCTTCTTTAGTGATTAAAGCCGACGGAAGTGTTAGTCAAAGAGAATTGGACTATGTGCGTCAATATTTTGTCCAAGCCTACGGGAGAGATCGTGCAAATGCTACCTTTAGAGTGTTTAACGATGTCGTAAAGAAACGCGAGGTTTCAGCGGTGAATATTGCAAA
>Ga0209075_1005216_pt1 | contig 10048 bp, 10 predicted proteins | sample Stecom2011_FD_187523 | JGI IMG/M metagenome (GOLD analysis project Ga0209075, IMG submission 187523) | Agricultural soil microbial communities from Utah to study Nitrogen management - Steer compost 2011 (SPAdes) (version 2) | ecosystem: Environmental > Terrestrial > Soil > Agricultural land...
ACATCCGCACCTAAGGCGAGAGCCTTTAAAAAATGCCCGGGAGTGTATAACCCCCCAGAGATGATTAAAGATATACTATCCCTCAATCCTTCTCGTTTTAAAAATTCCACTGTACGGCAAAGAGCCGGAAGAGTTGGTAGACCCAGATCATCCGCGAGGATCCCGGGACTGAAATTTATCCCGGCCTCTGCGCCGTCTATGGAAATAAAATCCGGATTTGCCCTGGCGATCAAGGTCAGTTCCTCCTCGAGCAGATGGGTGGCGCCGATCTTGATTCCTACCGGTACTCCCTGGGTAATTTTTTTCAATTTCCGTACCAAGGTAGCCAGGTCTGTCCCGTTTCTTACCTCCGGCGCCTGCGCCTTAAACTTCAGCTCTTCCCCTTCCTCAAGCCCCATAAAAGCCCGAAAACCGGCGCTAATCTCCTCGGGCAACACCGTAACCGCAGCCGAACCTAGCGCCCCGTATCCCAGTTGAATTTCGACCATATCAGCCTGTTTCAGAATTTCGGCTTCGTTCCCCCAATCACCCCGATGATACTGGAGAATAAGATTTTTGGCAGCCCGTCTTTCCTCTGGCAACAGCGGACCGACTCCGGCATTAGTCGCAGTATTAAGCCTGGTAGTAGCTTCTGCCAAGGCAATTCTGGTTTTTTTAGAGACCCCAATCCCATAGGCCATTCCCCCCAGTATGATCGGTAAGTCAAGATCCAAAGGTTTTGAGGAGTTTTTTCCAATCCTGATCTTGGTATCAACCTCCTGCTCCGCCAAGGGTTCTCTGGTTAAATAAACCGGATTTAATAATAATTTGTCCCATGGCGATAAACGCCTCGGGGAACCAAAGGGCCTTTTCAACGGTGCGCCACTGGTCCCCCGAATATCAGTTTCAAATACATTTTCCGGGCTAACCTTGGAAAACACATTATGCATCTCTAGTAGGTTTTCCGGATAAGGGTCAACCATTATCCGCTTAACAATTTTATCAATAATTCCATTAATTAGTGGACGTTTCAATAAAAGAAATAAAATACCCAGGAAAAGATAGCTGAAAACCAAAGCTAGAAAATAATCGAAAATCGCCAAAGCCACTCCTCCGTTAAATCCAATACTGCTATAAGATTTATCATCTCCGATATCTACCCATATTCATGCATGCATTCGACTTCATTCAGAGGCGTAAAAACTAAAATACCAACTTAATTACATAATAAAACAAAGGGATAAACACTGCGGGTAGCAGATTTCCCACACGTATTCTTTTTAACTCCAGCAGATTTAGACCAATAGCCATAATCAAGACACTACCCACCAATGAGGTCTGACTGATGACAATCTCTGTGAGCAAGGGCTTTATCGCTCCGGACAAAAGGGTAATTCCTCCCTGATAGACCAGAACAGGCAAAGCCGATAAGGCCACTCCCGGGCCCATACTAGCGGCAAAGATTACCGCGGTCACCCCGTCCAGAATTGACTTGGAAAAGAGTATACTGGGATCGCCAGCCAATCCGTCTTCTAAAGCTCCTACAATCGCCATAGCGCCGACACAATACATTAGACTGGCAGTGATAAAACCTTGGGCGAAGTTTCCTTCCTTTTGGGACAACCTATTTTGGAACCACCCACCCATTTTCTCCAGTTTCTCTTCAATATTTATGATTTCTCCCCAGACCCCACCGATGATCAAACTGAAAATCAATAGCATAATATGTTCACTACCTAGCTTTCCCTGGTGTTCTACGTAATAAATCCCTTGCAAGGTTCCGGAGAGTCCGATGATGATTACGGACAACCCGATGGCTTGCATAATAATTTCTTTTAATCTCTTCGGCAATCCGGTTTTAATTATTATGCCTACGAGTGCGCCAACAATAATTGACAAGGCGTTAACAACGGTCCCTATTCCAACCATGAGCATGACCCCCAATAGTTTAGTTGATTCCGGTATGTCAGTAATATATAGCGCATATTATAACAAAACTTGGAGTCTTTGGAAACAGATAATTTGGTAATTCATTAAAACTACCCTCAACCCTCTTCATGACCCAGGGCCATACTTTTTTTATTTATCATAAGCAGCCACAGTGTCCCCGTTTTCCTGAGGATTTTTGCTAAAGCCCACCACTGTCAGGTAGTAAGACTCCTTCCGTTTTTTTTCTCGTATGCTTTCAATTAGCATCTCTTTTCCAAAAGGTTCTATTTTTCCCAGTCCGAACCCACTTTCCTTGAAATTACCGATACCCTTGCTACATATAGTAACAAGTTTTTTTATATTTAAAAAACCTTCGGATTCACCGAAGGTTATACCTAACTATACTGAGGAAAATCATTTTCCACAAAGAGTAACCCTTCTTTTTGCAAAATTACAATCATACATCTTCTGTCTTCTCCAAAAATTTGGCCTCTCTGGCTCCGGCCAGAACTTGCCTTAGATTTTTTCCTAATGCCGACTCAACCGCGGCGATCACTGTACCTTCCACCAAGGGCGCATCCGCCATCTGTACTCTCTGTTTTTGCTTCGCTGGTAGAGAATCCAAGATCAAACCGACGCTCAACACAGCGCTACCCAGATCTGCTAAGACCACGACCCCTTCACCCTGATCCGCCATACTAATGGCCGCTCTTATTCGATCCGGATCCGTACCGATTCCCCCTTTTTGATCCCCGCCGCAGGCAATAATCTGAAGTTCGCCTCCTACCATTTGTTCGGCAATTTCTTTAGTTCCCTCTGCAACTTTAGCGCTGTGAGAAACAATAACTACTCCGACCATGACTACAGCTCAGGGGCTTCATCGGTTACAGCGCAAGTCAGAAAGTAGGATGAAACAGCTCCCGGATCAAGATGACCGATACTCCGCTCCTTTAAAAAACTGGCCCGTCCTTTTCTTGCCATTAGCGCTTTTGTAGAATGCATTCCTCTCCGCGCAGTCTCTGTAACCCCCTTCGCCAGGTTTGTCAGAACGGTCCTCTGTAGTTTTACAGAACGAAGATACTCCACAACTGGATAAACTGTATCAACCATTGTTTTATCTCCCACTTCCGCCCTACCTCTCTTAATTATCCCGGCCAAAGCCGCCTCAGATAAAGCAACCACATCTTCAAAAGACAGCTCGTTTTTTTCACCGACCTCATTACCTGCATACATAAAAGCGGTTCCATATAAAGGTCCGGAGGCGCCACCCACTGTGGAAACGAGAGTCATACCTACTGTTTTTAAGATTGAACCGATTGATCGCTCTCTTACCCCTCCCAATTTAGACCGCACTGCTACAAAGCCTCGGTTCATGTTAATCCCATGATCCCCATCTCCAATCTTTGAATCAAGCTCCGTCAGGAAGTCTTTTTTTTCTGCAATCAAGTCTGCCATGTTCTCAATTACTCTAATTACCATGTTCTGATCACAGATCATCATTGGCCGCCACCCACTTGGGTAAAGCCTGGAGTATCAGCGTGCGCGTCAAGGAGTCTCTTAAGTTCGTCGTCTAGTTTTAGTAAAGTTACCGAAGCCCCGGCCATCTCTAGTGAGGTCATAACTTCCCGCACATAGGTCCGATACACCTTGATTCCTTGGCCTTTGCAAAGCTGTGAAACGGTATTATTCAGGATATACAATTCCATGAGCGGAGTGGCCCCCAAACCATTGACTAAAACTGCGACCTCATCACCGGCGACTAGTTCTAGATCTTGGATCACACTCCCGGTTAAGTCCTTTCCGATCTCTTCGGCCGTTATAATCTTGGTCCGCTTTACTCCCGGTTCACCGTGAATACCCAAACCGATTTCAATCTCATCCTCTGCAAGCTCGAAGCTGGGTTTGCCGACAGCAGGAACGATACATGGAGCTAAAGCCATCCCCTTGGTTCGAGTATTCTCAATAACTTTTTCTGCCACCCCTTTTACTTCTTCCAGGCTATCCCCGGCTTCTGCTGAGGCCCCGGCGATTTTATGCACAAAAACTGTGCCGGCGATCCCACGGCGACCTGTAGTGTATGTACTGTTCTCCACAGCCACATCATCATTGACAATAACCTTATCCACCTTAATGCCTTCGGATTCAGCCATTTCTCCGGCAATTTCAAAATTCATAATATCTCCGGAGTAGTTTTTGATGATCATTAGCACGCCTTTTTCATTCTGAATCTCCTTGATTCCGGCAAAGATCTGATCCGGAGTCGGAGAGGTGAAGACTTCGCCAGCCACGGCTGCGTCTAACATTCCTGTACCGACGAATCCTCCGTGTGTCGGCTCATGACCGCTACCCCCACCACTGATCAAAGCCACCTTGCCCACCTTAGGGTCTTTCCTAACTACCACATTATACCCATCCAGCCTCTTGATCCTATCCGGATGGGCGGCTGTCATTCCACAAAGCATATCATCTACAACCTGTTCCGGATGGTTAATGATTTTCTTCATTTTTTCCTCCTTCGCCAGACAACCTGATGCCTGCAACATATTATTTCTCATAATAATATATTCCTGTCTCACATAATCAATTACAATTTATTAGTTAGGGAATCACAAAAACGCGCCGAATACTACCACGACTAATACTAATCTTTTCCGGAGAAAATATGCATACAATTACAGTTAGGAGGGGCAAAATGGCTGAGGACAAAACCCGTAGAGAGGAGTTTAAAGTCAAAGGTGAAGACGTAGTAGCCAAGGTGAGGGAATTAGTGCACGAAGGAAACATCCGTCGCCTCATCATTAAGAATGAGGAGGGAGATTCCTTAATCGAAATCCCGCTGACCGTAGGAGTAGTGGGAGCTGTTCTCTTGCCGGTCTGGGCGGCCATCGGAGCAATCGCCGCCTTAGTCGCAAAACTAACCATTGTCGTGGAAAAAGAGGATTGAACCAGAGATTTTCTAGAGGCTTAAATTTCTATTCTACTAAGTAATTATTAATCTTCTAGTCTTCATAAAAAATACTCTTCAGTGTAAGCTGCGGGTATTTTTTTACCAAGATGATGTAGAGGAAATTAAACCCATACTCTAGATAAACTAAACAGACATAGCACGGGATATTCACGAGTTTATCCAGGTGCATATAGTTTAAAATCACAAAATTGTATGAAAGGGCGGCGCCGCCCATTAAAAAAACAACTAAACTGAAGAACATTCCGACAAATCCAACCAAAAAGGGGGTTTTATAAAAGACGGTCATCAACACCCAACCGCCAAAATGTACAACCGCCATACTGTAGGGGGGCAAGATATATCTCCTTACAATCAAAGAGAAAACAGTCATCACTAATGCGGTCAATAAGGACTTCTTCGCGGAAGTTCTTACTCCGGTTACATAAAAAGCGGTTAAAAGCGTTACATTATTCAGAAACCAATAGTTAAAGAAAAATAGATAAAACTTGAAAGAAAAAAACCGGGTATCTAAAAAAAATTCATGCATCTCTTGCATTAATACACCGCCTTTATTTAGACAAACTCCGTATTAACCGGCTGTTATGATTCAATGCGAGGACATAACCCCTTTTTCTGTTTTGCCAATGTAAGCTGGAATTCCGTACCAAGCTCGGAACTGGATTCCACCTCAATGGTCCCGTTAAGCTCGGAGACGAGTTTTTTTGCAATATACAACCCTAGCCCGTGCCCGGGTTCTTCTTTCGTAGAATATCCCATTTCAAATAGTCTACTCGGGTTTATTTCCTCTGGTAGTACTGTGGGGGTCCAGAGCTGAAAGATATAATTGTCTGTCGAATCCAGAATATATAAAACAATCTCTCGGTCATTTCTTAAACTTTTCCCTTGAGTCGTTACCGCCTCTATGGCATTATTCAAAAGATTGCTGAAGATATGATTGATCTTATCCCAAGAATAACAGAAATTTTCCAGGGTAATCACGGATTCTACTGTAAACTTAATATTAAGTCTGGCAGCCTTGGCCTGAACCACCAGAAAAATCCCTTGCAAAACCGGGCAACAAATCTCATCGAAGGCCGCAGGATCAATAATTGTTATTTTACCCCCTTGAAGATACCTGAGAATACTTTGAAGGTCACCCAGTTCCGCCCAGACCTTAATTACGTTCAAGTGATTCTTAAAATCATGATCCTGAATGCGAAGACTCCGGATTAGGTCGCGGCTCTGCTCCAGTTGAAGCTGGCTGTTTTTAATCTTCATCTCTTCTTCTTTAAGGAACTCTTTCAGGCAAAAAATGGAAACAATTCCCACAAGAGTAAGGAGGGCGGAAAAAACATAGGCATTACTAAAGATCAGAGCAGCGCGCCAAGTATAGACTTCCTTAGTAAGAAAATTGGTCGCCGCCAAAGAAAACCACAAGAGCAAAAAACCCTGCAATATAACGATTACGGTAATATATAAAAGAGTCTTTTTCCTTTTATCCGTCTTTACTTGACGCATTTTGCTTTCTGCTCCTAACACCCTTAATGCACCAAAGATATTCCACCAACTCCGGTTACCATCTAGATTTTTCTCTTCCTATCGTTAATATTCGCTATTAAACAAATTTTTCCTGCGTTCTTAATTGTTCAATGATTTCTTAGGTTTTCCCTAAAAGGTCCAAAAAGAAAACTCTCCTTGCGCTTTAACGCAGGAGAGTTTTCTTGCTTAAAAAAGGTCATTCAGGATTGATTAATCCTATTTCATTTCCTTAATCAAAGTGAAATCACCGGTTTTAGCCGCTTCCAAAATCGGCGCCATATACTCGTCCACCAGGGATGCATTCAAGGGCACCGGCATATTTTTTAGCTTCATTTCAAGCTGAGGATCTTTGGCCGCAGCCAGAGCCCGTTTAATATGCTCATCGCTAAATCCAGGCAATTCACCTAAGGTAGTAGGGGAATCAATGCTCTTACTGAAGGCCACCATACCTTTGGCGACAGTGATTCCTAATTCTCTTCCACTCAGTTTAGTAAGATCTTCCTTAATAAAGCCGGCCTTTTTAAAGATTTCTCCCACTACCCTCACCCTGTCTTCAACCGCTGAGGTGAAGAAGACGGTATAGTATGGGTTCATAATACCGCAGGCCCGACCATGGCTGGTGATATCAACCAAGGAAAAACTGGTGAGATGAGCGCCATTGGTTCCACCTACCATGATCGCGTATCCACCCAGATCTGTTGCTAATCCAATCGCTTCTCTGGCTTCTAAATCCTTCGGATTGGCAATAACCTTCGGCGCATAGGTAACAACCAGTTCCACAGCGAGTTCGGCTAGACTTCGGGTAATCTCGGCTTTTTCCTCATCTACCCCGAGATAAACCTCCATACAATGGGCGATCCCATCCAGAGCGCCGTCAATTGTTAAGTTCACCGGCATGCTTTCTGTTACCGCATAGTCAAAGACAGAACGTGTGGGGATAACCGCCTCATCAACTATGAGTTTTTTCTGTCCAACCACAGGATCTGTAATATTGGAGTATTTCGTCAGGTGCGCACCGGAACTGGCTGCTGTTTGCACAGCAATTAATGGTAAAAGCTGTTTCCCGGTCTTTTTTAAAATCTCGCTAACTTGTCCTGTCCCGAAATAGATGTCAATCTCCGGACTATACTCCCCTAGGCTGGCCAGGACATTAGCGGCCTTGGCCGCATCAATCGAGCTTCCACCGCCGATTACCACTATACAATCAGGTTGAAAATGCTGGATATAGCTCTCAATTCTGTATACATCCTCTCGGGGGGCATTTGGTCCGGCGTCGGGGACAATTCTCCCCCCAGCCAATTTTAGACCATGACGTTCCAGAGAGGCGACTACTTTATCTGCCACTGGTTTCAAATAGGTGGTATTCGAAATCAGTAAGGCTTTCTTCCCATATTGGGAGGCAAATTCGCCTACCTGATCAATAACATTCAGTCCAAAGGCATAGCTGTCTCCTTTAAACTCTTTCAAAACTTGAACCGCTTTTTCTTTAAGATCCACTTCAAATCACTCCTTCATTTCTATTAATTAAAACCCACTTTTAGCGGGAAACTTCTTACCGCTTACGAGCGCAGGCTTCCTTGGCGGCTGTTACAATATTCTCTACAGAGAGTCCATATTTATCCAGAAGGGCATCGTAAGCGCCGGTATCTGCAAATGTATCAGGTATTCCCACTCTCTTAACAGGAACAGGATTTTTCCCGGCTACAACTTCAGAAACCGCGCCTCCTAATCCTCCCAATAAATTGTGTTCTTCCACAGTGACCAAAGCCCCTGTTTTCTCTGCAGCGGCCAGTATTGCCTCTTCATCTAGAGGTTTGAGGGTAGAGATCGAGAGTACCCTTGGGTTTAGACCATCTTTTGCTAGGCGCTCAGCGGCCTCCAAAACCCGCCCTGCCATAGTACCACAGCTGATCAGAGTGACATCATTGCCATCCCGTAGGAGAGAGGCCTTCCCTAAAGTGAATTCATAATCGTCGCTATAAATAATAGGCGCCGGATTTCTAGAGAGCCGGAGCCAGACCGGGCCATTATAGTTGGCTAATACCGGTAAGGCCTTTTCCACTTCTACCGCATCTGCCGGTACAACCACGGTCAGATTAGGAAGAGCCCTGACCATAGCTATATCGGCTATAGACTGATGGGTCGGTCCGTCAAAGGAGTCAGAAAGACCGCCATAGGTAGCGGCAATCTTTACATTAGCCTTAGGATAAACAACTGAGGATCTCAATTGATCGGCAGCGCGGTAGGTTGCCAAGAAGCTGAAGGTATTAACAAAAGGCACCATTCCGCTTTTCGCCATTCCCGCAGCGGCGGCCATCATGTTTTGCTCGGCAATACCGAAGTTAAAAAATCTTTCCGGAAAGTTTTTAGCAAAATATTCAGTCTTTGTGGACTTTGAAACATCAGCGTCCAAGACGGCAATATTGGGATTTGTCTTTCCTAATTCTACCAGTCCTAACCCGTAGGCATCCCTTTGTGCAACTAGTTTTTTTTCTTTCATTTACTTACACCGCCTTGTTCTAGTTCTGCCAGTGCCTGCCTAAATTCTTCTTCAGTGGGCGCTTTTCCATGCCACTCCGCTTTATTCTCCATGAATGAAACTCCTTTACCTTTGTTGGTGCGGGCGATAATCACCACGGGTCCGGATTTACTCAGGCTAATAGCTTGATCCAGAGTAGGCAAAATCTCATTCAGATCGTGACCATCCATCTGCAAAACGCTCCAGCCAAAGGCAGTCCATTTATCCGTCAAAGGTTCTACTTCCATAATTTCATCAATCGTACCGTCCAGTTGGACCCGATTGTAATCGACGATCGCAATCAAGTTATTAATCTTAAATTGTGAGGCAGCCATGGCCGCTTCCCAGTTTTGACCCTCTTGTAACTCACCGTCACCTAATAATACAAATACCCGATAGTCTTCCTTCTTAACTCTCCCCGCTAATCTCATCCCTAACCCAACAGAGAGGCCCTGCCCCAAAGATCCACTGGTCATCTCGATCCCTGGGGTCTTAAAACAAGCCGGATGACCGGATAATCTGCTCCCCATCTTCCTTAAGGTACCAAGTTCCTGAACAGGGAGGTATCCGCGCATAGCCAAAGTCGTATAAAGAGCTGGCCCGGCATGTCCTTTACTCAAGATAAATCGATCTCGTCCTTCCCAAGAAGGCTCCTCCGGCTTAATTCGCATTTTTTCAAAATACAAGGCAGTCAGTATTTCCGTAGCCGATAATGAACCGCCTAAGTGTCCTGAACCGGCACCATAAATACTTTTTACGATTTCTACTCGTATACGATTAGCAGTTTTTTTTAGTTCCTCCACACGAAGCTTATTCTTATCCACCTGCGAACCTCCATTTTTTTCAAAATTGCAGCATTTAACTGATCTTCTTATCCTATAACTATCCTACCCTACTCAGTCTAGTCTTAATCACCTCCAGCTTATTAATTATACATTATAATTTATTAACCAAAAAAAATTCATTTCCTTTCTCCACTTTGCGCTTAGGGAGTAAGCCCCGCTCTTACTCCCTAGCCAACCCCAGATGTTGCTTAAGACTCTTGATATTATTTACTACTTCAGTTTTTGCCTTTTCAATATCGTGGTTTATTATGTGTTCCAAAATCTTTTTGTGTTGATTCAAAGCATTAAGCG
>Ga0209075_1005217_pt1 | contig 10048 bp, 7 predicted proteins | sample Stecom2011_FD_187523 | JGI IMG/M metagenome (GOLD analysis project Ga0209075, IMG submission 187523) | Agricultural soil microbial communities from Utah to study Nitrogen management - Steer compost 2011 (SPAdes) (version 2) | ecosystem: Environmental > Terrestrial > Soil > Agricultural land...
CAAAAATATTATCTTTTTTTGCTTGACAAGTTGGTTGTATCATTATATTTTATAAATTTATCTTAAAAAAAGTGCAGAGAATTGTACTTTTAAAAACAATATGAAAACAATAAACGTTATTGGGTCTGGTAATGTAGCGCATCATTTAATAAAGAACATCAACGCTTTACCAGATTTCAAATTACAACAAGTAGTAGTACGGTCAAAAGAAAAAGCAGCGGATTCTGTACCTGAAAATTTAATGATTACGGATATAAGTCAATTAAAGCCTGCCGATTTAACCATTATTTCTGTTACGGATGATGCTATCAAACTTATTTCTGATGCGATTCCTTATCAAAATAGTTTGGTGGTACATACATCGGGAACAACATCAATGGCAATTTTGAATAGCAAAAATCAAAAAGGTGTTTTTTATCCGTTACAAACCTTTTCAAAAAACCGAATGATCGATTTTAAAAACGTTCCGTTGTGTTTGGAAACAGAGAGTGAAAACGACCTGAAGATTTTAAAAGTTTTGGCACAGCAAATGTCAGACAAGGTTTATGAAATATCATCGGAACAGCGAAAAAGTTTGCACGTTTCGGCTGTTTTTGTAAGTAATTTTGTCAATCATCTGTACGTCATCGGAAACGAAATTTGTGCAGAAAACAATGTCCCGTTTGAAGTTTTACATTCGTTGATTCAGGAAACAGCCGCCAAAATTACCTTATTGCCGCCCAGAGACGCACAAACAGGACCAGCGATAAGACACGATGAAAAAACCATAACGGCACATCAAGATTTTTTAACAAACGAAACCTATAAAAACATTTATAAACTAATTACCGAATCTATTAAAAATGTCTAAGAGTTATAAAGAATATATGAACGAAATCAACACGTTTATTTTTGATGTTGACGGCGTTCTGACCGACGGAACCATACAGGTAACGCAAGAAGGAGAATTATTGAGAACGATGAATATCCGAGACGGCTATGCACTGAAAGCTGCTGTTGAGAAAGGTTATAATGTATGTGTGATTTCGGGCGGTTCTAATGAAGGCGTGCGAACCCGCTTGAGAAACTTAGGGGTTTTTGATATTCATCTGGGCGTATCAGACAAAGTAGCAATTTATGAAGAATACCTTCACGTAAATAACATCAAACCGCATCAGGTTTTATATATGGGAGATGACCTCCCAGATTATTGGGTAATGCAAAAGGCTGGTTTGCCAACTTGTCCGCAAGATGCAGCTCCGGAAATAAAAAAATTGAGTAAATACATATCACATATCAATGGCGGCAAAGGTGCTGTGCGTGATGTGATTGAACAAGTAATGAAAGTTCAGGATAGGTGGCTTGAACATTTCGAAGCAAAATTCGATTAATAATTAAATTTGATAAATTATGAAAGTTCTAAAAAAAGACCAGGCACAGATGATACTACAGGTAATTCTTAGTGTTTTACTTTTCAGATTTGTATTATTTGAACCTTTAATTGATGAACTGGGACTTTCAAAGCTACATTATTTTTTATATTTAGTTGCCATTTCTTTCATTATTTATGGTGGAGTATTATTATACAGAATTGTATTACAAGAGGAATTTCCTACTAAAAGTATTCAGAAAGATATTGATAAAGCCTATTACGTATATCTTGGAGTTACCGGAGTTGGTGTTGTAATAAGTTTTTTTGTTTCAAATGCAATAGACAAAACCTATTATTTCGGCATTTTCTTAGGTTTATTTGCCATTCTATATTTGTATATGACCCAATGGCGAAAAATCTTGTTGTTTGACAATATTGTCTATTCATCTATTATTGCATTCCCTCTTTTCACATTGGTGTTGGCTGATTTAATGCCCTCATTGCAAATATTTCAGAGTGACGTAGATTCTGAAAAACAACAACTCCTTAATATATCTTTACAAATTTGCTCTTTATTATTTTTCCTTTATTTTGTCAAAACAATTGTACTCGACTTAAAATTTATGGAATTAGATATTAAATACAAACGTAAATCATTAGCAACCTTACACGGTCGGGAGATGGGTGTCAAACGCACCACCTATTTATCAATGCTTCCTTTAGCTTTGATTGTATTATTTTGTGCTGTACATTCCAATCTTACGTATTTAATTGGTTACATTGCAGTTGCAGTTATTCTTCCGTACTTTTTTTATATGATAAAATTATGGAATTCAAAAACAACAAAAGATTTTACCTACGTAAACAATATTTTAAACACAATCATTTGGTTAACTGTTTTTTCTATAGTAGTTTTATTTTTTAATTTAAAATAAAAAATGACTCTGAAAGAGAAGCTGCGTCCTTATAACATTATTTTGGCTTCCGGTTCGCCGCGAAGAAAACAATTTCTGACTGATTTAGGATTAGATTTCACCGTTCTTCCTACTAATATTGAGGAAAAATTCCCTGCCAATTTGCAGGGAAAAGATATTGCATTATATATTGCCACCCAAAAGGCAAATGCTATTAGCAACTTAAAAAACAACGATCTTATCATTACCTGCGACACGGTAGTATGGTTGGACAATACGGCTTTGGAGAAACCTGCGGACGAAAAAGAAGCCACAGAAATGCTTCAAAAATTATCTGGAAAAACACATCAGGTAATAAGTGCTGTTTGCATAAAAAGTGTTCTAAAACAAGAACTTCTTTACGATATTACCGAAGTTACTTTTAATGATTTATGCGAAAAAGACATCCATTATTATGTGAAAAATTTCAAACCGTTTGATAAAGCTGGTGCTTATGGCATTCAGGAATGGATTGGACTTACAGGTATTGAAAAATTAAACGGCTCCTATACCAATGTAGTAGGAATGCCGGTGGAAAAATTATACAAACAATTAAATCAGTTTTAAAAGATGTTCGAGAATTTTCATTTTTCTGATTATTACGGAAGAATTATTGGCACCATTATTTTAATCATCATATTGTATATTATTCGTTTTGGAATGAGTAAAATCATTTTAAAATTCTCTGCCTATTCTGAAAAAGCCGAAGTCAGAAGCAAGCTCATTGTCAAGTATATAAACTCTACATTAACTATTTTATTCTTAGTATTTCTAATTATTTTATGGGGCGTGGATACAAGGAGTCTGTTTGGTTTTATGGGCGCAGCCGTTACATTTATTGGTGTTGCTTTATTTGCACAATGGTCGGTTTTGAGTAACTTTACTGCAGGTATGATTATGTTTTTTGCGTTTCCATACAACATTGGAGACCGCATAAAAATTCACGATAAAGATTTCCCTATTGAAGCTAAAATTGATGATATCAAAGCTTTTCACACCATTTTAATTACCGATGAAGGTGAAAAAATATCGTATCCTAACAATTTATTTTTACAGAAATCGGTAGTGATTTTGTAATTTTTTTTAAAACAACATAGATCCATAGAAATTATTAGGGATGGTGACCAAAACATATTTAGATGAAATTAGTGCACGACAAAATTTATAAACACCAGAGAAATAATGGCTTAATGATTAACCACAGATGCACAGATATAAATTTCAAAAAGTATTTTAATCCATTTTAAACAAAAAATCATCCGTGCATCTGTGGTAGATTGACAACAGTTTTTAAATGAAAGATTTATGTTTTTTATCGTGTGCTAAAAAATTTTAATTGTTCAAATATTTTTCAACAAGGTCAAAAAACGTATGTTAATGAATATTTTAGCGCATTACCTAAATTGTTTCTCTGTGGTAAAGATAAACACCTGTTACTAAGAATATCATAAAATGAAAAAAAACATTATATATATTTTTTGTGCGTTATTGATACAAAACATAACAGCACAAAAACCACAAACCCCTACTCCATCAGAAATTTATTTCAAAATGGAACAACTCAATGTGTTGGCAAGTGCATTGTACGTAGCAGCACATCCCGATGATGAAAACACTCGGTTAATCACTTATTTAACACATCACGACAAAGCACACACCAATTATTTGTCATTGACCCGAGGAAACGGTGGACAAAATTTAATCAGTAACGAATTGGGTGCCGACTTAGGTGTAATTAGAACCAATGAATTGTGGAATGCCCGAAAAATTGATGGCGGACATCAGTTTTTTTCTACTGCCGATGATTTTGGTTATTCAAAACACCCAAAAGAAACCTTTGAAAAGTGGGACAAAGAATCGCTGTTACAACAAATGGTTTATATGATTCGGAAAGAGCAACCCGATATCATTATTAACCGATTTGACCACCGAAGCGAAGGAACTACACACGGACATCATACGGCTTCAGCCCAACTTTCGAAAGAAGCTTTTGCTTTGGCAAACGATGCTTCGTATCAAATTGAAAAGGATGATTATTTACAAATCTGGCAACCAAAACGTTTGTTTTTTAATGTTTCTTGGTTCTTTTTTGGCAGTAAAAAAGCTTTTGAAAAAGCCGATAAATCCAACTTTACTCCTTTGAATATCGGCGTTTTTTACAATCAGTTGGGCAAGAACAATCAGGAAATTGCATCGCTGAGTCGCAGTCAACATCAATCACAAGGTTTTGGCGATTTGTCTTCTCGGGGCGATGAAATTGATTATGTGGAATTGGTTGACGGCGAAAAATTAAAATCCGACAATTTATTTGAAGGAATTGATACAAGCTGGAATCGGATTGCAGGCGGACAAAACATTCAGCCTTTAGTTACACAATTAATCAACGAATACGATTTTAAAGATCCATCGAAATCGATCAATTTACTGACAAAAATTTATGCTGAAATTGAGAAGTTGCCGGAAAGTATTTGGAAAACCCGTAAACAAAACGAAGTTAAAGAATTGATTAAAAACTGCGCTGGTTTGTTTTTAGATTTGACTACGAATCAACCTTATGTTACGCCAAACGAGAAAGTAGATATACGAGTTGAAGTTGCCAACAGATCCAACGAAACCATTGTTTTAAAAGAGGTTAACATCAACAATAAAAAACAATCGGTGAACAAATCTTTAGCAGATCAGGAAGTTTTTTATGATTATTTTGATGTGGAATTTACCAATCAAGATTATACGAATTTTAAATTCATTGATTCATTTAATGATTTTAAAACACAATTTCATCAAGACAACATAAATGAAATTACTTTAGAAATAAATGGAGTTCCTATTTCCTTTCCTGTCGAAATTCAATATAGATATAAAGATGTTGTGAAAGGCGAAATTTATAAACCGTTTCATATTGTTCCTGTGGTTTCTGTTCAGTTTAAACAACCGGTTTATATCACAAATGGTAACAAAAACCAAGAAATTTCAGTTATTTTAAGTAATTATTCAAAGAAAGATATAAGAGGAACAATAAGTATTACGTCTGGTAGTGTTTCTTCTCACGAACCTTACAATTCTAAACAGTTAGATTTTATTTTAAACAAAGAAGAAAAAAACAAAGAGTTTCAGTTTAGTGATAAATTTAAAGAAGGAGATTATTCAATAAGGTTATTTCAAGATATGAATTTTTTGGAATCTGGCAATGTTAAGTGGATCGATTATAATCATATTCCCGTAAATTATTATATCAAAGACTCTGAAACTCAAATCATCAATTTTGATAATTCTAAATTAAAAAAACAACGCATTGGTTACATTATGGGTGCCGGTGATGAAATTCCGCAAGTGTTACAAAATGTGGGTTATCAAGTAGATTTAATTGATTTAAAATCCATCAAAAAAGAAGAATTAGCACAATACGAAACCATTGTTTTGGGTATTCGAGCATTTAATACCGAAGAGGAATTAGCGGTTAAAAATCAATGGTTGTTTGATTATACCAAAAATGGCGGAACGGTTATTGTGCAATATCTGACTAATATCAATCTAAAAACAGAAAACATCGCTCCATTTGATCTAAAAATTGGAAAAACAAGAGTGACAGATGAAAACGCACCGGTTCAATTCCTCTTTCCTAATGAAAAAGTATTGAATTATCCGTTTAAAATTACGCAGAGAAATTTTAAAAATTGGGTACAGGAACAAGGATTGTATTATGCCGACAGCTATTCAAATGATTTTACACCTGTTTTCAGTTCACACGACCCGAACGAAAAATCAACAAAAGGTGGATTGATTATTGCTTCGTACGGAAAAGGTTATTACATTTATACCGGATTGAGTTTCTTCAGACAATTACCTGCTGGAAACACTGGAGCTTTAGAGCTTTTCATTAATTTAATTGAATTAAAAAATGATGAATGATTTTAAATACATAAAATGGCGTAAAAGTTACACGTTGGTGCTTTTAGTCAACTTATTTTACCTGATTCTTTTTTATTTTTTAATGCAGTTTTTCGCTTGATATGGAACTATTAGACTGGATTATCCTTCTTGGAACGCTTTTATTTATCGTACTTTACGGTACTTATAAAACCAGAGGAAGTAAAAATATTGAAGAATATATTCTGGCAAATAAATCAACCAACTGGTTCACAGTCGGCTTGTCGGTTATGGCAACACAGGCAAGTGCCATTACTTTTTTATCAACCCCAGGTCAAGCATACCACGACGGGATGGGGTTTGTACAGTTTTATTTCGGTTTACCCTTGGCAATGGTGGTTATTTGTATGGTTTTTATTCCTGTTTTTCATCGACTTAAAGTTTATACTGCTTATGAATTTCTGGAGCAACGTTTTGATTTAAAAACACGCACCTTAGCATCGGTTATCTTCCTCATTCAGAGAAGTATCGGAACGGGAATTACGATTTATGCTCCTGCAATCATCCTTTCATCCATTTTGAACTGGGAGTTGACTTATATCATTGTAGCTATTGGAATTGTAATTATTTTCTACACCTATTTTGGAGGTACCAAAGCTTTGAATATCACACAGAAACAACAAGCTTTTGTGATTATGGCAGGAATGTTTTTAACCTTTTTTATCATTTTATTCCGCTTGCCACAGGAAGTAAATTTAGTAAATGTTTTTGACGTCGCAAAGATTGAAGGAAAACTGGATTTACTCAACTTTTCTACAAACCTTAACGAACGCTATACTGTCTGGAGTGGACTCACGGCCGGTTTCTTTTTGATGTTGGCGTATTTCGGTACCGACCAATCACAAGTAGGTAGATATTTATCTGGAAAAAGTATCAAAGAAACACAAATGGGATTATTGATGAATGGCGCATTGAAAGTTCCGATGCAATTTTTCATCTTGTTAGTTGGTGTGATGGTATTTATATTTTTTCATTTTTATCAAGCTCCTTTACACTTCAATCCGGTAAATACCGAAAAAGTTCATAATTCGGCATATTACGAAGAATACAGAGATTTAGAATTAGAATTAGAAAACCTGCTGAACGAAAAAAAGGAAGTAACACAGATTTATGCTGGACAGTTAAATCAGGGATATGACAATGACCTTTTGGAAGAGAAATTGGTTTCATTAAATGAGTTTGAGAATGAATTACGTCAAGATGCCAAAACCATCATTGCAAAAGTGGATCCAAAAGCGGAACTCAACGACAAAGACTATGTATTTATTTACTTCATTTTAAATCATTTACCCCACGGAATTATTGGCTTTTTACTGGCGGTTATTTTCTCGGCAGCTATGTCTTCGTCCGCTTCCGGTTTATACGCTGTGGCATCAAGTTCGGCAATAGACCTGTACAAAACATACAATCCCAATCGTTCTGAAAAACATTATTTAAAAACCACTAAATATTTAGTCATTTTCTGGGGAATCGTCTGTATTCTCGCAGCTTGCGTCATTACTTTATTTGAAAATCTTATTCAATTAGTAAACATCATCGGATCTATCTTTTATGGAACTGTTTTGGGGATTTTCTTAATTGCTTTCTTTTTTAAATTCATCAAAGCAAAAGCCACTTTCTGGGCGGCATTGCTTACACAAATTTTTATTATCTATTTTTATTTTTATCATATTTATGAAAGTCAATCCATTAGCTATTTATGGCTAAATCCATTAGGAGTATTGTTGGTAATTCTTTCTGCTTTTTTATTCCAGTTTTTCATAAACCAGAGAAAATCCGTCTAAAATACGGGGCGAATGGAAGTTATGTAGTGTAGTAAAATAAAAATTGCTTGAAACTGACAACTTTCACTTTCCAAATTTTACAAATCCGCATTTTAAACCCTAAAACACCTACAAGCGTCAAAACAAAGATGATGCTTCAATTTTTCAACGGTGTAGTGTTGATAACTTCATAAAGAATAAGAGTGTTTAAATGCGATAAAATCCATTAAATTTTCGTATATTTGTAGCTAAGTTTATATTTAGCTTACATAATATTATGAGTGAAGAAGTAAATAAAAATTCGTATTCAGCCGATAGTATTCAGGCGTTAGAAGGAATGGAACACGTGCGTATGCGTCCTTCGATGTATATTGGAGACGTAGGACCACGCGGTTTGCATCACTTAGTTTACGAAGTTGTTGATAATTCTATTGACGAAGCCTTAGCTGGTTATTGCGATGCTATTCAGGTAATTATTAATCAGGATAATTCCGTTTCAGTTCAGGACAACGGTCGTGGTATCCCGGTTGGTATCCATAAAAAAGAAGGTGTATCTGCATTGGAAGTGGTTATGACCAAAATTGGTGCCGGCGGAAAATTTGATAAGGATTCTTATAAAGTTTCCGGTGGATTGCACGGTGTAGGTGTTTCGGTTGTAAATGCATTATCGGATCATTTGAGGGCAGAAGTACACACAGGAGGTAAAGTTTGGGAACAGGAATATGAACGCGGAATTGCAATGTATCCCGTTCGCAGTATTGGCGAAACAAATATTACTGGTACAAAAGTTACCTTTAGACCCGATGCTACGATTTTCACACAAACGCTGGAATATTCTTATGATACGCTGGCAGCACGTTTGCGTGAATTATCGTTTTTGAATAAAGGATTAACCATTACTCTTACCGATTTACGTGAAATAGACGAAAATGGTCAGGCAAAATCAGAAATATTTCATTCAGATGAAGGGTTAAAAGAATACATTCGTTTCTTAGACGGAAACCGTATGCCGATTATCAGCAATGTAATCAGTATGGAGAATGAAAAAAGCGAAATCCCTGTTGAAGTAGCATTAATTTACAACGACAGTTATTCCGAAAACATTTATTCGTATGTAAATAATATTAATACCCACGAAGGAGGAACGCACTTACAAGGTTTCCGTATGGGGTTGACCCGTACTTTGAAAAAATATGCCGATGCCTCCGGATTGTTGGACAAGCTGAAATTTGAAATTACCGGCGACGATTTCCGTGAAGGTTTGACCGCCATTGTATCAGTAAAGGTAATGGAACCTCAGTTTGAAGGACAGACAAAAACCAAATTGGGGAATCGTGAAGTTGTTTCGCCCGTTTCTCAAGCAGTAGCTGATATGTTGGAAGCCTATCTGGAAGAAAATCCTTCTGACGCTAAAATTATTGTTCAAAAAGTAATTTTAGCAGCACAAGCTCGTCACGCAGCAAAAAAAGCCCGTGAAATGGTGCAAAGAAAGACTGTTATGAGTGGCGGAGGACTTCCTGGAAAATTATCTGACTGTTCCGAACAAAATCCTGAAAAATGTGAAATATTCTTCGTGGAGGGAGATTCGGCAGGTGGTACTGCAAAACAAGGTCGTGACCGTAATTTTCAGGCTATTATGCCTTTGAGAGGTAAAATTCTCAACGTTGAAAAAGCGATGGGACACAAGGTTTTTGAAAACGAAGAAATCCGGAATATATTTACAGCATTAGGTGTAACCATTGGAACAGAAGAAGACAGTAAAGCACTCAATATATCCAAACTGCGCTATCATAAAGTTGTGATTATGTGTGATGCCGATGTGGACGGAAGCCACATTGCGACATTAATTCTTACATTCTTTTTCCGCTATATGCGTGAATTGATTGAAAACGGACATGTCTATATCGCTACACCACCACTTTATATGGTAAAGAAAGGAAATAAAAAAGAATATGCTTGGAACGAAGAAGAACGCATCGAATTGATGGAACAGATGGGACAAGGATTTTCTATACAAAGATACAAAGGTTTGGGAGAAATGAATGCAGAGCAGT
>Ga0209075_1005218_pt1 | contig 10045 bp, 10 predicted proteins | sample Stecom2011_FD_187523 | JGI IMG/M metagenome (GOLD analysis project Ga0209075, IMG submission 187523) | Agricultural soil microbial communities from Utah to study Nitrogen management - Steer compost 2011 (SPAdes) (version 2) | ecosystem: Environmental > Terrestrial > Soil > Agricultural land...
AAAAGCATACGCGGTGTTTGCTCATTGCTTTACCTGTGGTAAAGACATTGCTGCTGCCTCTCGAATTTCTCGGGCACTGGTGCAAAAAGGCATTGCGGTGTTGCGCTTCGACTTTACTGGCTTAGGTAATAGCGACGGTGACTTTGCGAATACCAACTTTACCTCTAACCTAGATGACTTAAAGGCAGCAGCAGCTTACTTAGCCGAAAACTATTACGCCCCTCAGTTGTTAATTGGCCATAGCTTAGGTGGTGCCGCGGTGCTTGCGGTAGCAAACAGCATTGAGTCGGTAAAAGCGGTGGTTTCTATTGCTGCGCCGTCGAAGGCCGAGCATGTTATTCATAATTTTGCCGACCACCTTCACGAAATTAAGCGCGACGGTATGGCCACGGTAAAACTTGGCCCGCGGGAATTTGAAATACAAAAACAACTGATTGATGATTTAAGCGAAAACAGTAAACACGACTTTGTATTGAAAGGTAAGTCGTTATTAGTGCTACATAGCCCTATGGACACTGTGGTTGCTATTAACCAAGCCGAAAAAATTTATAACAGCGTAAAACACCCGAAAAGTTTTATATCGCTAGATAAAGCCGACCATTTTTTATCGAACAAGTCGGATGCTGAATATGCCGCCGCGGTTATTGCTAGCTGGGCCGATAAATACATTGAATACAGCAGCGAGCATGTGAAGCGCGCCCCGCTTGCCCCTAGCGGCAGTGTGGTAGTGTCGGAAAAAGATCATAACTTTACCCTTAACGTGGTAAGCGACAGCCATTATTGGTTGGCCGACGAGCCTGAAGCGGTAGGCGGTCAAAACCTTGGCCCAGACCCGTACGACCACCTGCTGGCTTCGCTAGGTGCTTGCACCGTAATGACCCTACGAATGTATGCCAAGCATAAGAACATTCATATTGACGACATTAGCGTTACCTTAAGCCACAGCAAGAACTACCACGAAGACTGTAAAAACTGCATTGAAACAGACGGCCGGGTTGAACTGATTAGCCGTAAAATCAAAATAGTGGGTGACTTTACCGAGCAAGAGCGCGAACGGTTTTTAGCCATTGCCGACAAATGCCCTGTGCACAGAACTCTGCACAGCAAACTTGTTATTGAAACCGTTGCCGAGAAATAAAATGCTTAAAGTAACACTTGAACAATGGCGTATGTTTCGCGCTGTGGTGCAATACGGCGGCTTTAACCAAGCGTCGCAAGGCATTCATAAAAGCCAGTCGAGTATTCATAGTGCGGTAGGTAAAATTGAAAGCGCATTAAATGTAAAGCTATTCCACATTGAAGGTCGCAAAACCGTATTAACCGAAGCCGGCGAGTTGATGTTACGCCGGGCAAACTTTCTGCTCGACGAAGCAGCCAAGCTAGAAATTGTAGGCCAAACTCTTGGCCAAGGCACCGAAGGCCGTTTACGTATTGCGGTTGATGAAATGTTCCCACCAGCGCTGTTGTACCAAGTGTTAGAAAGCGTTTCTGCTCAGTTTCCCATGTTACAAATTGAGTTAGTGGAGTCGGTACTCAGTGGGGCCAGCGAGCTGATTAAAAATGCCGATGTGGATATTGCCATTTCACCATTAGCTTTAACCGATGGTTTTAGCGAACAACTCTGCCAAATTAACTTCATGGCGGTGGCAAACCCTGATCACGCGTTGCATGCGCTAAATAGGCAAATTACCGAGCAAGACTTAAAAAGCCACCGGCAAGTGGTGGTGCGCGACTCGGCCCTATTCAACCGCAGTGATTCAGGCTGGTTAGGGGCGAACCAACGCTGGACTGTAAGCCACCTGCGTACGTCGATCGATATGATCTGCAATGGTTTAGGCTTTGCTTGGCTACCTATAAGCTCTATTCAAGACAAGCTTGATTCTGGCGCTTTAAAGCCGTTGCCTTTAACCCATAATAGCCAGCGTTCGATGCAGCTGTACTTGGTGTTTAAAGACGGCGACAATCTTGGCCCTGCAGCACGAGCCTTCTTAGGCGAGCTTCGCTACCGCTGCGAATAAGCCACTGCTGTGAATAACCCCACAGCTACATTCGCTTTAACCGAATGGAAGCCGCTACTATTGCTAATATTAATCGCCTGAAAGTAACGTTAAAGTAGCTCCATTGAAATAACACGAAGGAGTTTTACCATGAAATATATTAGACGTTCGAGCGACAGAGGCGTGGCAAGTTTTGGTTGGTTACGCAGCAAGCATAGCTTTTCTTTTGGCAATTACTACGACCCTAAACACATGGGCGTGTCGGCACTACGGGTGATTAACGACGACATGGTAATGCCCGGCCAAGGGTTTGGTACTCACGGCCACCGCGACATGGAAATTATTTCCTATGTAACCGAAGGCGCGTTAAAGCACGAAGACAGCGAAGGTAACAAGCATATTGTTCCTGCTGGCGACGTACAACGTATGAGTGCGGGTAGTGGCGTAATGCATTCGGAGTTCAATGCTTCGAATACGGACCCGGTGAAGTTTTTCCAAATTTGGATACAGCCGAACAAAATGGGCATTAAACCTAGTTATGAGCAAAAAACCATTCCTCAACATGGTCCGCTTACGCCACTGGTTACCCCAAATGGAGAAGATGGATCCTTGTCGATGAATCAAAACGCGCGTATGTCGCGCTTGGTGTTAAGCGAAGCAGAAAGCTTCACCCTGGCGTCGAACAACAGCATTGGTTACTTGCACATGGTAAAAGGCGAACTAAGCGTGAACGGTGACACTTTTGCCGCCGGCGATGCCTTCGCTATCGACCCAGCGCAAGAGCTAAACATAGTAGCAACAGCGGATGTTGAAGCGCTGTGGTTTGAATTACCGGCTATGCAGTAATATGGATTTACTCACCATTGCATTAATAGCAGGCGTTGTGTTGCTTACGGGCATTTCAAAGTCTGCTTTTGCAGGGGCACTAGGCGTATTTGCCGTGCCCCTTTTAATGCTAAAGCTCCCCGCTAGCCAAGCCATTGCATTAATGCTGCCCTTATTAATTATTGGCGACGCATTAAGTGTGAAAAGCTTTTGGGGTAAGTGGGATAAACACCTATTGTTACCGCTGCTGCCTGGTGCTGTGGTGGGTGTGGCGTTGGCTTACTTAATTATTGATGTGATTAACCCAACACATTTACGGCTTATTATTGCCACTATTTGTATTGTGTTTGCCCTTAAGAATATTTTGTTTAAACAAACCACGCTGCGCTTTTTAAGTAATAAAATTGGCGCCTTTGTTATGTCGATGTTTTCTGGCGTAACCAGCAGCTTAGTGCACGCAGGTGGGCCACCGATTATTATTTACTTTAGTGCCATTGGCCTTTCGCCAAGCACATTCGTTGCCACTGCGGCTATTTTCTTCGCCATGATGAATATACTCAAGCTTATTGCCGCCCTTTCCTTTGGCGTACTTACGGGCGCAACCATAATAACTGCGCTGATGTTCTTTCCCTTAGCCTTACTAGGTAACTGGCTGGGCGTGAAAATAAACACCGTGCTAAACAAAGAACTGTTCTTAAAAATAATGAACTACTTACTTCTGCTACTCGGTATGTGGTTACTGCTTAAGTAAAAGTAACTTCTTTGAAGTGTGGGTTTTCAACGCCCACAGCCATTTTAGTCACTTCATCGAGCTCTACTAACAGATCAGAGCCTTCCTGGTTTATTTTAATGCATTCACGTTTGTTGTCATTTAGCTTGGTGTCTAAGGCGATGCCTTCAATTACTTCACCCGACTTCATAAATAGCTGTACGGGATAGTTAAACATACAGGCAACTTCTACATGATCATGTTGTTCGCAATTAATCATATGGCTTTCTCCTTGCTGTTATTCGCCAGTATGAAACCAAACCAAGCGAATGGGAAGTACGCGACAATTAAGTCGAGCGCGATAAACCAAGTGGGCGCAGGAATAACGCGGGCCATAGAAACACCACCCAAAAAGAACAGTGCTCCCACCAACAGGGCCGCCAATAATTTGTGCTGCTCGGTAATTTTAACGGCAATAAAGGCTCCAATAAGAGTGCCTATAGCATGGGCTAAAAATGGAAACAAAAAGTGCCGTGGCCCCAGTAGCGCCATAGAGCTATGCATGCCTTCCGGCGTGGTCATATCGACCCCTGCTGGTGGTGCTATAATGTGGCCGCTTACCATAATCAGGGCCATGTTAACGACACTACCAATGACAATACCGCCAATAATAGCTAGAACAAGTCTTAAAATGGGCATAGATACTCTCCTCGAAATGCTTTATTGCCAGGGATGTATTCATCATAATGGATAGTATTCGCCTGCACCACTACATATATAATGACACTTCTAAACGCATAGCAGCGAGTTACTGTAATAAAGGTACACTGTCATAAATGAGTAAGTTTTGACACACTGAAAAGCCCTTAGCGGCTATTTCCCCTATTAAATACAACATTATCAGCTTGAATATTCAGGAGTGACCATTGAGCGTATCGAAGAATGAAGTAACCGGCCGGGGCTATGTTTCATGGTTCATCTTCGGCTTGATGGCCAGCGTAACCTTTATTGGCCTATTGTCGGAATTAATGCCTTCGGGTATTTTGCCACAAATGACCATGGGGCTTGGCGTTGAACAGGCTCAAGTAGGCTTTTTAGTTGGCGTGTATGCCCTTGCCTCGGCAATATTTGCTATTCCTCTTATTAGTGTGACCTTGTGGGTTAACCGCAAAACCCTACTGCTCGTTCTATTAACTGGCTTTACTGTTTCCAACCTTATTGTTGGCTTAACTGAGTCTTATAACCTGATTGTAGCCATGCGTATTCTCGGTGGTATATGCGCAGGTATTATGTGGCCAATGATCGCGGCTTATGGCACTGCCCTAGTGCCAAAAGACCAACAAGGTAAAGCAATCACCATTATTATGGCGGGGAACACCTTTGGTGTTAGCCTTGGCTTACCGCTAATGACCTTTATCGGTACCGAAATAGACTGGCGTGCTTCATTTTTGGCTTTGGCTGCTCTAGGCGGGGTAATTGCAATTTTATCTGCAAAGTATTTGCCTGCAGTTGCTGGTGAAAAGCTGACACAAAGTAACTCGCCGCTGGCAGTGCTGAAAATGCCGTCCATTCTTATTATTTTAGTGCTTACTTTTCTAACGGTTGTCGCGCACTACAGTACCTATACCTACATAACGCTGTTGGTAGACACCATTAACTTCCTTGGTGGCATTAGTATAGCCCTGCTTATTTTTGGTATTGGCTCTCTTGTTTCTGTGTGGCTTTCGGCAAAAATAATCGATTCTTATTTGCGTGGTTTAATTGTTTCCATGCTGGCTTGTGGTGCTGTTGCCATGGCTATGCTGTTATTTATTGGCCAAATAAATGGTATTTCTCACCTGGCCTTTTTCCTTTGGGGCCTGGCCTTCGGCCCACTGGTCACCATGTACCAAGCAGCCGTAAGTAAACAAGTTGAAAATGGCAAAGCAGTGGCTACCGCAGTGCAGTCGAGTGTGTTTAACTTATCGATTATGATCGCCACCTGGCTGGGCGGTTTAATTCTAATGCACCTGCCTAGCATGGGCGTTATGGGCATTGGTTACTTGTCGCTACTTTGCTTTATACCCGCCATGCTTATTGCTTTAATGGCAAAGAAAACCTTGAGCTCTTAATAAGCTTTAAAATAAGGAATGTATGATGAAAAAGTTCATTAACGCAAACATATACCACAACAACGAAGCAACTGAAATTCTTGTCGATAGCGGCAAAATTCAAGCCATTGGTACCAATTTAGGCCCTGCCGATGAAGTTATTGATCTCAAAGGTCGCCTTGTGGTTCCCCCTTATGTAGACGCTCACCTGCACCTTGATTACGTTTACACAGGCAACAGTGCCGACGCAAAAAACGACACCGGCACGCTGTTTGAAGGAATTGCTCGTTGGCACGACGTTAAGAAAACTCAAACTTTAGCAGACGCCAAAGAGCGGGCTTTAAAAGGTATTCAAGAAGAAGTGTCGAAAGGTGTGCAGTTTATTCGTACTCACATTGATGTGTGCGACCCTAACCTAACCGGTTTAAAAGCCATGCTAGAAGTGCGCGAGCAGTTAAAAGACAACGTAACCATTCAAATTGTGGCTTTCCCGCAAGAAGGTATGTACGCCTATAAAGGCGGTGCCGACATGGTGGAAGAAGCATTAAAAATGGGCGCCGACTGCGTGGGCAGTATTCCACATTTCGAGTGGGCCCGTGAAATTGGTGAAAAATCCATTCATAAAACCGTTGAGCTGGCGGTTAAATACGACAAGCTGATCGACGTGCATTGCGATGAAACCGACGATGTGATGAGCCGCTTTGTAGAACTGTTAAACGCCTTAGCTATGTCTGAAGGTATTGGTACTCGCACCGCTGCTAGCCACACCTGCTCATTTGGCTCAGCCGACAACGCCTATGCCTTTCGCATGATGGGCTTATTTCAAAAGTCGGGCTTAAACTTTATTGCCCTACCCACTGAAAACGCTTACCTACAAGGCCGCCAAGACACCTACCCTAAACGCCGTGGCATGACCCGGGTAAAAGAGTTTTGGGAAAGCGACATTAACGTGTGCTTTGGCCAAGACTCGATTAACGACCCTTGGTACCCAGTGGGTAATGGCAACCTAATGAATATTTTAGACAACGGTATTCATATGGCGCAAACCATGTCGATGGCTCAACTCGACACTTGCCTGGACTTGATTACTTACAACGGTGCTAAAACATTGAACGTTGAAGACCAGTACGGTTTAGATGTAGGCAAGCCAGCTAATTTTCTTGTGCTAAATGCCACCAGCCCCTTTGAAGCGGTTCGCCAGCGTGCTGACGTTCTGGCTTCAATAAGAAACGGTGAATACCTATTTAAAAAGCCAGAGCCAAGCTACGACATTGAGCTAGACTTGTTCCGTTAGACAAAGCAAAAAGCATAACCCATTACACACAGTTAACATGGGAAACCACCCAACGCAAAGCGTACTTAAATAGTTTATATCCTAAGACCTGATTCAACCTGCATTTTAATAAACTAAGGTAAATACAATGACAAAACGAAACACCACCGGCGCATTATTAGGCATTTTCATTGCCATAGGCTTAACTGTGCTTGGCTTTCAACTGGCTAACGCAGTGATTAAGGTGAAGCAATACGAGCGCAGTGTAACGGTAAAAGGCCTTTCTGAGCGTGAAGTAATGTCGGACATTGTGTTATGGCCCATTCAGTTTACTGCGGCCAGTAATGACCTTGAGGCCTTGTATAACTTAGCTGATGAAAACAGCCTGAAAATCAAAAGCTTTTTGGTACAAAACGGCGTGGCGGAAAATGAAATTACCTTTTCAGCGCCGGCTATTACCGACAAGTCGGCCCAGCAATGGGGTAGTAACGATCGCGCGGAATTTCGTTATACCGCAACACAAACCGTAACCGTGTATTCAGAACAAATAGAAGCGGTGCGCGCGGTTATGCCAAAACTTTCTGAATTAGGTAAACAAGGGATTGTTTTTACCAGCGGTAATTACGACGCGCAAACAGAATATATTTACACCAGTTTAAATAACATTAAACCTGAAATGGTTGAAGAAGCCACGCGGGAAGCTAGAGTAGTGGCGCAAAAATTTGCAACTGACTCTGAAAGCCAGCTTGGTAAGATTAAACGTGCCTCGCAAGGCCAATTTAGTATTAGCGACCGAGATAAAAATAACCCACACATTAAAAAAGTGCGGGTTGTTTCAACGGTAGAATATTACTTGTCGGATTAAACGATTAAATCGCGCTTATGCGGTTCGCTAAAATTTAGCACTGGCCCAGCGGGAACTACACCCGTTGGGTTAATAGTGCCGTGGCTCCGGTAATAGTGCTCTTTAATATGCTTCATACCCACCGTTTCGGCCACTCCTGGCCACTGATACAGTTCACGCACATAGTCGGTTAAATGCGGGTAGTCGGAAATTTGCTTTAAGTTACATTTGAAGTGGCCGTGGTATACCGGGTCAAACCGTACCAAAGTAGTAAACAAGCGCCAGTCGGCTTCGGTAACCTGATTGCCAACGAGGTAGCGGCTTTTCGACAAACGCTCTTCCAGTTCATCTAATGCTTCAAATAATGGGAACACCGCTTCTTCGTACGCATGCTGTGTGGTGGCGAAGCCCGACTTATATACACCGTTATTTACTCGGTCGTACACCATGTCGTTAATACTATCAATTTCGGCCCGTAACGCTTCAGGGTAATAGTCGCCTTCTTTTGCACCAATGCCGTCGAACGCGGTGTTGAACATACGAATAATTTCAGCCGACTCGTTACTGACCATTTTATTTTGTTGCTTGTCCCACAACACAGGAATAGTAACGCGCCCTGAATAGTTAGGATCAGCCTTAGTATAAACTTGGTGCATATACTGTGCATTAAACACTGGGTCTGCCACTACTCCTTCGCCTTCATCGAAGGTCCAGCCGTGTTCAGCCATGAGTGGATTTACCACCGACACGGTAATCATTGACTCTAAGCCTTTAAGCTTACGGAAAATAAGCGTTCGGTGCGCCCAAGGGCAAGCTAAAGAAACATATAAATGGTAACGCCCTGCTTCTGCTTTAAAGCCGCCTTCTCCGGTTGGCCCGGCACTGCCGTCGGCCGTTACCCAGTTGCGAAATTGTGATTCACTGCGCGCAAACTTACCGTCGTTGGAATCGGTGTCGTACCATTGGTCAACCCATTTGCCGTCTACAAGTAGGCCCATGTGGAAACCTCCTATTAAATAAAGATAAGACTAGGGGAATTGCTCCCCCTAGTTTGAGAATGATGAATTTGTTTGATGAGCACCACTGGCAGCAGCCAGAGGTGCTAAAAAGTAGTGTTATTCTGCGGTGTTTTTATGCAGCATGTCGTTGATTTTACGGTCGAGTGAAAACTTACCACCGCCGCTAAATACCAACGCTACTGACATTCCTAGCAATGCTAAGCCAAATTCATAACCGTTGTTGCTTAGGAACAAGCCATTTGGTAAATGCACTGAAACTATTGCTACAACCATGGTAATAGCTAAAACGAATGCGGCTGGTCGGGTTAGCAAGCCAAGAATGAGTGCTATGCCGCCGAAGAATTCCGCACTACCCGCACCTAACGCCATTAAATAGCCTGGCTCTAAGCCAATAGACGCCATCCACTGCCCTGTACCTTCTAAACCATAACCACCAAAGCTACCAAACAGTTTTTGGGCGCCATGGGCCACAAAAATAATACCTGCAGAAATACGTAGTGCTAAGCTGGTAAATAATGTGTCGGTTGAAAGTACTCGTTTACAAAGATCTTTACTCATAGTTGTATCTCCAAATTGTAATTAAACATTAAAGCCTTGATAAGTTTCAATTGCCTTGTTCTATGTAACTACTATAGTAGATGGGACTCACTATTAATAACGGAACGTTTTGACCTTTAGCATCAGGAAAACTGAACAATGAATTTGCTGATTACCTTAGACGCACTACAAACCCTCGACGCCATTGAACGTCGTAAAAGCTTCGCCGCAGCCGCAGAAGAGTTACACCGAGTGCCGTCTGCTGTTTCCTACACTATCAGCAAACTTGAAGAAGATCTGGGCGTTGCCTTGTTTGATCGCAGTCGGCGTAGAGCCGAGCTTACCGCGATTGGCCGCTTAGTTTTGGAACAAGGCCGGCAAATACTGAAAGCATCCGATGAATTAGCTTCTTTAGCGAGGCAAGCTGCCGATGGCTGGGAAGCTGAGTTGCGTATTTGTATTGACAGCATACTCACCTGCGAGCCCGTGTATGAATTGATTGAAGACTTTCAGCGTATACAGCCTAAAACTGAAATACATATTAGCGAAGAAGTGCTCGGCGGCAGCTGGGATGCACTCAGCGATAACCGCTGTGATTTAGTTATTGGTGCTGAAGGTGCACCACCCGCTTCTGGCTTTGTAACGCACTTGTTAGGCAAAGTAGAGTTTGAATTTGCTGTGGCCGCCGGCCATCCGCTGACACAGCTGCCGTTGCCTTTGCCTGCTAGTGCCATTCAAGACTACCCGACTG
>Ga0209075_1005219_pt1 | contig 10045 bp, 6 predicted proteins | sample Stecom2011_FD_187523 | JGI IMG/M metagenome (GOLD analysis project Ga0209075, IMG submission 187523) | Agricultural soil microbial communities from Utah to study Nitrogen management - Steer compost 2011 (SPAdes) (version 2) | ecosystem: Environmental > Terrestrial > Soil > Agricultural land...
AAGCTATTTTTAGAGGCACCTTTTTATAGTATGAAGTATTTGGTTCAGCAGAAATTCCCAATATTTCCTGTGACATGGAGTTTGCGGTACCACTTTCCAACCGACGAATTCATCAAGGAGGTATCGTGTCCTATAGTTATTTTCCACGGAATGAACGATACGATGATCGACATTGAGAATAGCAAAAAACTTGCGGCATTAATTCCCGAAGATCAACTGCGTTTTATTTCAATTCCAAATGGCGGACATAATGATTTGGTCAACGAGCTAGGGTATCGAGAAGCAATCGATTCATTACTCCACTAAAAAAGCTTCAGAAAACTATGGTTGTTGTTCGATAGTTATACTGTATATTTGCACCCTCGAAAACCAAAGCCTTTTTTACGAGGGTTTGGCCATAAAAAAATCAGAAGAACATGAAAGCAGGTATCGTAGGATTGCCTAATGTAGGCAAGTCAACTCTTTTTAATTGCTTGAGCAACGCCAAAGCGCAAAGTGCAAACTTTCCGTTTTGTACCATTGAGCCAAATATTGGTGTTGTGAATGTGCCCGACCCAAGACTCTTAAAGTTGGAGGAGTTGGTTCAGCCCGAACGTGTTTTGCCGGCAACAGTAGAAATTGTCGACATTGCAGGATTGGTGAAAGGTGCAAGTAAAGGCGAAGGTCTGGGCAACCAATTCTTAGGAAATATTCGCGAAACCGATGCAATTATTCATGTGTTGCGTTGTTTCGACGATGAAAACATCGTGCATGTTGATGGTAGTGTAGATCCAGTACGCGATAAAGAAACCATCGACATGGAACTTCAGTTAAAAGATTTAGAAACTGTCGAAAAGCGATTAGATCGCGTAAACAGAGCTGCGCGAACAGGGGATAAAGAAGCACAAAAAGAAAGCAATATATTGCAAAGGGTGAAAACAGGTCTTGAAGCAGGAACTTCTGTTCGTGCGTTAGATTTTAGCGAAGATGAAAGAAAAGATTTCGTGACACCGCTTCAGTTTATAACAGACAAGCCTGTGCTTTATGTTTGTAATGTGGATGAAAATTCTGCTGTAACCGGAAATGAATATGTAGAACAAGTTCGTGAGGCTGTTGCTAACGAGCACGCTGAGGTATTGGTGTTGGCTGTAGGTACAGAAGCCGAAATAACCGAATTGGATACCTTCGAAGAGCGTCAGATGTTTCTGGAAGATATTGGGCTTGATGAAGCGGGTTCTGCAAAACTCATCCGAAGTGCGTATAAATTATTGAATCTTCAAACTTATTTTACGTGTGGCGTCAAAGAGGTCCGTGCATGGACAATTCCTGTGGGGGCTACAGCGCCGCAAGCTGCTGGGGTAATCCACAGCGATTTCGAAAAAGGATTCATTCGTGTTGAGGTGATAAAGTATGAGGACTTTGTGAAGTACGGCAGTGAAGCCAAAGTGCGCGAAGCTGGAAAAATGGGCGTTGAAGGAAAAGAGTACATTGTTGAAGACGGTGATGTTATGCACTTCCGTTTTAACGTCTAAAAACTTCCCAGACAAATAATTAGAAAAACTCAATATTGAGGAAGTTAAGTTTTTTGAAGCTTTTTCCTTTCGTTAAACCACATTTTTACAAATGGGTTTAGGAGGACTGTGCTATTCATATAATCTTAATCGTTTGCGCAACAACTCCATTTCGGCTTCTAATTGCTCCATTCGTTGAAGCATGTCGTTGATAGCGCCAAGGCCTTCGTAGTTGATTCCTAAATCGTGATGCAGTCGAAAGAGGCGTTCGATTTTAGAAATTTCATTTTCTTCAAAAACAGGTTCGCTGTCTCGCTCTTCTACCGTAACCAACCCCTGCTCGTATAGCGCATAAATAAAACTATCGTCAATATTTGAATGTTTGCAGAAAGTCTTTATCAAGATGTAATTTTTTGCGTCCATGATTATAGATTAGAAAGTTGAGTGAATAAATCCTTTTCTTTGGCCGATAATTTCGTGGGAATGGCCACTTTGTAGGTTAGGTATAAATCGCCAAACTGCCCGTCTTGCTTGTATTTTGGGAGTCCCTTTCCTCGTAGTTTTACTTTGGTGTCGTTTTGTGTGCCTGGTTTAACTTGCAGCTTCACCTTTCCAGTCAATGTATCGACGGTAATCTCATCGCCAAGCACGGCCTGATATAGCGACACTTCTTTTGTCGCGTACAAGTCACTGCCCAATCTTTTGTAGTTTGTGTTGTTGAATACTTCAAAGGTGATGTACAGATCGCCTTTTGGTCCGCCATGCATTCCTTCGCCACCATATCCGGAAATTTTGATGGTCTGTCCGTCTTCCACGCCTGCTGGAATCGTTATGCGAATTTTCTTTTCGCCAAGGTCTATGGTCTGCTTTTGATCTCTTAATGTATCTGTTAAGTTCAATCGAAGTGATGCATTTAAATCTTGACCTTTAAATTGTCCCCTGCTACTGCTTCTTCCTCCGCCGAATCCGCCACCAAACATCGATTCAAAGAATTCTGAAAACTGACTCTCGTCAAAACCTTGGCTGCCGGTTGAATACGTGTACTGTCTGCCAAATCCACCGCCGGCTTGCTGCTGCTGTTTGCGGGCTTGTTCGAAGGCGTCGCTGTGTTCCCAGTCTTTTCCGTATTGGTCGTATTTCTTCCTTTTTTCAGGATCGCTCAATACTTCATGGGCTTCATTGATTTGCTGAAACTTCTGTTGTGCATTCTGATCTTTCGGATTGAGGTCTGGATGGTATTTTCTAGCCAGCTTGCGGTAGGCTTTCTTTATATCCGCCTGTGTGGCGTTTTTATCGATTTCCAGAATCTTATAATAGTCTAAAAACTCCATTTAAAAGAGGTTTATTAAGTAAAATTTCAATTGAAAACTGTTTTGTAAATTTATAAATTTGCGTGATATCACCGAAAGTGCATTATGTTTAATTTTTTATAAAAGGTTGGTAGTACAGTAGCACTCTTGGATGCGTGTCTTTTTCTAAATACACTAAAAAAGATACTTATTTTCGTATTCATATTAAAATAGTTATATTCCTTTCGATTAAATTCGGAAATAAATAGTCTACTTACCTTCATAGAGAAATTGTTAAAACTTGGAAATAACTTGTTAATTACTTTCGCAAGTATTGGTTTCACAAGTGCTCTTGAAGTTTTATATTAGCAACCGCACATTTAAACTTATGGCAAAATCACAATACACAGAAGATAATATTCGGTCGTTGGATTGGCGCGAGCACATTCGCATGCGCCCGGGTATGTATATTGGAAAATTGGGTGATGGTTCATCGCCCGACGACGGAATCTATATCTTACTCAAAGAAATTCTCGACAATTCGATTGATGAGTTTGTAATGGGATCCGGAAAAACTATTGAAGTGCGCATCAAAGATCAAGAGGTGCGCGTTCAAGACTACGGTCGTGGCATTCCGCTCGGGAAGGTTGTCGATGTGGTATCGAAGATGAATACCGGTGGAAAATACGATAGCCGTGCGTTCAAAAAATCGGTTGGTCTTAATGGCGTTGGAGCGAAAGCAGTAAATGCGTTGTCTACTTTTTTTAAGGTGGAATCGGTGCGCGACAATCAAATAAAAGCGGCGGAGTTCTCCTTGGGCGAATTGAAAAAGGATTTGCAAATTGAGAAATCTTCCAAGCGCAAAGGAACCCGAATTACTTTTATTCCAGATGAAAGTGTTTTCAAAAACTTCAAATTCCGGAAGGAATATGTAGAGAAAATGCTGAAAAATTACGTCTATCTGAATCCGGGATTGACCATTGACTTTAATGGCGAAAAATTCTATTCAGAGAATGGCTTGCGTGATTTACTAATGGAAACCATCAGCGAAGAGGATATGGCCTATCCGATTATTCACCTGAAAGGCGATGATATCGAAATAGCCATGACCCATAGCAGAACACAATACAGCGAAGAGTATCACAGTTTTGTAAACGGACAAAATACAACGCAAGGAGGAACACACTTAAACGCGTTTCGCGAAGGCGTTGTGAGAACAATTCGAGAGTTTTTCAATAAAAATTACGATGCTAAAGACGTCCGTAAATCTATAGTTTCTGCGTTGAGTATAAAAGTGATGGAACCTGTGTTCGAGAGCCAGACCAAGACGAAGCTCGGAAGTACGGATATGGGAGGAGACTTGCCTACGGTGCGGACCTACATCAATGATTTTGTCAAGACGCAACTGGACAACTACCTTCACAAAAATCCTGAAGTAGCTGATGCGATCCAGAAAAAAATCAATCAAGCCGAACGGGAGCGAAAGGAGTTGAGCGGTATCCGTAAGTTGGCACGCGATCGCGCCAAAAAAGCGAGTCTGCACAATAAGAAACTACGCGATTGTCGGATTCACCTACAAGATTTAAAAAACGAAAGAAACCTCGAAACAACCATGTTTATTACCGAGGGTGATTCGGCAAGTGGAAGCATTACCAAAAGTCGCGACGTCAATACGCAAGCGGTTTTCTCACTGCGTGGAAAGCCTTTGAATACCTACGGAATGACTAAGAAGATTGTGTACGAAAACGAAGAATTCAATCTGTTGCAAGCAGCCCTTAACATCGAAGATTCGATGGAAGATTTGCGCTACAACAACATCGTAATCGCAACGGATGCCGATGTCGATGGGATGCACATTCGCTTGTTGTTGATTACTTTTTTCCTTCAGTTTTTCCCTGAATTAATCAAAGAAGGACATTTGTATATTCTTCAGACACCTCTTTTTAGAGTTCGAAATAAAAAAGAAACCATCTATTGTTATTCCGAAGAAGAACGCATAGCCGCTATTCAAAAACTCGGTCCCAATCCAGAGATTACACGATTTAAGGGATTAGGGGAGATTTCGCCCGATGAGTTTAAACACTTCATAGGAGAAGACATGCGTTTGGATCCCGTGATGTTGGATAAAGCGATGAGCATCGAAGAATTACTGTCGTTTTATATGGGAAAAAACACACCGGACCGTCAGGAGTTCATTATCGAAAACCTAAGAGTAGAATTAGACGAAGTGTACTAATACGATTTTAAAAAGAATGCTTTTTTAGAATTTATAGACTTTTTAAATTTCTGAAGCAGCAAATCAGTAATAAGAAAACTACCGAAGATAAAAAATGAGTGAAGAGCTCGATAACCAAGAAACAAATCAAAACGCATCAGACGACCTGCAGTCTTCTGGTGAAACCATCACAAAAGTAACTGGAATGTACCGAGATTGGTTCTTGGACTACGCCAGTTACGTAATCCTAGAACGTGCCATTCCCGCAATCGAAGACGGATTCAAACCCGTTCAGCGCCGGATTATGCAATCTATGCGAGATTTAGACGATGGCCGCTATAACAAAGTGGCTAATATCGTTGGGCATACCATGCAGTATCACCCCCACGGCGATGCGAGTATTGCAGACGCCATGGTTCAGGTTGGTCAAAAAGATTTGCTAATCGATACACAAGGAAACTGGGGGAACATTCTAACGGGCGATAGCGCAGCCGCATCGCGATATATTGAGGCTAGACTTTCAAAATTTGCCTTGGAAGTTATTTTTAACCCAAAAATTACAGCGTGGCAGGCTTCCTACGACGGAAGGAAAAAAGAACCCATCAATCTTCCTGTAAAATTTCCACTGTTGCTCAATCAAGGAGCAGAAGGGATTGCTGTAGGACTTTCTACTAAAATCCTCCCGCATAATTTCAATGAGTTAATCGATGCTTCTATCAAACACCTTCAAGGAAAAAAATTCCAATTGCTTCCAGATTTCCCCACAGGTGGCATCATGGACGCTTCTGGATATAACGATGGCATGCGTGGCGGACGAATTAGAAGCCGAGCGCGGATCGATCAGCGCGATAAAAATACCTTGGTCATTACCGAAATTCCATTCGGAACAAATACATCTTCGCTCATCGATTCCATTCTCAAGGCAAACGACAGAGGAAAAATTAAGATTAGGCGCGTAGAAGACAATACGGCTGCTGAGGTTGAAATATTGGTGCATTTACCCAATAATATTTCACCAGATAAAACCATTGATGCACTTTACGCCTTTACAGCATGCGAAACAGCAGTTTCTCCTTTGGGCTGTGTCATTGAAAACAACAAGCCGCTTTTTGTTGGAGTGTCTGAAATGCTCCGCAGAAGCACCGATAGAACCGTTGATCTCTTAAAGCAAGAGTTAGAAATTCAATTGAATGAATTAGAAGAACAATGGCATTTCTCTTCTTTGGAGCGGATTTTTATCGAAAACAGAATCTATCGCGACATTGAGGAGGAGGAAACTTGGGAAGGCGTAATCTCTGCGATAGACAAAGGGCTCAAACCACATATTGGTCATCTAAAACGCGAGGTGACCGAAGAGGATATTGTTCGGTTGACTGAAATCCGAATCAAGAGAATTTCAAAATTCGATATCGATAAGGCCCAGCAAAAAATTGAAGCTTTAGAAGATAAAATTGCTCAAGTAAAACATCACTTGGAACACTTGATTGAATACGTCATTGACTATTTCAAACGGTTAAAAAAGGAATACGGAAAAGGAAAAGAACGCAAAACCGAAATTCGTGTTTTTGACGATATCGAAGCTACCAAAGTTGTCATTCGAAATACAAAACTTTACGTAAACCGTAAAGAAGGGTTCATCGGAACCAGTTTGCGACGCGATGAATATGTTACCGATTGTAGCGACATCGACGATATCATTGTTTTTACCGAAGATGGTAAAATGATGGTCACCAAAGTCGATGCGAAAACGTTTGTCGGTAAAAACATTATTCACGTTGCGGTATTCAAAAGAAAAGACAAGCGCACTATCTACAATATGATCTATCGAGATGGGGCACGGGGCACAAGCTATGTAAAACGGTTTGCCGTAACATCGATGACACGCGATCGCGAATACGATATGACGCAAGGAACCAAAGGGTCCAAAGTCTTGTACTTCACTGCAAACCCGAATGGTGAGGCGGAAATTGTAACCATTTATCTCAGGCAAACGGGAAGTATTAAAATCTTGAAATTCGACTTAGACTTTGCCGATCAGCTTATCAAAGGGCGAAATGCGAAAGGAAACATCGTGACCAAGTATTCCATCCGAAAAATCGAGTTGAAGGAAAAAGGGCTCTCGACGTTAAAACCAAGAAAAATTTGGTTCGACGAGACCATCAAGCGTTTGAACGTGGACGGTAGGGGAGAGTTGTTAGGCGAATTCAGAAAAGATGACCGCTTACTCATCATCAATCAAAAAGGAGAGGTGAGAACACCAATTCCAGATTTGCTCCTTCGTTTTGATGACGATATAATTGTTTTAGAAAAATGGGAACCAGAGAAACCCATAAGTGCGATTTACTGGGATGGCGAACGTGAATTGTTTTACGTGAAACGCTTTTTAGTAGAAAATCCCGATAAGGAAGAAATCATTATTACAGAGCATCCTGATTCTTATTTAGAAAAAATATTTACAGACTATCGTCCTATGGCAGAAGTTGTTTTTGTGAAACAAAGAGGCCAAGACCGACAGGAGAACTTGACTGTCAATTTGGAGGAATTCATATCGGTAAAAGGGATTACTGCGTTGGGGAATCAACTGACCCGAGATAAGGTTCTTGAAGTCAATGCTTTGGATCCGTTGCCTTATGAGAAGAAAGAAGCAAAAGCGCCCGAAGACATCGATGTAGTTGATAAAGAAGATGTTTCTTCAGAGAAAAAACCAGCTGCTGAGCAATCCGATGGTTCGAAAGAAGATAAATCAGGATCAGGTCCAGCGGGCCAAGGTCGATTGTTTTAAACACATATTAGAGAGAAAGAATATGGTGTGAGGGCTGTGTTTTTCACCTGACACATTATCATTGGGGATTCTGTTATATTACAGCATCACGTTTTGAAGCTTCCAGAACGTGTAACTTCCTGAAATATATCGTTTAAATACTTTGAAGTTCAAATAGAAAGTCGTAATTTCGCACCCCTTTTTACGACGAATCAGGATTTAAAAAGGAATACATATAAAAATTAATTTAAACCCTTCTGTAGGATGTCGCATTAAAAATCCTGGAGCACCGCAGAATACAAACCATTGGCTCTTAAGTGTCTAAGTGTAGCTTTTAAGGGCAAATATTTTCAAGCAAATGGCTGAAGAAACAAAAAAAGAAGCTGCCGCTGAAGGTGCAGCACAAGAAAAGGAAGCAACAACTCAAGAAGTTCAGGTAGAGGAAACTACAAAGCCTGAAAGAGAGCTTTCGTTAAAAGAAAGAGATCCTGAGAAATTCCTAAAAGAATTCGATTGGGATAAGTACGAAGAAGGTATTGAAACCATCGATGACAACAAACTCGAAGAGTTTGAAAAATTAGTAGCAGAAAACTTTGTCGACACATTAGACAATGAAGTTGTAGAAGGTACTGTTGTTTTTATGACAGACCGCGATGCTATTATCGATATTAATGCAAAGAGTGAAGGAGTTATTTCACTGAACGAGTTCCGTTACAATCCAGACCTTAAGGTTGGAGATAAAGTAGAGGTGTTGATCGACGTTCGTGAAGACAGCTCAGGACAATTGATCCTCAGCCACCGAAAAGCGCGTACCATCAAAGCTTGGGAGCGTGTTAACGTTGCTCACGACGAAGGAACTATCGTAAACGGATATGTTAAGGATAGAACCAAAGGTGGTATGATTGTAGACGTGTTTGGAATTGAGGCGTTCTTGCCAGGTTCTCAAATCGACGTCAAACCAATTCGCGACTACGATATGTACGTCGGAAAAACTATGGAATTCAAAGTGGTTAAGATTAACCAAGAATTCAAAAACGTTGTTGTTTCTCATAAAGCACTTATCGAGGCCGACATCGAAGAACAGAAAAAAGAAATCATCGGGCAGCTTGAAAAAGGTCAAGTACTTGAAGGTGTTGTTAAAAACATTACTTCATACGGTGTATTCGTTGATCTTGGGGGCGTTGATGGACTTGTTCATATCACGGATCTTTCTTGGTCGAGAATTAACCACCCGAACGAAATCGTAGACCTTGATCAGAAATTGAACGTAGTAATTCTTGATTTCGACGAGGACAAAACACGTATCCAATTAGGACTAAAACAATTGAAACCTCACCCATGGGAAGCTTTAGACAAAGAGCTTAAGATTGGTGACAAAGTAAAAGGTAAAGTAGTTGTTATTGCTGACTACGGTGCTTTTGTTGAAGTTACTGAAGGCGTTGAAGGATTGATTCACGTTAGCGAAATGTCTTGGAGCACGCACTTGCGTAGCGCACAGGACTTCGTGAAAGTGGGCGACGAAGTAGAAGCTGTTATCTTGACAATGGATAAAGAAGAGCGCAAGATGAGCTTAGGTATTAAGCAACTGACGCCAGATCCATGGACAGACATTACGTCGAAATATCCAGTAGGTTCACATCATAAAGGAATTGTTCGCAACTTCACTAACTTCGGTGTTTTCGTTGAATTAGAAGAAGGAATCGACGGCCTAATCTACATCAGTGATCTTTCGTGGACCAAGAAAATCAAGCATCCAAGCGAGTTTACCGAAATCGGTGCTGAACTAGATGTTGTTGTTCTTGAATTAGACGTTGAAGGTCGTAAGTTGAGCTTAGGTCATAAACAAACTACTGAAAATCCTTGGGATAAATATGCCGATGAATTCGCAGTAGGAACGAAGCACACTGCTGCCATCGACGAAATTGTAGACAAAGGTGCTACGATTAAATTCAACGAGGATATCACAGCGTTTGTTCCAAACCGTCATCTTGAAAAAGAAGATGGGTCTAACTTGACGAAAGGTGAAGAGGCAGAATTCCAAATCATCGAGTTCAACAAAGACTTCAAAAAAGTGGTTGCGTCGCATATGACTATCCACAAGGAAGAAGAAGCTAAGATTGTTAGAGAAGCTGTTAAGAGACAAGAAGCATCTGAAGCAGAAGCTAAGCCAACGCTTGGTGATGCAAACGACACGCTACAAGCTCTTAAAGATAAAATGGAAGGCAAGAAGTAATTTTGCATTCCTATAAATAGACAGAAAAGCCCTTTCAGATTTTTGGAAGGGCTTTTT
>Ga0209075_1005221_pt1 | contig 10043 bp, 7 predicted proteins | sample Stecom2011_FD_187523 | JGI IMG/M metagenome (GOLD analysis project Ga0209075, IMG submission 187523) | Agricultural soil microbial communities from Utah to study Nitrogen management - Steer compost 2011 (SPAdes) (version 2) | ecosystem: Environmental > Terrestrial > Soil > Agricultural land...
TGCTTTTTCATCATTGTAAACTTTTTCATCTATTAATAAAAACCTCATCGACACATACTCGACTTCTTTTTGGTTTACAACTTTAAACAAAGAGATTTTATCATCATTTTCATTGAATTGACTTACTAAACCTAGGTCCTGATTTTCAATAACCTCAACTTCCTCTTGCGTAAAGAAGTTGTATCCATTTTGAGAATATAAGTCGACTATCTTTTTTACAGGTTCATTTCTGTCAAAATCATCACTGTGGTTAGCTACAAACAAAGAATCATTTTTAGTATTTTCGAAATCTAACTTTAACCTTTCAATAAAACTCAACAATTTTTTCAGATTTTTCTCTTTTTTCTTTGATGAAATTGGGGTCCTATAAAAGTCGTTGAGGACTATATAATCTTCTATTTTCGGAATTCCCCATCCTTTTGGAGCAAGCCCTCTTTTGTCATTTACAGCATACCAATTATACAGTTTCCCTTTGTTTTCGGCTAATGTTGAATCATTATCATAGTAACACCAAGCAGGTTGCTCGTTTTCTATGGCTTTTATCCATTCCTCCTGAGTTCTAGCGTGTGGAATTGGGTCTCCATTTCGAAAGGAAGCTACATCAAGATTTTTGTCTTGCCATATTTGCTTTCCTATTTGAACTTCTTGAGCTTGATTTGAAAAAGATAAAGTTAACAGTAGTATTAAGCAAGTTAAAATCTTGATAGAAGAGTAATTAGAATTCAATGTTTAGTGTTTTATGGTATAAGAGCAAATATAAAGGAAAAGGTATAAAGTTTATATTATTTTCATATTCCAATCGAAAAACATTAGTTTTGAAAGTAGACTTACACAAATTAAAGTCAAAATCTGTTTAAATATCAGGGATGGCTCAAACTAACATTCAAAAACAAACTAACTATGTGTTTTTCAGCAGAAGCAAGTTTTATAGCCGGGGCAGCATTAACTGTTATTGGAGTTGCCACCATTAAAAAAACCACTCACAAATCACAACTTTGGTTTGCCAGTATCCCTTTGGTTTTTGGAATACAGCAACTTGCTGAAGGAGTACTTTGGCTCACCCTCCCCGACCCAGAGATGATAAGGGTTCAACGGGTCGCTACCTATATTTTCATCTTCTTTGCCCAGGTCATCTGGCCATTTATTGTTCCTTTTGGAGTACTGATGTTGGATAAAAAGAATGAACGTAAACTCATTCAAAAAATACTTGCAGGAGTTGGGATTTTGGTGAGTAGCACACTTGCTTATTTCCTTATTGCTTACGACATGGAAGCAAATATTTCAGATCTTCATATCGCTTATACTCAAAACTATCCAGAAACGATTTATAAATATGGAGCCATTTTGTATGGCCTGGCCACAATTCTATCGCTCTTTTTCTCCAATGTTAAACGCATGTGGCTTCTTGGGGTTTTCATCGCGACGTCTTATGGTATAACGCTATATTTTTATGAGCATCATGTTTTGTCTGTTTGGTGTTTCTTTTCTTCAGTGATCAGCATTTATATTTATATACTTATCCAAGGTGTAGTGAAAAAAGAAAAGCAACTCGTTGTTTGATTTTAGGAAGGTTAAAAGTAATTTATTGAGTTTTCTGAAATATTAAATTATCCCGAAAAATCATTTGTTTCTACAAAAATAGATTATATTTGAAATTAAAACTACCTCTTAAGCAACTAATAATAAGACCTATACGTTTACAAGGGGACTCAAAACAAATTACTATGTTAAAATACTTCGTTGCCCTGTTTATACTCACTTTGGCCTTGTCTTCTTGTAAAAAAGAAACCAGTAAATTAGAAGCCTCTTCATTTTTAGACGTTGAAGAAAAAAACATGGCCGTTGCAGCCAAACTAACAGCGACATGGTGTGAACCTTGCGGAGGTTGGGGATTTGATTTTTTTGCTAGTTTAAAAGATGATTATAAGGACAAAGCAGTTTTTATGGCATTTACCCATTCATTATCAGATGTTGCTCCACAAGGAGATGAATTTTTCGTTAGGGTAAATCAATTGTTTAGCATTGGAGGTGGAACCCCACGTTTTTTCTATAATTTTGACACAATTTACGGAGTTAATCATGCAGGAGCCAGCGGTATTCTTCAACATATAGAATCAGAGGTAATCGCGAGTTCAAATTATGAATACACTTTATCCGATGATAAAATCCACCTGAAGACGACCACTAAATTTTTCAAATCACAAGAAGGAGATTTTATGATTTCTCCATTTTTGATCATAGATAATCAGGAAGGACCTCAATTGGGGCGTGCAGACTCTCCCAACACGGTGCATTCTGCCGTTGTAGCGGAATTGGCACATCCAATCAACAGTGAAGTTTTGGATCTATGGGCTTACAAAGTCGCTTCAGGAAAAGTGAAGAAAGGATATCAAATAAATTTAGAATTTGAGACAGCTAGAGACCCCTTATGGACTGAAGATGACATTTCATTTGCATTAGTATTATACAAGCGTGTTGGAAATAAATACAAATTCGTTAATGCATTTACCAAATAAACCTAAGTCATGACAAAGATTTTTTTGAGTATTACCTTAATGTTTTTTTCCTTTTTGGCACAATCCCAGATTAAATTTGGGGCCATCGTTGGCTACAATCACAGTATGCCTAAATATGAAGCTTCAGGAGATTCATTAAAAGACCATACGGCAACTGGACAATCATTTTCTGGAGGTCTTTTTGGGAGTTATGATATCCACGATAACTTCGAGTTAATCGCCGAGCTTTTGATTTCCGGAAGACATCACAATACAACATTGATATATGACAGATCAGACATGGGATTCAATTATTACGAAGAACATTTTACAAGTGTCAGCACAATAAACTTTGAACTTCCAATATTAGCCACTGCTAAAAAGAGTTTTAATAAAGGTAGATATGGAGATAGCAAAACTTTAAGCGCTTTTGTTGGTCCTGTTTTTATGATGAACTTAAGTGACAGCTATTACAGAAGTTCAGCGTATAGAATTACAGTTTATAACCAAGAATCAATTGAAAAAGAAGAAACTACTGAAAGTCCAATAGATTTTCGACAAATTAATCTTGGCTTTACTGCTGGAGTTCAATATGAATTTACTTTTGGACTAAGGGTAGGTTTTAGATATCAAACAAACTTCATGAATGAAAATACAAATGATAATTTTGATATGCGCTACTCTCAATTGCAAGTTAATTTAGGGTACACCATCTTTAAAAATTAACCAAAGTCTGGGTGAATGAGAACTTACAACTCATCTCCCAAAGATCAACTATTGCCAAACATCAAATTCTTCTGGACTGATATTTTGTTCATGTCTATTGCTTTTATAGAGCGATCCCGACGCTAAATGGATATACAGGAGGCATAGCCGAGAAACAGAGCGGAGAAGCAAAGCTAGAGCGGTTGCTTGGAAATTTATGGAGATTTATTAAATTTGATGATTACTTGCTTAATGAAAAGTGTTCAGAACTTTATTCTGATAAAGACTCAAGTAGAGGGTTGATAAATTAAAAAGAGTACCAACAGTCACGTAAAATCATCAATTGGAAAAGAAGAGGTCTTTATTAATAATCGTGTTTCTTATAAGTTTAAGCTCTTTATCTGTTCTAATTTATCAGAAAGACAATCAAAAAAGAGAAATCAAGGAGGATTTAATTGAACTTTCAAACATTCAATATGGACTCTTTAATGTTGATGAATGGAGAAATATTTTAGCAGACATCATTGCTAAGAAAATTGATGAATTAGAGGTTGAGGGAAAGAATAAAGAGCAGTTAAGGGATAGAATATCCAGCTTCCTTCATAAGGTAATTGGTGACTTTGAAAAAAGGTATTTCGAAGGCAATAAAGGAAGTATCAAAGGGTTTATCAAGAACATTGGTGCTTCTAGTTTTGATATCTTCGGTGAAATGAAACAAAGTATCCCTGTTTTTACTGATCAAATTATAGGCTTCCTCGATGATCCACGAAACAAAGAAAACTTAAAGTCCTATTTAAAGGATAAATTGGATGAATATGCCTACAATACTTTTTCAAAATTAGATTATTCAAGCCATGACGCTATAATTAGCAAGTACAATTTTGAAAACAGATCTTCCACCATTTCTGCGCTTAACATAAGGCTTAGCACACTTCAACAGGCCTCCAATAATTACAAGTATATTCTTGTGCTTTTAGCGGCTTTAACTGCTGCATTCATTCTGTTCACTAAAGCAATAAGTAAAAATGAATTTCTCCTTTTAACGCTCACATGTCTTTTGTTTCTTATTCTGGGATTAACCCTTCCAATGATTGAAATAGACGCAAGAGTTTCAGAAATTAAAATAAGTTTATTGGGCGAACAAATTCAATTCCAAGACCAAGTCCTCTACTATAAAAGCAAAAGCATTGTAGAAGTGATCAGGTTAATGGTTTTACAAGGAGGATTTGACTTACTTTTAGTCGGCTTACTTGTTTTTGTTTTTAGCATACTCTTTCCTTTATCAAAATTATTCTCCTCCATTTATTTAATATTTTCACCAAGCATAAAATCTAATAAATTAGTACTTTTCTTGGTCAACAAAACGGGAAAATGGTCCATGGCAGACGTGATGGTTGTTGCTATATTTATGTCTTACATAGGTTTCTCTGGAATTCTAACCGAACAACTCAATCAAATAGAAGGTTTAAGCAGTAACATTAACGTTTTAACAACCAACAAATCAAGTCTTCAGACTGGCTTTTTCGCGTTTACCGCTTTTGCTATGCTGAGTCTTTTAACAAACAATAAGTTGAAAGGTCTTGTCAATAGGAAAACTGAAAATAAGGAGTAGATGAAGTAATTGATAGAATGTGTGAGTGCCTCTTGATGCTTAAATTTAATGATCGTTAAATTATTATTCAAACCATACAACATGATTAGGAGCTTGCCCTACTCTATAATTAACATTTAACTCATTTTCTTTCTCACTCATTACCCAAGGATCAACCATTTCCACAACATTAAATTTTCTGCATCGAAATTTCGTTCAAGTTCCAACGTTCCTATTTCTTTTGTTCACAGTCTTAATCAACGAAGAGCTATCCATAACCTTCTACAGCAGGTTCAGTCAACGGATTGTACTTCGTGAAAAGAGTTGATGTGTTGAAATCGTAAAAAATATTCACACGATGACTGAACTTATCAAAGGCACCAGTATAGTACCTCGCAAAAAAAAACCGACTAGAAAATTAATTCTAACCGGTTTTAATATTATTCAAAATGAAGATTACTTCTTCTCTTTTTTCTCTTTTTTAGCTTTCTTTTCCTTCTTTTCCTTCTTTTCTTTCTTTTCTTTCTTCACAGGATCTTTTAAGTTCTTGTCTCCACCTTTTCCTTTTCCACTGAAAGCATTTCCATCTGATTTCTCTTCAGCATGGGCTCTTTGACTAGGTTTTTCGGCACTGGTTTGTACTGGCTTTACTTCCTCTTTTCTTACTTCTTCTTTTCTTACTTCACTTGGCTTACTTTGAACTTCAACCTTTTCAATGGAGGTTAACTTTTTAACAGGTTTCCTTACCTCCTTTTCTGTTTGAGGTTTTTTTTCAATTTGAGGAGTTCCCTCTGTTTGTGCCGAAGCAGACAAACTAATTCCTCCTATTACTGCGCATACTAATATTAACTTTTTCATAATTTAATTATTTGTTTTTTGTTGATTGGCAAAATATGCGCCAATTTAGAATTAAAATTTAAAAATTCAATAAAAACCCTCTTTTGGGATATTGATTCGCCATTACCGAAGAACTAAGCTAAGTCAAATTTGCTTTATAGCATCTTCTCTTATGAAAATTTAACTAGAATTAAGTTGAAAGTATTTCTAAAGTTTATCCTTCCTTGCCTATAAAATATATCAACTAATAATTGCATATCACAATCTATTCGCTTAAATTTCAATTTATTAAAAATCACTTCTTATGCTGAAAACCTTATTTCCCTTGATTAGTCTAACGCTAGCATTTACTTTGTTTGGCCAAAATTCGGATGGAATCCAGAAATGCGGTCAATTTGAAGCATTAGAAAAAATGCGCATTGAAGATCCAATTCGTTATCAGATTTATCAACAATCAAGAACGGAGTCAGAACAAGAAACAGGTTCTTCTTATCAAAAATCTGGAACAATTTACACCATTCCTGTTGTATTTCATGTTTTGCATAACAATGGACCCGAAAACATTTCAGATGCACAAATACATGATGCTTTAGCTATTCTCAACGAAGATTTTAGAAAGTTAAATACGGATGTCAATTCAGTTTATCATACATTTTTGCCCATTACTAGTGATTCAAAAATAGAATTTGAGTTCGCAACTATCGCACCCAATGGTTTATGTTTTGATGGAATTACAAGGACAGTTTCCTCAGAAACCACTAACGGAAGCAACGGTCTCGCCCAAGTCAATGCAATAGTCAATGGAAACGACATTTATCAAGGCGTATGGCCTCATCATAAATATTTAAACATTTATATTTGTGAAGACCTTGGAACAGCTGCAGGGTATACATACAAGCCTAATGGTGTGGCCTCAGTAGACATTCAAGATATGAGGTACAATAGCATCTTTATGAGGTATGACTATGTTGGATCATTTGGTACTTCAGCAAGTTTTGCAAGTAGAACATTAACACATGAGGTAGGACATTGGTTAAACTTAAGTCACGTATGGGGAGACATACCATTTCAACAAGATTGCAGTGGAGATGATTTCGTTGCAGATACTCCAGAAACAGCAGGCTTTAGACCTTGCCCTTCATCCCCAAACGATGCTAAGATATGTAATCCTCCTATTGTGGAGAATTATGAAAACTACATGGATTATTCGTTTTGCTCGAAAATGTTTACCCAAGGTCAATCTGCTCGAATGAGAGATGCCATAGTAAGTTACATTGGAGGGAGAGACAACATTTGGACAACTACAAACTTAGAAGAGGTCGGTGTTATTGGCGTTCCTCCTCCATTATGTGGTGCATATATTGAAAGCAATACTAATTTAGTTTGTGAGGGCTCAACAATTGATTTTTCTTTGCTCGGAGTGAACGAACCTGTACTTACCTATTCCTGGAATTTTCCTGGAGGAATACCTGCAAATTCCACCCAAGCTAATCCAACAGTAACGTATAACACAGCTGGCATTTATGATGTTTCTTTAAGTATTACAACTGCATCTGCTGGTAAATTGATAGAAAATAATTCTTATATCGAGGTAGACGCAAATCGTACTGTTCAGCCCTTGCCTATTTCGGAAGGTTTTACAGACGCTTTGTTTCCACCATTAAACTGGGAGGTAATCAATGGAGGACATATTTCAACATGGGAACGAAGCAATAAAGGTACGGCACCAACAGCAGGAAGCTCTGCTACCAACAACTTTGATCCTAATGGTACAAACACCATGGGAGATGTAGACGATTTAAATACTCCTGATTTCTCGCTTGACAATCTTAACAATGCTAAATTAACTTTTGATGTCGCTTATAGGAGGTATGACGAGATGTTTTATGACAAATTAGAAGTTCTAATTTCTCCAGAATGTGGGATGCCCTATGAAGTCATTTATTTTAAAGAGAACACTGATTTAGAAACAGAGTCGGAAGGTGAAGGTTATGAAAACCCTATGGTTTGGAGAAATGAAACCATTGACTTATTTCCCTATATAGGTAATTCAGAAGCTAAAGTGAAATTTAGAACGATTTCAGGTTGGGGAAATCAAATTTACATTGACAACATAAACATCGATGGTGAAATTAAAACCTTTAATATTTCAGAAAGCGCTGCTTGCACAGAAGAACCAGTGATTTTTACAAGTGTTGCCGTTGGAGCGAGTACTTGGGATTGGAATTTTGGGGCTGGAGCTTCTCCTGCAACAGCAACTGGAGTTGGACCACACACCGTCACTTATTTAAATTCAGGATTAAAAACTACTACACTTACTATAGATGGTGGAGCAATTACATCAACCGAAACCATAAGTGTTTATTCCTTACCGAATGTTTACTTGACAAGTCTTCCTACTCCTTGTGTAAATCACAGTCCAATTACATTAAACCAAGGAAACCCTTCTGGTGGAACATACAGTGGCGTTGGTGTTACAGGAAATCAATTTGACCCTTCAACAGCAGGAATTGGTTCACATTCGATAAACTACACTTACAGCCATCCAGTATCAGGATGTACTAACTCAGCACAAAAAAACATCATGGTTGATGGTTGCCTAGGAATCAATGAAGAAAATTCCACAATATTTAAAATTTATCCTAATCCAACATCTGGAGCAATCACTGTCTCTAGCTCTGCTCTAATCAGGGAAGTTGTAGTATTAGATAATGTTGGACGAATTGTTATTCAGTCGAAAACAGAAAACAAGCATCAAGTGGAATTGGATTTAAGTCATTTGTCGAGTGGGATATATGTGGTGTTGACGAATGTGGGGAGCGAGATGAATATGAGTAAGGTGGTGGTTGAATAGAGGTGTTTTTTTATGACTTCGATTTAGCGCCTGAATTACTTTGTTTCTCAGCCGATAATATTTAGCGTAAAATGAGGATAGATTCCTCATCGCTAGACTCTGTCGGAATGAAAACGCTTGTGTGGGTGCGGATGGTAAAAACTTGATGAAGCTTCGCTTTAGCAAGTTTTTACCCTACTTTAACCCTGAGTGCCTGTCATTCCGAAAAGTGACAAAATCTTTGATTTTCGTCAATAAAGGAATCTCTTTTTCATTTCAATAAACAATATTTCGGACTGCCTTTGCATTGAAGAATTGCTTTACTTTATTTATTGTTGCTTGCGGTGATTGAGCGTAGTCGATTTAATGGTGATTGAACGTAGTCGAAATCACCAGCCCCCACCTCCTCCACCGCCTGCTCCACCACCTGAGAATCCACCGCCTCCAGAAAAACCTCCTCCTGATGACCCAGCAGAAGATGGTGCTACAGAAGCTGATGCAGACATCGCGGAAAGTGCTCCGAAATAAGCGAACGTTCGGAATGAAGAACCTTGAACATAATAATTACTTGTTTTGTATTGCTGTTCAATATCTTGTGCTTTAAATTTCTTCCCCCATTCTTCCGCTTTTCCGAGTGCTATGGCATACGGTAAGTTCTTTTCGAAATAGTCAAAGTTCATATCTGGTTTGTTGATGGCATTGATTCGTAATTCATCTGCATATTTGATGTACCGTTCAAAGCCAAGAATATGATCCAACATCTTTCTCCCCTCTTTCGTTGGTTGATAAAATAAGCGCACGAAAATTACATTCATGACTATAAAGAGTATACCTAATAAAAACACAAACCATTCCGGGCCTTCATACCTGGAGTAAGCTATGCCCATTCCTATAATTGTCAACACAGGAAATAAATATTGAGGGAAGATTAACTTCAAGTTCTTGTTAAAATAAAAACCCGCTTGTTTTTTATCTATTTCATCTACCAAATACTTATTGGCAGCTGCCACTGAAGGATTATAATTTTCATCAATGATAACTTGTGATTTTTTACCAAAAAGTGCTTTGACAAAACCTTCATCCAATTCAGTTAAACCAAGTTTTTTAGAAGGAGCTTTTCCATAACTGATTACAAAACTATCTTTTCCCTTAGTCGTCTCTCCTTTTTCTATTTTAATGCGTTTTTTTACCGCCAACTGCAGCAATTGAGAAGCAAACATATTGTTGTCTTTCTTGCCTTCGTTCAATAAATACAAAACTTCTGCTGGACTCCAGTCTTTTGGAGGATAAAATTGTGGAATAATAGTCCCTTTTCGCGGATCTTTTCCATATTTCGTCCATAAAAGGTAATTGATCATAAAGGAGACTAAAAAACCGAAAAGTCCCAAAATGAATAAGGAGTAATCACGAAATAAATACGTCATTTCTGTTGAGAAAGGAACCTCTGACATGACTTCTTTGTTAAAAGTTACTTCTATCGTTAAGTTATGTCCTGCGGTCAATGTGTTGGTCATAAACAATTGCTGTCCTTCTTCCAGAGACTTGCTTGTGAAATCTTTTTTACTCGATTCACCATATTTAC
>Ga0209075_1005222_pt1 | contig 10043 bp, 9 predicted proteins | sample Stecom2011_FD_187523 | JGI IMG/M metagenome (GOLD analysis project Ga0209075, IMG submission 187523) | Agricultural soil microbial communities from Utah to study Nitrogen management - Steer compost 2011 (SPAdes) (version 2) | ecosystem: Environmental > Terrestrial > Soil > Agricultural land...
TCATCAAAACTTTTTTTATAATATCATTTGACAAATTAAGTTTTCCTTTAACTTATTAAGACCTATAAAAAAGTTATCTTATAAGCGGACTCATAGAATATAAGGCGATTGTTTGTTATAATAAGTGTGAATAAAAACACAAGTAAAATTTATTGGACGTGGTGACATATATGAATTTTAATCATATTATTGATATATTTATATCGATTTCTAATAATATCTTAATATTGTTTACCATCGTGTTTTTATACGCAATCACAGATTATGAACTAAATATGAATAAGCGCTTAAAACAGATTATGACGGGTATCGTCATTGGTCTTATAGCGCTTTTTTTAATGAGTAACCCATTTGAATTTGCAGAAGGTATTATATTTGATACAAGAACTATTCTATTACCGCTTACAGCTTTCTTTTTTGGAATCATACCAGTAACTATTGCAACTACGATAGCAGTATTGTTTAGACTGTATATGGGTGGTACAGGTATGATCATTGGTATATTCACAATTGTCGCAAGTATGGTGATTGGTATTTTGTGGCGTATTAAGCAAAGAAAACATCAATTTAAAAATGAATATTTGGAATATTACATACTCGGTATGTTAACAAATTTAATTGCATTTATATCATTTATATTTTTACCAAGAAACCTCAATGTAGTCGCTACTGTTTTTCCGGTGTATATTATTATATTTCCAGTCGTAACTATGCTCATTGCAGTTTTTATTATACAACAACAAAAAAGAATATCGATGACAAAACTAGAAGTTGCTCAAAAACTATTATTGCAAAGTTCAATTGATGCATCTCATAACATAGAAATTTATATGTTAGATCCGGATTATAACTATTTAACTTACAATATTTTTCATGAATCACAAATAAAAAAGTATTACCGTCAAAATATTGCTATTGGTACAAACTTTTTAAGTGTTTTTAAAGATGATAATCAAAGATCAAGACTAAAATCACAACTAGAAAGAGCCAAGTTAGGTGAGCAATTTAGTGTGTTAGTAGAACTACATTTAGATGGTGAAAAAATATTTGAAGAATATTATACACCTGTAAAACGTGGAAAAGATATTATTGGTATTACAGTATTTATTAAAGATGTGACCGAACAAAAAAGATTTGAGTCATCCATTTTAAAGTTAAGTTATTATGATAGCCTAACAGGGCTACCTAATCGAAGGTATTTCCAAGAAAAGTTAGTTGAGTATGGTCAAATGCATGATAAGCCTGTTTCGATTGTAACCTGTGATGTTAACGGTTTAAAACTGTTTAATGATACCTTAGGTCATAAAACTGGTGATAAAGTACTGATCGAGGTTGCTAAGCTTTTAACCAAACACCTAGATAATCAAGGCATTGTTGCTCGTATTGGTGGAGATGAATTTATTTACTTATTACCAAATATGAGCCATAAAGAGGGACAAGCATTTGTAGAATCACTAGAAAACCTATTTGAAAATCAATTAATTAAAGGCATTAAAATAGCAATATCTTACGGACTAGCAACCAAAGAAGTTGGAGAACACATCGATGATGCCCTTAAACAAAGTGAAGAAGCGATGTATCAACATAAGTTATTTGAACATACTTCACATCGTAGTGAATTTATTAAATCTATTTTAAATACATTAAGAGAAAAAAATCCTAGAGAAAAAGAGCATTCTAATCGAGTAGCTCATATTTGTATAGAAATTGGTAAAGCATTAGATATGAAAAAGCATGAACTAGCCTTACTTGAAGCAATTGCCTCCCTTCATGATATCGGCAAAATTGCCATTGACGAAGCAATTTTAAATAAACCGGGTAAACTTAATGAAGAAGAATGGAAAGCAATCAAACGCCATCCTGAAATAGGTTATCGTATTATTTCTACCGCACCACAATATGCAGAAATTGCAGAAGATATTTTATCGCATCATGAACACTTCAATGGTCAAGGTTACCCAAGAGGCTTAAAGGGTGAAGAAATTCCTATACGTGCACGTATTGTCGCGATTGCAGATGCTTATGATGCGATTGTATCTAAACGTACTTATAAAGAGTCTATGTCACATGAATCCGCTATTGAAGAGATCAAACGTTGTCGTGGTACACAATTTGACCCACATTTAGTTGATATCTTTATCCGATTAATTGATGATGGGACATTAAATCTAACAAAAAAAGGACATTAGTCCTTTTTTAACGTCTAAACCAGTATCCTATGGATTTACCACCGCCACCTTTAAATGCTTTACTGTTAGAAAAGAATAATAGCGGCATAAACCTAAACACAGAACCACCAAATAGAATAATAAAACCAACAATAATCCAAAACCAGTAACTACTCAATAAATCATCGTATATTGTATATGTCGGTATTTGATCAATATATTCGTATTGGATATTATAGTATGCCTCCATATAGGAGTTATGATTATAAGCATCATAATCATAAACATTTAAGTAAATAAAAGATAATACTGCATAAAACAGATTCATTAAGCGGGCATCATAATCATAAGCTGGTATAAGTGGATCATTAAAGTAATCAGAAATAAGTTGATTGGCTTCAAATGCAGATAAATAATGACTCATTTGTTGGCCAATTTCAAATGTTATATGATTAAATACAAACGCATCACCTTGTTTGTTAAAACTTAAAATAATTAAAATACCCATATCATTTTTACCAATACCCCACTGATTAAAGATTTCAGTTGAATTTATTTCATTTGTATCACCTACATGTGTTAAAACAACAACCTGACTACCACGAATTGAACTTAGAATGCTTTGGTCATTGGAATCTTCATATAATTCAAGGGCATAAGTAAAAATAGACCAACTCGTGGCATTTAGTAAAACATTATGACTATCATGTATATAAAATAGTTTAGAAGGTTTTAAAGCAGTATTAGAAGTAGGTTGACAACTTACAATCAACAATGTAAGTAGCATGAATAACCAAACAACTACAAAGCGTTTGATGATCATAATTAAAAGAATTAGCTATTAAAGCTTGGAAGTGTTTGGTTATAGTTATCAACTTCGTATGTCGCAAATAAACTATTAGAACCAACAAATATATTATTTGGAAATGTCTTAATATGATTATTATATTTCGTAACAGATGTATTATAAGCAAGTATGGCAGTAAGAACAACGTTCGTAGAGGCATTAAACTCTGCTAAAGCATTGGCATAAAGACTCGTTGTATTATAACTTGATGGATTATCTTCCACATATGAAACTAAATCGAAAAAAGTTGAGTTGATTTCTGTTACAGATGCATCTAATGCATCTAAATCATTGTTTGCAAGTGCATTGGCAAAAGCGATTCTTGCTGCCATAATTGTATCTAGATAACCTTGTACAGTAGTATTAGCACTTTCTATAGCATCGATCATCGTTCCCATTTTATCAAAACGTGTAGATAAGGTAGCATGTACATTAGCACGCTTTTGTATCACATCATTTTCTTTAGTAACAAGTCCATTATAAGCACTGATCCAAAGTGCTCCAATTAAAACAACAACAAATAAAACAGCGCCAGCAAAAATGTATAGCTTTTTCACAAATAAATCCCCCATTCTTGTGAATTGATATATATACATTATATTGCTAAATAAATAATTACTTGTATATTTTGCTTAAAATGTAATGAAAATTTATGTGAACATATTACATTGTTTACATTTCATAAAATGTGATAAAATATTAAGAGCATGAAAGGTATGAATAACTTGAATAAAAAAACATTAAACGAAAGACAAAAGAATATTAGAAACTTTTCAATCATTGCCCATATTGACCACGGTAAATCAACTTTGGCCGATCGTATACTTGAAATGACGTCAACAGTTGATGAACGTAAGATGAAATCTCAATTATTAGACAGCATGGATTTGGAGCGTGAACGTGGTATTACTATTAAATTGAACGCTGTTCAGCTAACTTATAAAGCAAAAGATGGTAATGAATATATACTGCACTTAATAGACACACCAGGGCACGTCGACTTTACTTATGAAGTTTCAAGATCATTAGCTGCTTGTGAAGGCGCTATTTTAGTGGTGGATGCTGCTCAAGGTATCCAGGCTCAAACATTAGCCAATGTCTATTTGGCCCTTGATCATGACTTAGAAATTATTCCAGTGTTAAATAAAATTGATTTACCGAGTGCCGATCCAGAAAAGGTACGTAAAGAAATAGAAGATGTTATTGGTATTGATGCATCTGATGCTGTTAAAGCAAGTGGTAAATCAGGTTTAGGTGTTGAAGATATATTAGAACGTATTATTAGAGATATTAAAGCACCTGAAGGTGATGAAGCTGCACCGTTACAAGCTTTGATCTTTGATTCATACTTTGATATGTATAAAGGTGTCATACCTACTATACGTATTATGAATGGATCGATTAAAAAAGGCGATATAATTGAGTTTATGGCAACTAAAGCTCAATTTGAAGTTGTTGAAGTAGGTGTTTACACACCAACTCAAAAACCAGTTGATGTTTTAGGGCCAGGCGATGTTGGTTACATTACAGCATCGATTAAAACATTAGATGATGTGCACGTTGGTGATACGATCACGCATGTTCATAAAAAAGCAAGTGAGCCACTACCGGGTTATAGAACGTTAAATCCTGTTGTATTTTGTGGGTTATTTCCAATTGATCCAGACCAATACCGAGATTTAAAAGATGCATTAGAAAAACTTAAATTAAATGATGCATCCCTAATTTATGAACCTGAAACATCTCAAGCTTTAGGTTTTGGATTTAGAACTGGGTTTTTAGGGTTACTACATATGGATATTATCCAGGAACGTATTTCAAGAGAGTTTAATATTGAGTTGATTGCTACAGCACCATCGGTTATTTATGATGTATATTTAACAGATGGAACAGTGGTTAAAGTAGATAATCCAACATTTTTACCGGACTTACAAAAGGTAGACCGTATCGAAGAACCAGTCGTTAAAGCAACCATTATGTGTCCTAAAGACTATGTTGGTGCAGTTATGGAAATATGTCAGAAAAAACGGGGTGTCTTTATTGATATGACCTATGTTGATCAAACGCGTGTCATGATTGTATATCGTATACCTTTATCAGAAATTGTTTATGACTTCTTTGATAAGTTAAAATCAAGCACGAAAGGTTATGCATCTTTCGATTATGAACTAGATGGATATATAGAATCTAAATTGCGTAAAATGGATATTTTATTAAATGGTGAAATTGTAGATGCTTTATCAGTAATTGTACATAAAGATTTTGCATATCAACGTGGTAAGGCAATTGTTTCTAAACTTAAAGACTTAATTCCGCGCCAAATGTTTGAAATTCCAGTTCAAGCTGCATTAGGTGGTAAGATTATTGCCAGAGAAACTATTAAGGCAATGCGTAAAGACGTCTTAGCCAAATGTTATGGTGGTGACGTCTCTCGTAAGAAGAAGTTGCTTGAAAAACAAAAAGAAGGTAAAAAGCGTATGAAGAGCTTTGGTCGTGTTGAAATACCTCAAAGTGCGTTTCTAGCAATCTTATCGAACTCAGATGATTAAAAGACCTAAATTAGGATGTTTAAATTCAAATTAAACATCCTTTTTAATTGCTATAAGTAATAGTTATAAACAACAATAAATTATTTGTGTAAAAGTGTCGCAAATAAAATTAAAATGCTTGACATGTATGCGCTTTCATGTTATCATTATGGTGTAAAAATAATTACACTTGTGAGGGAATTAAATGAAGCGTATTACGACAGGCAATGTTCATATTAATTCATTAGTTACTGGTCAAATAATTGACATATTTTTAATACATATACTAAAAGGGTAGGGATATTATATATTCATACCTTTTTTTATGAATTGGAGGTTATAAAATGTATACAATAGATTACATTACAGCAACACGTCCTACGATTAAAAAAGTTTCTAAAAATCCAGATACAGGTGACTTGAAGATTGTAAGTGAGGAACTTGATAAAGTTAATGATGAGCTTTTATCTCACATACTCAACCAATCAATTGATAAAAAAAGATAAACTTTCCTTTTAAGGAAAATTTTCTCTCTCTAAAAGAGGTATCTATTTCAGGCTAGATACCTTTTTATTTTGATATAATATATATGAAGGCAGGTAACAACATGAAAGGTTTATACGTACATATACCGTTTTGCGAATATATATGTCATTATTGTGATTTTGTTAAAAGTGTTCCTAGAAATCAAAATGTTATTGATCGCTATTTAATGAAATTAAGAGAAGAAATAATGACTTACAGCAAGCACTTTGATACGATTGAAACAATCTTTATTGGTGGTGGCACACCATCAATGCTTAGTGTTGATCAACTGACCTATTTATTTGATTCACTTGTAGCTATTAAACCTATAGAATATAGTATTGAATTAAATCCTGAAAGCTATACCCATGAAAAAGGCTTACTTTTTAAAAAATACGGTATTAACCGTGTTTCAATGGGTGTTCAAAGTTTTGATGATGATATATTAAAGTATTTAAATAGGGGACATAAAGCAGAATCTGTATTTTGGATTGTAGATGATTTAAAATCATTAGGTATACAATATATTTCAATTGACTTAATATTTGCTATACCTGGTCAAACACTAAAACACATTCAATATGACTTAGAGCAGTTTATTAAACTAGATATAACACATATATCTTATTACTCTTTAATTTTAGAAGATAAAACCTATTTTTATCATCAATATTTAAAAGGTAACTTTAAACCGATGGATGAAGATAATGAAGCAATCATGTATGAGTATGTAATGAATTATTTAACGAAGCATGGCTTTGAACAATATGAAATTAGTAATTATGCTAAAGATAATCATTATTCATTGCATAATACGATATATTGGACTTTGGGTGAGTATATCGGAGTTGGTTTAGGTGCTCATGGATTTATTGATAATTACCGCACATATAATGAACGTGGTATGAGTCATTATATGGATCATTTTATAAAGGAAAAAACTTATCAAACAGAATCTTTAAAACTACAAGATGAACTCATCTTTGGTTTAAGGCTTACAAAGGGTGTACACATACCTAGGTTAGAATCTAAATATGATGTGAAGTTATTAGATAAATATCCACAAATACATGATAAGATAAAGCTTGGTTTATTAGAAATCAAAGACGATTATATACGATTAACAAAGGAAGGTACAATGCTTGGTAATCAAGTATTTATGATATTTGTATGACCTATTTAATAAATGATTTTATATACTATTTAAATAATGAAAGAGGCCTATCTAAAAATACAATGGATGCTTATCAAAGAGATTTAAAAGACTATCAATTGTTTTTGGAAAAGTATCATCATATAAAATCTGTTGATCGTATTACAACCAAACAAGTAGAAGGCTTTATAAAAAGTATTAAAAATAAAGGGTTATCTTCAAAGTCGGTGGCTAGAAAGTTAACATCAATTAAATCATTTCATAAGTTTTTAATGATGGAAAAAGAAGTGGATGAAGATGTTACACAATTAATTGCTAGCCCTAAAATAGAAAGAAATCTGCCTACGATATTAAGTATTGATGAAGTTGTATCGATGCTTGAAACAATTGATAATTCAACACCTTTAGGTTTAAGAAATACAGCTTTAATTGAATTGATCTATGGATCCGGATTAAGGGTTTCTGAATTATTAAGTATTAAAACAACCGATATCCACATCCAACAAAGCTATGTTATTGTAACAGGTAAGGGTAATAAAGAACGCATGGTACCTGTATCTGATATGGCAATTATTGCAATTAGAAATTATTTAGTGGATGCCAGAGATAGACTAAGGCAAACTAAAACAGACATATTATTTTTAAATAACCAAGGAAAACCTTTATCTAGAATTGGGTTTTATAAGGTATTAAAAAAGCTTGCAGAGGATGCAGATTTAGAAAGTTCTAAAGTTTCACCACATACATTAAGGCATTCATTTGCGACACATTTATTAGAAAATGGGATGGATTTAAGAAGTCTTCAAAACTTATTAGGACATGAAGATATATCTACAACCCAAATATATACCCACATTTCACAAACAAGATTAAAGGATGTTTATAGCAAAACACATCCAAGAGCAAAGGAGAAAACAAATGAGATTTAAACGTATATTTTTAATCGTCATGGACTCATTAGGCGTAGGTGCATCTGAAGATGCACATCAATATTTTAATGATGGTGTTGATGATTCTAAGTCAAACACATTAGGACATATTGCAGAAAGTATGGATTTAAAAATACCGAATTTAGAAAAATTAGGTATTGGAAATATCATCGATATTAAAGGTACAAAAGCTTTAGAAAAACACCCTTCATATGTCACTAAAATAAGAGAGAAATCTCTAGGAAAAGATACCATGACTGGCCACTGGGAAATTACTGGACTTTATGTAACAACTCCATTTAAGACATTTACTGATCATGGGTTTCCACAAGAATTAATTGATGAATTAGAGTTTAAAACAGGACGTAAAGTTATCGGTAATATTGCAGCATCAGGTACTGAAATTATTAAAGATCTTGGTGAAGCACATGTTAAAACAGGTGACCTAATTGTATATACTTCAGCGGATAGTGTACTTCAAATTGCGATGCATGAAGAAGTGATTCCAATCGAAGAACAATATAGAATTTCACAAATTGCAAGAGACATTACTATGAAACCAGAGTGGAAAGTTGGACGTGTAATTACAAGACCTTTCATTGGTAATAATAAGGGTGATTTCAAACGTACAAGTAACCGAAAGGACTATGCAATTAAACCGTTTGAAAAGACCACTTTAAACTTCTTAGATGATAAAAAATTTGATGTAGTAGCGCTTGGAAAAATCAATGATATCTTTGATGGTTATGGAATCAATAAATTTAGTAAGACTGTTTCAAATGATGATGGTATGGAACAAATTACACACTGGGCTACTAAAGATTTTACAGGATTATGCTTTTTAAATTTAGTAGATTTTGATGCACTTTATGGACATCGAAGAGATCCATTAGGATACGGAAAAGCCATTATGGATTTTGACAAACAATTACCTGCTTTAATGGATAAATTAAACGATGATGATTTACTCATTTTAACAGCTGATCACGGTAATGATCCAACCTATCATGGTACTGATCATACAAGAGAATTTGTACCAATGATTGCATATAGCAAGTCGTTTAAATCAGGTGGTAAGTTACCAGTATTAGAAACTTTTGCAGATATTGGAACTACAATCTCAGATAACTTTAAAGTGGAAAAAACAGAGCATGGAACTTCATTTTTAAATAAATTAAAATAATTGTAAGTTTACCAAATATAAACAAGGTGTAGTCAAACTACACCTTTTTATTTTGTCTTTAGATGTACACAAAAGCCTAAAAATTATACTGTCATGATTATGATAAATTCCTATTATATTTACTTTGAATAAAACAACAAACACACATAAAAAAATATGTATGAAAAGAACCATGTTTCAAATCTAAATAAAAACCGATAATAATATTTAAACTATGACCGAGCAATTAGCATCTCTAAAAAAATTCGTGTATTTTGATGTTTTTTATTAAAGCATGAAATGGATAACTACCAACATTTAGTAATCTCGATTGCTCATAGGCCGTCATGTTTTTTTAAGCTAAGATTACAAAAAACATCATGAATGCTTGGTGTAAAATACTGAAATTGTATGTTTACCAAATGTAAACCATATAACAATCTTAGTAAACATATAGAGATTATTTTATTAGGCAAAAAAAGCAATTTCAAAAGGTAAGAACAAGTAAAAAAACAATTAATGATTTACAAATATACCTAAGTTAAATTTCAAAGAACTATAAAATAAAATATATTGTAGCAACAGATCAAAATAATATTTAAGAGAAAAATAAACAAATAAAATATCAATTATGAAATTGAAGAGAAAAGAAATATAGTGGTAATAAGCTACATTTTAAAATGTGTTAATAAGTATAAAACTTATAGGGAAAATATATATGAATATCCATT
>Ga0209075_1005223_pt1 | contig 10043 bp, 10 predicted proteins | sample Stecom2011_FD_187523 | JGI IMG/M metagenome (GOLD analysis project Ga0209075, IMG submission 187523) | Agricultural soil microbial communities from Utah to study Nitrogen management - Steer compost 2011 (SPAdes) (version 2) | ecosystem: Environmental > Terrestrial > Soil > Agricultural land...
ATCTGCGTTTTCTGAGCGATCACCTAGGCTTGCCGCCCAAGTCACTTTTTTTGTAGTCTCAGGACGATCTACCCGCCATAAGTAATCCAACTCTTTTTCTAAACGTTCGTAGCCCTCGCGGGTAATGAGTTTCGTAGACATGCCGATAACCTAAAAGAACATCACAATTAAACAAGCCTAAAGGGTATCATTGACCAAGCGCTAAACCTATAGGGCTATAAAGTAAGCGGTTTGCACTCACTTAGGAGAAATGTATGGAATGGTGGTATTTATTAGTGCCTCTGCTTATATTTTCTGGGGTAACTAATGCTCAAGATAGAGATCAAAACGGTCTGTTAATAGAGGAAACAACCGAGCTTTCTGACAATAAGCCAGTAGAACCCTTAGAAGAGTTGCATTTAGTTAAGGAAGAAACTCCTCTTGTTATTGTCGCAGAAAAAGAACCACTAGAGCAGAACGAAAAAACTGCTTACGAAGTTATTTATAACCTGCCGCAATGGGTTGATGAAGTTACCTCTGTTTGTCCTTGGCGCTCGGCATCAGACGAACACTTACAAGGCTATATTCGATTAATTCGTACAGAGCAAGATGGCGCTAACCAGCTCTACGTACAGTGGATGCAAAAAGTACCACCTAACAAAGATATGGCCTTAGCAACTCGACTGGTCGATGAGGTCAAAAAAGGGCCTAGGTTAGCCATTGAGTTACCCGAGCAACAGTTGCACAGTCGCTTTTGCAAACTCACTGCATATGCTCGTGATTTAGACAGCAACAATAACTATCGAGTTAGCCTTAAGATTGAAGAACCTGGAAAATATCAGTACGAGCTTATTCAAGTATTAGGAAGAAGCAGTCGTTAGCCTTTAATGGCACGTTTGGTTACAAATTTGATTGCAAATAAGCAGAGATAAAGCAGAAGTTAGCTGGCAAAGTCGGGTTTTACCACAGGTAGAACCCGACAGAAGTGTTAGCAGTTGTCTTGATTCGAGCTGTTCTGATTTAAACCAGCCAGCTCAGACAAGGTATCTACATCGAGCAGCATGACTTCTTTGCCTTGAGTTTCAATGAGCTCGTTCTTTTGAAAACGAGTAAATACACGGCTAATAGTTTCAACCGCAAGACCAAGGTAATTACTAATATCTACCCGTGACATAGGTAAGCGGAAGTGGCTGGTAGAAAAACCACGACGGCCATAACGCTGGGCAATATTCAGTAAGAAAGAAGCCACACGTTCCTCGGCATTTTTTTTACTTAGCAACAACATCATATGTTGGTCATGACGTATTTCTGTACTCATGGTGCGCATTAGCTGACGGCGTAGCTCGGGCAGCTCGTCTATTAGCACATCTAATTGCGCTAAAGGAATTTCACAAATAGTGGTGGTTTCTAATGCTTTTGCGGTAAGCGGGTAGATCTCATTGTCGTAACCGGCTAAGCCGACTAGCTCTGAAGCTAAGTGAAAGCCAGTAATTTGCTCTTCACCGTTAGACGCCAAAGTGTAAGTTTTGAGTGCCCCCGTGCGCACAGCATAAACAGACTGAAAGGTATCACCTTGCTGGAAAAGCACCTGACCTTTTTGAATAGGGCGCCCACGACGAATAATACCGTCTAAGCGATCCATGTCAGAATCGTTTAAGGAAAGGGGTAAACAGAGAGCATTCAGCGTACAGGTATTACAGTGTGGCTGCGCCGTACGCATGGGTGATCTTTGTGTGGCTAAATTACTTTTCATGGCTAGTCCTATATAGATCCTAACATGATAAACATGTACGAATGTACAAACATACTATCTAAGCATGCGCCCAAAGAATAGCAATAGTCCACAAACCGAATGTAATTAAAAGTAAAGCTGCGAACTTTCTGACCATAGGTTTATTTAACCATGGGGTAATTATGTTGCCTAACAATGTTCCTGCTGTTAGCGCCGGTAGAGTACCTAGACCGAAAGCAAACATAGTGGCTGCACCCATTACCGGGTTACCACTAGCAGCCACCCAAGCTAAGGCACTATAAATTAAGCCACAGGGTAAAAAGCCCCATAACATACCTAAGCCAAATTGATGATGAGGTTTTACAGAACCCATGAAATGGCGTGTTAATGGTTTAAGTGCACTCCATAATGGTTGGCCAAAGCGTTCGAAACGCGTTAACACCATCCACCAACGAGCAACGTAAAAACCCATTAGAATAAGCATAACACCGGCAAAAATGCGCATAATGAGCATAAATGCGTGATTCTTTTCTTGTAGCCATAAGCCTAACAAGCTTACTAATAGGCCTAACAAGCTGTAACTAATAAGGCGACCACCATTAAACATAACGATAGTACGAACTCGATGGCTTTCAGTTCGACTGCCAATAGCAGCGGCAATACCACCACACATAACTAAACAATGACTAGAGCTAAAGAAGCCGAGTAAAAGAGCGCTAATTAATGATAAGGGCTCATGCATGCTGTGCATATGTTCGTGCATTTTTTTATCCTTTAAATTGATTCTCAGTCAATTAATAGGCAACCGCTACTTTTCTTCGGGGGCGTCTACAGAAACCTCTTGAGTGTCTTGGCTGGCGCCTTTAGTCGAAGAAACGGTTGGTTTTTCTGGCTCATCGTCATCAAAAAGAATGCGGTGAGCCGGAGAATCTAAGTCGTCAAACTGGTTACTGCGTACTGCCCAAAAAAAGCCAAAAATAGCTAAAAGAAGCAGTATGGTTGAAAAGGGTACAATGGCGTAGAGTAAATCCATAACTGCCTCATTTGCGTTTGGTTCTTAAAAGACGCATGGCGTTGGTTACAACCAACATGGAACTTGCTGACATACCAATAGCCGCTTGCCAAGGTTCAACTATACCTGCAGCGGCAGCGGGTAATGCTAATAAGTTATAGCCAATAGCCCACGCATGGTTTTGCGCAATGATACGTCTAGTTTTACGGCCAGTATCTAGCATTTGTAAGATAACTTCTAACTGGCCGTTGCTAAGTAAGGTATCGGCGTTGGTTTTAGCTAAGTCACTGGCTTCACTAACCGCTAAAGACAAGTCGGCAGCGGCTAATACTAATACATCATTAATACCATCGCCCACCATTAATACTTTGTCACCTGCCTGTTGCCACGCCTGTACAGTAGTGAGTTTCCCTTCGGGAGACATGCCGGTACGCACATCGTCAATACCTAAAGTGGCCGCTACTCTAGGGCCAGCTTCGCTTGGATCACCCGTTAGCAACGACACCTTTAAACCACGGCGCTGTAATTCAGGTATAACACTGTAGGCGCTTTTTCTTAAGCTGTCATTGAGTTGTAACCAAGCCAACGGAGCTTCTTGGCTGGCTAGCAATAACCACTGGCCATCGGTGGAGGGCGGTGTGATGGGCTTTGACCAAGAAAAATCAGCCCGTCCTAAACGTACTTCTATGCCTTGCCACTGACCTTTTACGCCCTGACCAGAAATTTGCTCTGGTTGTTCAATGCTGGTGGGCTCAATATCACTAAATGCCCGCGCAATTGGGTGAGTACTGTACTTTTCTAAGCCTGAAGCCAAGCCTAAAATTTCAGCCTCATTTAAGCTACTTAACGGAACGACTTGGTCTAAAGTTAAGCGACCTTGGGTTAAGGTACCGGTCTTATCGAATACGACACGGGTAATCTGAGGCAAGGTTTCTAATACATGGCTTTGGCTAATCAATAAGCCACGTTCACGCAAAGCCGCAGTAGCAGTAGTAAGGGCAGTGGGGGTAGCTAATGCTAAGGCACAGGGGCAAGTCACTACCAGAACCGATAGCACAACGAAAAATGCTTTTTCAAAACTTTGCGGTAACCAATATAAAAACACGGCCACAGCCACTAACAGCACGCCTAAAATAAAGTAACTGGCGACTCTGTCGGCAATCATGGCGGCTTTGGGTTTAGACTGCTGAGCGCGGTCTAGCAGGCGCATTATGGTAGAAATTTGCGCATCGGCACCGGTAGCAGTGACCTTCATTAATAACGGACTTTCAATATTAATAGTACCGCCAATTAGCATGCTGCCTTGTTCTTTAGTTACCGGTAAATACTCACCGGTAAGCGCGGCCTCGTCGGCGGAACTTCTGCCTTCAAGAACGATACCATCAGCGGCAATCGACTGGCCGGGCTTTACCCGCAAAATATCATTCAGGTTAATATCGGTGGCAGCAATCAGTTCTTCTTCGCCATTGTCGTTTACCCGTATGGCTAAGTTAGGTAATAAGGTTAGCAAGTTATTACCCGCACGATTCATACGATGACGCGCACGCATTTCAAAATATCGACCTACCAATAGGAAGAAAATGAACATGCTCACTTCGCTAAAGTATTCATCTTTGCCTTGGTTAAAGGTACTCCAAATACTGGCAGAAAACGCCAACATAATGGCCAAGGTGACAGGTACATCCATCGTTAAATGGCGAGACTTAATGTCTCTATAAGCGGCTTTGTAAAAAGGAGCGCCGCTATAAAACACCACCGGAATAGCTAATACTAACTGGGCGATACGTAAGAAAAACTCTTCCAGAGTGGTCATTTCAGAGTAAGTCGGAATAGTCATCATCATCATTTGCATCATGCCAAAGCCTGCCAAAGCTAGGCGGCGGATGGCTATTTTGTTTTCTTGATGACGACTGGCTTCTTGGCTGGTAGCCGAGAAGGGGGTAGCTTTGTAACCTAAGCGTAGTAAGGCTTCAATTAAAGAAGACACCTCTACTTCTTCGTGTTGCCACTGTAAAAACAAACGATGGTTAGATAAATTCAAAGTGGCTTTAACAACGCCTTTAACTTGCGCCATGCGGTGTTCGATTAACCAAGCGCAAGCTGCACAACTAATACCGTCAATAATGAAGGTAGCCTCAGCAAGCTCTCCATCACGGGCGACAAATTGTTTTTGTAAAGCAGGGCTGTCATAAAACAGCAAAGTCTCACGCGCTTCAATAGTCGTGCTATCGAATTCAGCGGGCGAGATTTCAGGAAGTTGGGTGCGATGTTGATAGTAGTCTTTTAAACCACTATCAATAATGGCTTCTGCTACAGCCTGACAACCGGGGCAACACATAGGCCGTGGTTGGCCGTCAATAACGGTGCTCCAACGCTCACCATCATTAACAGCCTCACCACAGTGAAAACAATTAATCATAGAGTTCTGGGTCATGGAGTTTTTATAACAACTACCTTACCAAGAGCGACTGTATCCGTCGTTTTTATGCGCCATTGTTGTTCTAAACTGGCCAGCCAAATATGACGTCTGTCGGTTAAGTTTTCTTCCAGAACGCCTGCATATTGGCTAGGGCCAATACGTTGCATAAAGACAACTAAGTCACGGTCTTCCAAGGTAGGGTGAATTAATTGTAACTGCAAAGAGTGTGGTTCAACTTCAAAGTCACCAGAGAGGATAAGCTCAACGCCATCATCACTGAAGGTGATTTCGCTGCTAACACCCAGCGCCCGTGCATTTTTAACTAATTCTTCGCTTTCTGTGTAAGAAACCCCTTCCTTGTAGTAACTATCAGAAACCAAAGAATCCTTGCCATTAAACGCCAGTGTCAGCATCACCATGCCCCACATAATGGCAGCAACAGGCGGTACAACTAACAGCAGAACCATAGGTTCCTTAAAAAAAGAACTGGTTTCTTTACTTTGGTTTAAGTTCATTCGTACCTCAAAACATTAATTTAGTGGTGCAATAAAGGCGTTCTTAGCTTCTTTAACTATCTCGCCTGTTTCGCCATCACGTACAACAAATCTGATTTCATTGCGGCTATTGGTTAGTTTAACTTTAGCGGGGTCTATCTCTAAAGTAATTAACACTTCACGTAATTCGTTTACGTTTAAATCATAAACCGTTTCTGCATCCATTTTTAAACCGTCTAAGCCCTCAACACCCAAAGTATAGGTTTGTGGAGACTGAGACATGTTAATCAGCTTTAAGTTATAACCATTAGTAATGGTATCGTTAACCGTTAGCTGGTAGAGCGATCCACGGCCACGTTCTACTTCTAATTTGAACGGAGTACGTGTTAATAGCACATAAGAGAAGGCGGTTACCATAATCAGCATTACTGCAAAGTAGCCAATTAGACGCGGACGTAAGAACTTAGTAGTGCCACCTTTTAGCTCTTCTTCAGTAGCGTAGCGGATTAAACCTCTAGGTTTATCAACTTTGTCCATGACGGTGTCACAGGCATCAATACACAAACCACAGGCAATACATTGGTACTGCAGGCCGTCTCGAATATCAATACCCACAGGACAAACCTGTACGCACAACGAGCAGTCAACACAGTCACCCAAGGCAGCTTGCTCTTCTGGAGTTTGCTTTTTGGTACGGAAACCACGTGGCTCACCACGGTTATAGTCATAAGACACAGCGTAAGTATCGCTGTCGTACATTACTGACTGGAAACGTGCGTAAGGACACATGTAAATACAGACTTGTTCACGTAACCAGCCTGCGTTCATATAGGTCATAAAGCCAACAAAACTTACCCAAAACAAAGCCCAACCATTGGCAGACAGAGTGAAGTAGTCAGGCACTAATTCACGAATAGGGGTGAAGTAGCCAACAAAAGTCATACCAGACCATAAAGCGACTATGGCCCAGAGTGTATGCTTAGTCGCTTTCTTACTGACTTTATTAAAACTGTTAGGTTGTTTGTCTAACTTCATACGGGCGTTACGAGTGCCTTCGACTTTCTCTTCTATCCACATAAACAAAAAAGAGAAGGTGGTTTGCGGGCAGGCGTAACCACACCAAATACGCCCAGCGTAGTTGGTTACAGTAAAGAGGCCATAAGCGGCGATAATAAGCATCCAAGCCAATAACATGAAATCTTGTGGCCAGAAGGTGATGCCGAAAATATGAAACTGACGAGCAGGTAAATCAAATAATATTGCTTGGCGACCATCCCATTTCAACCAAACCGAACCGTAGAAAACGATCATTAAAATAACTAACAGCCATTGACGCAGACTGTTAAAGAACCCTTCTACCTCACGCATATAAATTTTTTCGCGTTTTTGGTAGAGGCTTTGCATTTCGGGGGTAACATCTTTTACTGGGATTTTGCTCATACTGATACTACCTTGCGTGTTTGATACAAAAAAAGCGGCTTACGCCGCTTTTTTCTTATTATTACTTCTTATGCCAGTAGGCAGCTGACAAGAAGCAAACGATTACTGCTTGTTAGAAAGAGAGTATACATAAGTTGCTAACAAATGGATTTTAGCGTCAGCGTGGCTGCCTAAAATTTCTTTGTGAGCAGGCATGTTACCGTTACGGCCATGCTTTAGCGTAAACTCAATCTCTTTAGAAGAACCACCATACAACCAAACTTCGTTAGTTAGGTCAGGGGCTCCAAGTAACTGATTACCTTTGCCTTCTGCACCATGACATACAGCACAGTTAACGTTGTAAGCAGATACCGATTTTTCTGCCAGGTCTTCTTCATGAGAAAGACCAGACAAGCTGCGCACGTAATGCACCATGTTGGTAACGCCTTCGTCACCTAAAATGCTGCCCCAAGCTGGCATGATGCCCATACGACCATTAGTAATGGTTTGCTTAATAGCATCAGGGGTACCACCGTATAACCAATCATCATCAGTTAGGTTGGGGAAGCCTTTAGCGCCTTTAGCATTAGTGCCGTGACATACAGAACAGTTGCTCTTATACAAACGCTGACCAGACATCAAAGCATCTTCGTTATGAACTAGCTCTTCTACAGGAATAGCAGAGTACTCTTCATATAAAGGTGCAATCTTCTCGTCAAACGCTTGTACTTCAGCTTTCCACTGGTTAGCAGAAGACCAGCTTACTTTTTCGCCATCAACTTCTAGCTTTAACATGCCTTGGAAGTTACCTAGGCCATAAGCACCAATGTATAAGAAACCAAACACAATGGTTCCCCAGAACATAATCACCCACCAGCGTGGCATTGGGTTGTCATATTCTTTAATACCATCGTATTCGTGGCCTGTTGTTTCTGTCGTTTCGTCTTTTTTCATGCCGCGGCTGGCATAGTGAATCAGTAAGCCGCAACCAACCATGGACCCTAGCGTAATAACGGTGATCCATACTTGCCAAAATGTACTTAACATAATTTATTTACTCCGCTTATCGTCGATGCGCGGTTCATCGTCATCATCAAAAGGGATGTTTCCGTCTTCCTCAAAGCGATCGCGGCGTGATGAGCCATAGGCCCACCAAATAATGCCGGAGAAAGCTATCAGAGCAAAAACAGTTCCTAAACCGCGTACGTCGTTAATATCCATAGGATTACCGTTTAGTGACTACAGTGCCAAGCTGTTGCAAGTACGCAACCAAGGCCTCGATTTCGGTTTTACCATTTACTGCAGCTTTCGCACCTTCGATGTCTTCATCGGTATAAGGTACGCCAACCATACGCAGTGCTTTCATTTTCCTAGGAGTAATACGGCTGTCGACAATGTTATCAAACAACCAAGGGTATGAAGGCATTATTGACTCAGGTACAACGTCGCGTGGGTTGTACATGTGTGCACGGTGCCATTCGTCAGAATAACGACCGCCTAAACGAGCTAGGTCAGGGCCGGTACGCTTAGAACCCCATAAGAATGGATGCTCATAAACGTCTTCTGAAGCAACTTTATAAGGACCATAACGCTCAGTTTCTGCGCGGAATGGACGCACCATTTGGGTATGACACACGTGACAGCCTTCGCGGATATAAATATCACGACCTTCAAGCTCTAACGCATTCATTGGTTTTAACCCTTCCATTGGCTGGGTTGTTTCAGTTTGGAAAAACAAAGGTACAACTTCAGCTAAACCACCCCAGCTTAAAGCGACGACGATCAATATCACCATTAAGGGTAGGCTTTTTTCAATATTATCATGCTTAATCACGTTAAAACTCCTTAAGCCTGTGCTAGCTGTGCGTTGCTTAGTTCTCTTTTAGCATCGCGAGCAGTCATATAAGTGTTGTAACCCATAATCAGCATACCGATTAAGAATAAGGTACCGCCTATAACACGTACCACATAACCGCCGTAAGAGGCTTCTACAGACTCAACAAAGCTATAAGTTAAGGTGCCGTCAGCGTTCACTGCACGCCACATTAAGCCCTGCATGATGCCGTTAACCCACATAGAGGCAATGTATAAAACAGTACCAATAGTCGCTAACCAGAAATGCGTGTTAATTAATGGGGTGGAGTACATGTCACTGGCTTTACGGCCATACATGATTGGAATTAAGTGGTACAAAGCACCAATAGAAACCATAGCAACCCAACCTAAAGCACCAGCGTGTACGTGACCAATGGTCCAGTCGGTGTTATGAGAAAGGGCGTTAACGGTTTTAATCGACATCATTGGGCCTTCAAAGGTAGACATACCATAGAAAGACAACGACACCACTAAGAAACGTAAGATCGGGTCTGTGCGAAGCTTATGCCATGCACCAGACAAGGTCATCATACCGTTGATCATGCCACCCCAGCTTGGCGCTAGAAGAATTAACGACATAACCATACCGGCAGTTTGTGCCCAGTCGGGTAGAGCGGAGTAGTGCAAGTGGTGAGCACCCGCCCAAACATAAATAGAGATCAAAGCCCAGAAGTGAACAATAGATAGACGGTAAGAATAAATAGGACGACCTGCTTGCTTAGGAACAAAGTAGTACATGATCCCCAAGAAACCAGCGGTTAAGAAGAAACCAACAGCGTTGTGTCCCCACCACCATTGCACCATGGCATCAATAGTACCTGCGTACACAGAGTATGACTTAGTTAAAGTCACAGGCACTGCAAGGTTGTTACCGATGTAAAGAATGGCAATCATGATAATAAAGGCAGCATAGAACCAGTTAGCAACATAAATGTGGCTAACTTTACGTTTAGCGATGGTGCCTAAAAAGTTCACTAAATAAGCTACCCAAACCAAGGCAACCAATATATCAATTGGCCACTCTAATTCAGCGTATTCTTTAGTTGAAGTCATACCTAAAGGCAGAGTTATTACAGCAGCAACAATAATGGCTTGCCAACCCCAGAAGGTAAA
>Ga0209075_1005225_pt1 | contig 10040 bp, 6 predicted proteins | sample Stecom2011_FD_187523 | JGI IMG/M metagenome (GOLD analysis project Ga0209075, IMG submission 187523) | Agricultural soil microbial communities from Utah to study Nitrogen management - Steer compost 2011 (SPAdes) (version 2) | ecosystem: Environmental > Terrestrial > Soil > Agricultural land...
GCGCCAGCAGTATTTGCAGGAAGTTTGTTAGTGTTGTACTTAACCGGAAGCACACTAAATCTACAATCCTATATGGGAATTATTATGGCAATTGGCGTTTCGGTTTCCAACACCATTTTACTGGTGGATCAAGGAGAATTCTATCGCAAAAAGCTACTGCTGAAACCCGTCAATGCCGCACGTCTGGCATCGGCATCGCGACTGCGACCAATTCTAATGACGGCCGCAGCGATGTTCGCAGGAATGTTGCCGATGGCCATTGGAATCGGGGAAGGTTCGGAACAAGCGGCTCCTTTAGGAAGAGCGGTTATCGGCGGTTTGATTGGTTCTTCGATCACTATTTTACTGTTGATTCCGCATTTTTATGCTTCGGTAATGTCACGAACAAAAGTGAAAAGCCCATCTCTGGATCCAGATGATGAAGAGAGTGTTTATTATTTAGAGAAGTAAGAGATGGATAGTCCTATACAAACGAAATGCTGTATGGGGGAAAACAACAATAAAAAAGAACCTCGAAGTGGGTTCAATAAATCAACAGAATTAAAAAAATTAATATGCGTATTGACGCTCGCAATAATAAAAAGTATGAAAATAAATTTTAAACAACTAAAAACACTTGGCGGGATGGTTTTATTCTCCGCTGTTATTTTTGTTTCCTGTGGGGAGACAAAAACAGAAGAAACTGCGATTTTAAATGAAGCAAAAACTGAAAAACCGGAAATTTCGGTAAAACAAATTTACCAATTACATCCCGAATATGAACTTCATATTCCGGGCGAACTGGAGCCGGCAGAGCAGGTTTCACTCTATGCAAAAGTGAACGGATTTGTAAAAAAGCTGCATGTTGACATTGGCGATGCTGTAAAAAAAGGACAGCTATTAGCAATTTTGGAAGCCCCGGAAATGGATCAACGATTGGTTTCCGATCGGTCTTCGGAACAGAAACTGCACAGCGATTATCTATATGCCCAACAAAACCTAGAACGGTTGCAAGAAGCTGCGAAAACAGAAGGTGCTGTAGCCGCCATTGAATTAGACCGTGCAGAAAGTGCGATGAACAGTTCGAAATCTGCTTACGAGGCTTCGAAAGCACAAACGGGTCATAGTGCGCAAATGCAGAGATATCTACATGTTGTCGCACCGTTTAATGGCGTCATTACCGAACGAAATGTTTCGGAAGGTGCTTTAGTCGGTCCTGGATCGAATCAGCCGGTTTTTAAAATTGCGGATGAAGAAAATTTGAAACTGCGAATTGCGCTGCCTGAAAGACATGCGGGATCGGTGAATGAAAATTTACAAGCATCGTTTACGGTAAATTCGCAACCCGGACAAAAATTTGAAGCGCAGCTATCTCGGAATTCAAGATTAATCAGCAGTCAAAACCGGGCGATAACACTGGAGTTTGATGTTCAAAACACCGACGAAAAATTAAACGGCGGAGAATATGCTCAGGTTACTTTAACCTTACAGCGTAAAAACCCAACTTTTTGGATTTCGCCAAAAAGCATTTTAAATACACAATCTGGATTGTTTGTATTGACTAAAAACAGAGATAAAATCGAACGAATTCCCATTCGTGAGGGCATTCGATTGGATACCATCACAGAAGTCTTCGGAGATTTAAAAGAAGACGATTTTATTGTCGAGCGGCCAACGGAGCAGATGAAGTAAGAAAACAAATAATAAAAAGGATGTCTAACAACCATACAGACATCCTTTTTATCATTTAATTTGCAACCATTTACATGAAATCATAACCAAATGACAAATTGAAATAAATTGGATTACTCTTCAGATCATTTGCAATACTATAGCCAATGCGATTAACATTTAACAAATAAGATCCTGTTATACCTACTCTATAGTTATCCCAGTCATGCATATATCCAATTTCCCCATTTACACCAAACACCAGTTTTTCTATTTTATAACCATCGGCATAAAGCGTATTTTTCAAAGGATCTGAATCCACAGATACACTCAACTTCGGTCCCAACCCAATAAAGAAGAATTTATTTTCTAAAGGAAATTTATATCTGAAAGAAGATGAGGCATAAATAAAATTCATTTTATATGTAGAAGATAATTCATTAAAAGGTGGTAACAATTCAGAAATATCTTCCTTTCCTCCCATTTGTAGATATCCAATTTCATTTGAAAGATAAAATCGTTCCCGCTCCAGAACATCAACACCTAATCCGGCAGAAAAAACAAAAACTGATTCATCAAGAATAGGCAGCTTAGCTGTGTTGTGAATTTTTGACACTCCTCCTCCAACTATTATTTTAGCATTTTGTGAAAAACTAACAAAGGTTAAAGAAAAAGAAAAAAAGAATAGAATAATGTTCTTCATAGTTTGTAAGTTCAAATGATAAGTGCGAAACTAATATTTAAACTCTTGGGGCTAGCCCCAAGAGTTTTGGAATCAATTGATATATTAGTCTTGCATGAAAAATTATACACAATTGAACCTTCACCAAAGGTAGCAAATCCAAGCATTATTACAAACAGGTAGCAGTAAATGTGAGATTGCTAATATACTGGAAGTACAGTACGTCCATCGACAATTTATAGAGAGTTAAGGAGGAATACTGCCAAACGTGGGAGGACAGCTGGAGAGTATGTAGCCACTAATGCGCAAAGAAGGACAGATGAACGACACAAGTCCAAACCCAAGCAAGTTCTATTAACGGAACCCCTTAAGAAGCCTATAGCTGGACTGTTGCGTAAAAAAAGGTGGATTCCAGAACTTATCAGTAAATGTCTACCTCTTCAAGGAGAGGTCTGTGTAAGCCACGAAACGATATACCAATGGGTTTGGGATATGAAAAAGAGCAAGAAACGATCTAACGCTGAATACTCCGATTTGTACAAGTATCTTAGGCATGAAAGTAGAAGACAGAAGCGAGGGAATACAAAGGATAAAAGAGGTGTTATCAAGGGCCGTGTAGGTATAGAAGAACGACCCAATTTGGTAGCATAAGAGATTACGGATAGGTGATATCGAAGTGGATCTAATGACGGGTAGCAACCACAAATCGGCACTGTTAGTTATGACTGATAAAGCAAGTCTAATAACTATGTTGGAGAAACTTAGTGGGAAGAATGCCTCTGAGGTATATGAGAAAATGAAGAAAAAGCTTACTAACTTTAGCTCTTATTGGGTGAAAACTTTGACATTTGATAATGGAAAAGAGTTTGCCACCATAAAAAAATAGGACAGTTTCTAAATGCTAAAACTTATTTTACAAGACCTTAACCTCACAGGACAAAGGAACCATAGAAAATAGAATTGGAGTTATAAGAAGGTTTTTTCCAAAGAAAACCGAATTAAGAAATATTTCCGATGAACAAATAAAAGAAGTTAAAAGATTGCTAAATTATCGACCAATTAGAAAGTTTAATTATAAAACCCCAATTGAAGTCCTACATGATAAATGTTTTGCACTTATGGGTTGAACCCAGCCAAAATACCTTTGGAACATTTTTTTATAATTTTAAACAAACATGAAATCTCTGTTTTCCATACTGATACTAGTTTCAACTACATTTTTTATTGCTCAGGAAAAAGAAGACCGACCTCTTTTAAAAGAAGCTAAAAATAGTTTTGAACTTCTTAATTCTAATTCAGAGAAGGCATACGAAGAGGCGAAGAACATTGAAATACGATCTAAAAAAGCTAAAGCTCCGGAAGCTGAACTAAAAGCCATCCAAACACAATGTGAATATTTTAAAATCCAAACTGATTTTATAAAAATGATGGAGTCGGCAAAAAGATTATCTGTACGCGCAAAGCAATTTAATAAGCCTTTTTACCAATTAATTGCAAGAAGATATTTATTTGAGTCCTATCTGTTTACTGGATTGCCTGAAAGTGCTTTTATTGAATTAGAAAAAGGAAGGGATATTGTCAATAAATTAGATAGAAACGATTCAGCGCAAACAATTGAACGCGTAAATTTTTATATAGCCTATTCCAATTATTACTTACTTGACGAAGATTTTAAAAATCAGTTAAAATACATTCGATTGGCAGGAAATGAATTGAAAAGCCTTTCAGAAAGTGAGTATAAAGATAGGTTGTTATCTATTCAGTATTCCAACTTAGCTTCATCTTTTTTCAGAAATAAAGAGATGGATTCTGCTTGGTATTTTGCATCCGTCTCACAGAAATTAAATAGTAGAAATCCACATCGTGAAGTTCGATTTCACAATTTAATGGTTTTAGGTAAGGTAAGTCTGGATAAAGAAAATTTTGACGAAGCTTTATTTTTCTTCAGTGAAGCAGAAGAAGTTTCAGGGTATAAAAATCATTTTGATACTGAAGTATTATTTGAAAGCTTAGGAGAAACTCATAAACATCTCGGGAATCGAAATTTAGCAAGATTATATAAACGAAAACAAGATTCCATAAAATTGATAGTTTCCCAGAGTCAAAATAAATCTCTACACAACTTATTGAAAGAAAAAAAAGACCGAAAAACAAGTTCATTTCTATACTTTTTTTTGTCAATCATATTTGTTATTCTGATGGTTATACTATTTTTTGTTATAAAAAAGAATAAGCTCTTGGCTGAACAAGAAAAGAAAAACACACAGTTTTTAGAAGAATTCTCAAAAAACCCAAGCAGGGAAGATTACTCCAAATTGATAGATTTATTGAAATCAAACGATCCAGCCTTTATGTTTTATTTTGAAAAAACATTTCCTGATTTTTCTGAGAAACTTTTAAATGTAAATCTGGAACTTTCTAATCTCGACATCGAGTTTTGTGCGTTATTGAAATTGAAAATTGCAACTAAAGACATAGCACAATACACGTTTCGAGCACCACAAACTGTTAGAAATAAAAAATATATTATAAAAAAGAAACTCAAAATACCAAAAGATATCGACATTTATCAGTGGTTTGATAGTCTATAATTAAATTAAAAATAATTGATTTAGTGTGGTTGGCAAATATAATCTCTGCATCGGTACACTTTCGGTATAGTGGTTTTTAGGTTTTGCTTCTGTATTTTTTTAAACTTGCCTTGCATAAATCTTAAATCAATTAAAAATGAAAAATCAAATCTTGACCGATAACTTGTTGGTTTCTTTTTCCAGTACAGCTGAAAAATATTCAGTCAAATCTCAATCATTAATTACTCGGTACGTTGTAATTGCATTTTTGATAGCTCCGTTCCTTACTCAAAACCTCTATTCACAAGCATGTGAAACACCCGAAAATGTTCAAGTAGAATATGAAAATGGAATGGCAACGGCGGATGTTAGCTGGGAAGGAGCATATCCCGAGAATGGGTGGATTCTATTGTATGGAATGGAAGGCACAACAGATATAAACCTTTTCCTTATGGATCCTGAAAACTTTGAGAGTCCTGAAACAAGTGTTGAATTTGTAACAGAAAACTTCCATACTATTTATATGAATATGTTTCATCCTGGAGGATATGAACTATATGTTGTGGCCGACTGTGGTGATGATGGTCTATTTGCTTCCGAACCATTCAGTTTTATGAAGGAAGAAGAAGTAGAGGAAGTTATTGATGGAGAATGTATGATGCCCGAAAATGTAATTGTAACAGAAAGTGGTTTTAACGCTGTTGAAGTTTCTTGGGAACCCAATGATGGTGAATTATATCACATTGCCTGGGGCCCGTTTGGGCTTGAAATGAATGAAGGGTTTTTTGATGATCCAGAAACTGGAAGTGTGATAGTTTCTGAAAATCCTTTTCATTTACAGTTTATAGGCCCCAATCCTATGGAACAAAAATCATATTTTATCCGTAAATTTTGTGGAGATAACAGATTTAGTGAATGGGCAGTTCCCATTTGTACTCCACCAACTGACTTAAATTATATTGAAGATGAAGAAACAATTACCTTAACTTGGGTGCCGGGTGCTGAAGAATTTGCCTGGCAAATAGCTTATGGCCCGGAAGGATTTGATGTTGAAGATGAAGCTAATCCGGAAGTGTATCGGGATAATATTTATAACACACCCGAATATGAAATCAATATTGAGGATTTATTGCAAGGAGAAACTTATGAGTTTTATGTTCGAGCGAATTGTTCAGGAAACGATTTTAGTCCATGGACAGGTCCTATATCCTATACGGTTGAGATTGGGGAGTGCTTTCCTCCAATAGAAGTTGAAGCAAATCATATCACTCATGTCACAGCCGATATTTCCTGGGAGCCGGGTGGTGGAGAAATCAGTTGGACCGTTACATACGGACTGGCACCTTTAGATCCCGATGAAGCAATTTCCATTCCGGTTACAAACACTAATTTAAGAATCACCGATTTAGATGAAGAAACCGAATATGAATTATTCGTAACTTCTCATTGTGTAGATGGACAAACTGGAGAAGGAGACTCAATTTTCTTTACAACCGCTCCCGGTGCTTCCGGAGGATATTGTTTGCCATTGTTTCCCGGAAGCTGTGATTATGGAAGCTTGATAGATAACTTTATAGTAACAGGTGAAAATGAAACTGAAATTTATGATTTAAATACCGGATGCTCAGAAAGTGATTATGAAGACAAAACCGATATTTCCGTTGATTTAGCCCCCGGAAATGAATATTTTGCCGTAGTAAGTGCCGGACTTAATATATCAGGAAATCGATGTGCGATATGGATAGATTTTAATGATGACGGAATTTTCCAAGAAGACGAAAAGGTTGCAGCAGTTGTTATGCATCAAACACGACCTACTCAAGTTAATTTTGAAATTCCTGAAGGTGTAAATCCCGGAGAACATCGAATGCGGGTTATGGTAGCTTCTGCCGCATACCCCGAACATTTAACCCCCTGTAATAATGGATTATCGCCTTCTACCAATGGTGAAGTTCACGATTATACCGTTAATATTTTAGAGATCGATCAATGTGTTAGTGCCTCTGCGGGAATTCCTGCTGATTCATTTGAGGTTTGTCCTGAAGAATCTTTCACAATTTCCGTTTCCGGAGCTTCGGATCCTGCTGAAGGATTGGAACGAACTTGGCAGTCTTCCCCGGCAGGACAAAATATTTGGACAGATATAGAAACTTCAAGTACACCTATTTTTACAGTTTATGATGGTATTAATCAAGCTACGGATTTTAGATATAAAATAACTTGTATTTACAGTGGTGAAACTTCAATTTCTGATGTTTTGGAAATTGGTATGTCAACAAATTGTTATTGTAAGCCAACATCTACTTGTAGCGGTCCGGGCGGACTTCAAGTTAACAATGTTACGCTGATCGGAGAAACAGTAGCTATAGATAATGATTCAGGTTGTGAAGGAGATGGTTATGCTGATTTCACATTAAAATTTCCGCCTGATTTAAAGCAAGGTGAAACTTATACATTATCAGTTACAGCAAATAACACCAATTTAAACGATGATAATATCAAAGCTTGGATTGATTTTAATGATAACAAAGTTTTTGAAAGCCAGGAAGTTATTCTGGATGTAGAAGGTGTGCCGACACATACCGTTACTTCTGATTTTACGGTTCCCACTACTATCGAACCGGGAATTTATCGGCTAAGAATTAGAGTTGGATGGCTTTTTTCTACTCCAATCGAAGGCTGTTCTAATTTGGGATGGGGAGAAACAGAAGATTATTTGATTGAAGTTGTGGAAGGCGATATTCAAGAAGTCTGTGTGGAGCCTTCAGATGTTATAGTAGATAATATTAGAATGGAAGAAGTTGAAGTTTCTTGGACACAGGGAGATGATGAAACCATCTGGCATGTCGCAAATGGTCCAGAAGGTTTTGATCCCGATACAGTATCTCCAATTATTGTAGAAAACACTCCCTCTGTTTTGATTGATAATTTAGAACCAAATACATCTTATGATGTCTATGTACGCTCCTATTGTGAAACTGATCTTCAGAGCGATTGGGTAGGTCCCATTTCTTATATTACCGATGATTTATCGATAGATAATCCTTATTTTGAAAACTTTAAGTTCTATCCCAATCCAACGATGAGTCAACTTTATTTAGAATCATTTATGCCTATTGAGAAGATTGAATTATTTAGCGCTTTAGGAGAACAAGTTTTAGCAAACTTCCCTAATTCCATAAAAACATCAATAAATTTAAATAGTTTAAGCACTGGCGTGTACTTTATGAAAGTAACTATCTCCGGAATTCATAATACGTTTAAAATAGTTAAAGAATAATTTATAATTTATTGATGATCCAAACAGTCAGTTCTAATAAAGAGCTGGCTGTTTTTAATTTTAAAGGTGTAAGAAACAATTTAAATTTTCCAGATTTAATCCCAAGAGGATGGCATTATTGAAGAATGATTGATAGGTGAAAAAATAAAATTATGTAGAATTCATCCCTTCGGGATTTTATTCTTGGGAATTTGTTCTTGTATGGCTGGCACATAATAAGTTCTATTATTCCAAATTTCCTGTCTTAATGCTATATTTCCAATCATCTCAAAAATAGATTAACCAATATTTCTATTGGGAATTCAATTTTTAAAATCTATGAAAGTACGGGAGCAATATCTATCATATATGATTCTCTAATCATTTTACCTAGAATTATATTTTAATCTATAAATACAGCCGCGATGTGGATATAGTGCGAGTGTTAACTTCGCCGCCCATTTAAGATTAGACCATTTTTTTGGTATAAATATTCTACTGTTAAATCTAAAAAATATTCCGCCCGATTGGCTTCGGCTTTCCGTTTACGGCCGATTCTGATACCAGTTACTGCTCCGTTTAATGGCGTGATTACGGAACGAAATGTTTCGGAAGGTGCTTTAGTCGGTCCCGGATCGAATCAGCCGGTTTTTAAAATTGCGGATGAAGAAAATTTGAAACTGCGAATTGCGCTGCCTGAAAGACATGCGGGATCGGTGAATGAAAATTTACAAGCATCGTTTACGGTAAATTCGCAACCCGGACAAAAATTTGAAGCGCAGCTATCTCGGAATTCAAGATTAATCAGCAGTCAAAACCGGGCGATAACACTGGAGTTTGATGTTCAAAACACCGACGAAAAATTAAACGGCGGAGAATATGCTCAGGTTACTTTAACCTTACAGCGTAAAAACCCAACTTTTTGGATTTCGCCAAAAAGCATTTTAAATACACAATCTGGATTGTTTGTATTGACTAAAAACAGAGATAAAATCGAACGAATTCCCATTCGTGAGGGCATTCGATTGGATACCATCACAGAAGTCTTCGGAGATTTAAAAGAAGACGATTTTATTGTCGAGCGGCCAACGGAGCAGATGAAGTAACAATTAAATTTCCCGAGCGTTAAGAAAGTTAAAAAAGGATGTCTTAAAATTAAGACATCCTTTTTTAATGACTGACAAAAATAATTCGATTTAAGGAAAGTTCGTGTAGGGAAGCTCATCCCATTTAATATCAAAACGACCTTCAGTTACTTCAATAATATCAGAAGGATCATCTCTATTGGCCATTTTACAGCTAAAAGTTCCTGAGACAATAAAATTTTCAAAATCATATCGGGTAATTTCCAACTCACCTCCGTCTTCAATGGAACAATACCACTTATGGGCTTGAATATCTTCATCCCACCATCTTACACGAATATTAATATTATGGTTCGCATCAAGACCAATCTCACAATTACTTTTATTTATTGTAAAAATTCCTTCTCCGTTTTCATGTAAACTTACAAAATGGATGTCCATCCTCATTTTATTGACACCTTTAAAATCGTGTATATTTAATTCGTTATGCTCATAATTTGGTCCATTTCCAAATCCTGAATATATCATCCCGTAATCACGACTATTAAACGTTCCCTCACCTTCTCTTGGAATTAATAGTTTTCCATCAACATAACACCCAAATGTATTTTCACCAGTTTGAGTAATGGGAGGAAGTGTGGGAACAAATTCATCTTTTGTGGGATAGCAGCCCATCAAAATTACCGTTATGAGCCCAGTATATAAAATTAGATTTTTCATTTTTAGGTTATTTATTGTAAAGAGTGTCTTGACAGAAACATTCTGTCTTTTCAAGGAAAATTTGCATAAGGAAG
>Ga0209075_1005226_pt1 | contig 10040 bp, 9 predicted proteins | sample Stecom2011_FD_187523 | JGI IMG/M metagenome (GOLD analysis project Ga0209075, IMG submission 187523) | Agricultural soil microbial communities from Utah to study Nitrogen management - Steer compost 2011 (SPAdes) (version 2) | ecosystem: Environmental > Terrestrial > Soil > Agricultural land...
TTGTAGTTATTCTCCTGATCCTCAAGAAATAGCAACTATAAACGGAGCCCAACAAGGAGATGTATATGTTTTTTTGATTACTAACTATGACGGACGTTCAGGTCAAATATCTTTAACACAAACAGGTGGGATTGGTTCTACTTCTTGTGAATTTGCTTGTGGAGTTAGTCTTGGTTTAGATGTAGTTTCTTGTCATAATTCTCATACTTTATTTGCTGACTTTAATGCCGAAAACGTAAATGAAACCGATGTGGTGTATCAATGGACTTATAACGGAAATCCTTTGCCAGAAACATCATCTACCCTTGTGGTATATCAAGAAGGAGAATATTCGGTAACTGCTCAGTTAGATAACTGTATAGATCCAGCTACAGCCACTGTACAAGTTACTCTTAACCACAATATGCCTATTGCAGTCATAGATGATTTAGAAGGCTGTGTAGAAACAAGCTATAATTTCACTGAAATCACTAATCAGCTGTTAGCAGAATTTCCTAATGAAGATTTTAATGTCAGATATTTTGATAGTTTAACAAATGCAAATATCAATCAGAATCCACTGCCTTTAATATATCAACCAGAAGAGAATACAACCATATATGTAAGAATTACAAGTAATCAAATTCTGGATTGTTTTTCAATAGCGAGCTTTGATATTACTGTTTTCCCCTATCCAGAAATAACGGGTATGGATGATGTTTATGGACTTTGTCCTGGAGAAAATATCACTATCTCTATTCCGCCAAACTTCGATTCGTATCAATGGTCAGACGGTACAACAACTAATGTGATAAACATTTCTGAAGGAGGAAATTATTCGGTTACGGTAACTAAAAATAACTGTACAACTACTAAAACATTCATAGTTACAGAATCAGAACAAGCAACAATTCTGGATATTTTGGTTACGGATTTTACCGTAAGCGAGAATATCATTGAAGTAATCGCTCAAGGATTTGGAACATACCAATATTCGTTAAACGGAATAGACTATCAAGATTCTCCTGTTTTTACGAATGTAGATAGCGGTTCGTATATGATTCACGTTAGAGATAAAAACGGCTGTGGAACAGTAACTCAAGTAAAACACGTTTTGATGTATCCAAAGTTTTTTACTCCAAATCAAGATAACATAAATGATTATTGGCATATAAAGAACAGCAGTACAGAGCCAGAAATGGAAGTATATATCTTTGACAGATACGGAAAACTCGTTACTTCTTTTCAAGGAAAGGACATAGGTTGGGACGGAACCTTAAACGGAAAAGATTTGCCTTCTACCGATTATTGGTTTTTAATTCAACGAAAAAACGGCAAGCAGCACAGAGGACATTTTTCTTTGGTTAGGTAAAAAGAAGTGTCGTGATAATATCAAATTAAGTATTACTTTTGTACTGCAAATAATAATTATAATATCATATTAATGAATTTCTTTAAAAAAATATTCTCATCCGATAAAAAAGAAACCCTTGATAAAGGATTAGAAAAAACATCAACGAGTTTTTTTTCGAAATTGACCAAAGCCGTAGCCGGAAAATCAAAGGTTGATGATGAAGTTTTAGACAATCTAGAAGAAGTATTGGTGTCGTCTGATGTAGGTGTGGATACAACTTTAAAAGTTATAGAAAGAATTGAACAGCGTGTAGCACGAGACAAATATTTAGGAACAGAAGAATTAAATTCGATTTTAAGAGAAGAAATTGCAGGATTATTATCTGAAACCAATTCCGGAAACGATACCGATTTTGAAATTCCTACAGACAAAAAACCTTACGTACTTATGGTTGTCGGAGTTAACGGAGTAGGGAAGACCACAACTATCGGGAAGTTAGCGTATCAACTCAAAAAGAAAGGGTTTAATGTAGTTCTTGGAGCAGCTGATACTTTTAGAGCAGCAGCCATTGACCAACTTCAGGTTTGGGCAGATCGAGTAGGAGTTCCGATTGTCAAACAACAAATGGGAAGTGATCCTGCTTCGGTTGCGTTTGATACTTTGCAGTCTGCTGTATCTCAAAATGCAGACGTAGTAATTATTGATACTGCAGGACGTTTGCACAATAAAGTAAATCTGATGAACGAACTTACAAAAGTAAAGCGCGTAATGCAAAAAGTAGTTGCAGATGCTCCGCATGATGTTTTATTGGTTTTAGATGGTTCGACCGGACAAAATGCTTTTGAGCAAGCTAAACAATTTACGGCAGCTACAGAAGTTACTAGCTTGGCAGTTACCAAACTCGACGGAACAGCCAAAGGAGGTGTGGTAATCGGAATTTCAGATCAATTTCAGATTCCTGTAAAATATATCGGAGTAGGCGAAGGAATCGAAGATTTGCAAGTCTTTAATAAAATGGAATTTGTTGATTCGTTTTTTAAAGCCTAATCTTATAATTATCTTTAACTAAACTTATAACCATAAAAAAAGCGCAAAGGTTTTGAATCTTTGTGCTTTTTAAATTGTATCAAAAACATTGTTTTATTCTTCTCTTTCGATTTTGGCTCCCAAAGCACGAAGTCTTTCGTCCATGCGTTCGTAGCCTCTATCAATTTGCTCGATATTTTGAATTCTACTGGTTCCTTTAGCAGAAAGTGCAGCAATCAATAGCGAAATACCGGCTCTGATATCCGGAGACGACATGTTGGTCGCTTTGAGCTGTGATTTAAAATCGTGTCCGATAACAACTGCTCTATGCGGGTCGCTTAAAATGATTTTCGCTCCCATATCAATCAGTTTATCCACAAAAAACAAACGGCTTTCAAACATTTTTTGATGAATCAGCACGCTTCCTCTGGCTTGAGTGGCTACTACCAAAATAATACTCAATAAGTCAGGAGTGAATCCGGGCCAAGGAGCATCGGCAATAGTTAGAATCGAACCGTCTATAAAACTCTGAATTTCATATCCATTTTCGTGTTTCGGGATATAAATATCATCACCTCTTCTCTCGAGAGTTATTCCTAGTTTTCGGAATGTATTTGGTATAATTCCTAAATTATCCCAGCTTACATTTTTGATAGTGATTTCACTTTTTGTCATGGCAGCCAGTCCAATCCACGAGCCGATTTCAATCATATCCGGAAGCATAGTATGTTCTGTTCCCGACAGACTTTCAACTCCTTCAATAGTCAATAAGTTGGAGCCAATTCCAGAGATTTTAGCTCCCATTCGGTTAAGCATCTTACAAAGCTGTTGTAAATAAGGTTCACAAGCTGCGTTATAAATTGTAGTAATTCCTTTTGCTAAAACGGCTGCCATTACAATATTAGCTGTTCCGGTTACCGATGCTTCGTCTAGCAACATATAAGCCCCGGTTAACTCATCGGCTTCTACTCCGTAAAAAGCTTCTTCTTTGTTATAGCGAAATTTAGCTCCCAGATTGATAAAACCTTCGAAATGGGTGTCTAATCTTCTACGTCCAATTTTGTCTCCTCCCGGTTTCGGAATGTATCCTTTTCCGAATCTTGCCAATAGTGGTCCGACAATCATAATAGAACCTCGAAGTGAACTTCCATCCTTTTTGAAAGCGTCCGATTCTAAGTAGTTTACGTCAACATTATCTGCCTGAAAGCTATAGCTGTTTGCAGATAGTTTTTCGACTTTTACTCCTAGGTTTTTTAATAAAGAAATAAGAATATTTACGTCTAAAATATTAGGAATATTATGAATAGTAACTTTTTCGGGAGTAAGCAGAACTGCACACAATATTTGTAATGCCTCATTTTTTGCTCCTTGTGGAGTAACTTCTCCTTTTAAAGAATATCCACCTTCAATTTTAAAAACAGCCATATTTAGTTCTGAGTTTTTGATTTATATTTACCTGAGTTGCTATTTTTCTGTTTAGTGTTTTTTTGGTTTTTCGAATTGTTTTGGCTCAGTTTATTTGATGTTTTCTTATTGGTTTTCATCAAATCCGTTGAAGTAGATAATTCTTCGCTGGTTTCTAGTAGGTTTATTTTACCATCAGAAAGTTCGTATAAGTGTTCGAAAATCACATCATCCGTTACCGAATCTTTGTTCCAGCTTAAATATGATTTTTTCATGTGATTCGCAATTACACGAATAAGACCCGATTTCATTTCGCCTTCTTCCCATTTGTTTGCCACATCAATCATATACTTAATGTTATTTCCGTAAAAGCGATATTTAGGAAAGTTTTGAGGATATGATAATCTTTCTGGTTTCAGGTTTAATAATTCACGCGACGGAATCGGATAAGGAGAATCTACGTCTAATCTAAAATCAGACATAATAAAGAGCTGGTCCCAAAGCTTATGCTGAAAATCAGGCACATCTCTTAGATGGGGTTGTAAAGTTCCCATTACCGAGATAATATATTTTGCCAACTTATTGCGTTCTTCTCGATTTTCAACCACCACTGCCTCATCAATCAGTTTTTGTAAATGTCTTCCGTATTCCGGAATAATGAGCTTGGTTCTTTGAGAATTATATTCTAAATAGTTGATAGCTTCTTTTGGGTTGAATTGCATAAAATATTATATTAAAGAGATATTAGTCCTTCAATGTCAGATACTTCAATATACTTTTCGATAACCGCATCAGGGCTTTTCATTTTTACGCTTATCGAAACACTAGTATATTTTCCTGTCTTAGATTGAGAGGTATTGATGACCGCACCAATATTATCAAAAATGTTTTCTATTCTTTGGATTTTGTTATTATCAGTAGGCACTACAAATTTGTACAGATATTCGTTTGGCCAAAGCGAACTTTTTAGTAATTCTTCTTTGAGTCTTTTGTAAAAATCCTGTGTTTTTTGATCCATTATATAAATAAAATATTAGTAAAGCAAATATACATCATTTGCCATACAGAATTAGATTAAAATTAACGATTCTGAAAAATAAAAAGATAAATTCTATATGTTTTATACGAGTGTATTTTCTTTTTCGTAACCAAACAGATTGTGTTCTTTGATTACTTCAGAAATACCTTCGGGCAACATTTTTTCCCATCCTTCTTCTTTTTCTCCAATCATCTTTAAGACTTGTCTTGAAAAAATAGTCAGGTTTTCTTTTTCAAAATCTGTAATATCAATTACTTTTCCGTTGAATTTAAAGAATTTATACAATTCTTTCATTCTTGGATGTACTTTGAGATTTTCAGAGTTGATGACATTTCCTTCTTCGTCAAGCATCGGATATAAAAAGACTTTTAAATCTCTAAAAAATAGTTTTCCGAAAGCTTCTAGAATTCCTCCCGACAGATGTCTATAATATTTTTCATCAAAAATATCAATTAGGTTAGGAACACCCATTACAATTCCCATACGCTCTTTGGTGTATTCTGAGAAATATTCGACAACCCTGTAATATTCTTGGAAATTAGAAATCATTACGGTTTGTCCGAGCGAACAAAGGAGTTCAGCCCTGTCCATAAAGTCTTTTTCGTCAATTTCTCCTTCCGAACGAAGATTAGACAGTGTGATTTCGAATACAACCAAAGTATTGTCTTTGTCTACCTTTTTCTCTTTTAAGAACATTTCGTAAGACTTCTTGTACATATCCATATTCACCTTGGTTACCGGACGGAAACTTCCTCTAAGAGCTAAAATGTTTTTTCTGTATAAAATATTTGCAGGTAAAATATTAATGGCTTCTGGGCTAAACATAACCGCTTCGGTCATTCCGTTTTTAACCAGTTGCAAACTCATCAGTCGATTATCTACATCCTTAAACAAAGGACCAGAAAAGTTTATCGTATCTATTTCTAAACGGTCTTTTGAGAGATGGTCGTACAGATATTTTAATAACTTTTTCGGATTGTTGTATTTATAAAAAGCTCCGTAAATTAGATTTACTCCCAAGATTCCGAGGGTTTCTTGTTGTAAATGCACATCATTTTCTTTGAAGCGAATGTGTAAAGTAATCTCGTTATACGGTTGATCAGGCTCGATTTGATAACGAATACCCAACCATCCATGTCCTTTAAATTGCTTGGCAAAGTCTATGGTTGCCACTGTATTGGCAAAGCTAAAAAACAATTTATTAGGATGTTTTGCTCTATCCAAACGCTTTTCGATAAGTGCTATTTCGTGCGATAACATTTTTTTTAGACGAGATTCAGTAACGTATCGCCCGTCTGATTCTACTCCATAAATAGCGTCGCTAAAGTCTTTGTCGTAGGCAGACATTGCTTTTGCTATTGTTTTTGAAGAACCACCTGCCCTAAAAAAGTGTCTTACTGTTTCTTGTCCTGCTCCAATCTCGGCAAATGTACCGTAAATGTCGTTGTTTAAATTGATGCGAAGTGCTTTGTCTTCTATTGAAGGAATAGTTTCTATTTTTCTATCTCCTTTAAGAATGATTTCTTTTTCTGCCATAGTCTTGGTAAAAAAAATATTTTTACAAAGTTATGAAATTACCCCGTTTTTATAAAGGAATAGTTTTAAATTTGTATGAAATTACAGAATTATTGTTTTGAAAATATATTTTTTGGGTACAGGGACATCTCAAGGGATTCCTATTATTGGTAGTAAGCATCCGGTTTGTTTGAGTAACGATCATAAAGACAAGAGGTTAAGAGTTTCGGTATGGGTAACTTGGGATAACTTTTCGTATGTGATTGATTGCGGTCCTGATTTCAGGCAACAGATGTTAACAAGCGGTTGTACTAAGCTAGACGGAATATTATTTACTCACGAACACGCTGATCATACAGCAGGATTAGATGACATCCGTCCGTTTTGTCATAGGCAAGGAAAATTACCGATTTATCTTCATAAAAGAGTTTTAGATTCATTACAGCGACGATTTGACTATATTTTTGAAACCGAAAATAGATATCCGGGAGCACCCGAAGTACAACCTTTTGTCATTACAGAAAATCAAAATTTCAGTATCGGAAATACAGAAGTTATTCCCATCAATGTGTTGCACGGACAGCTTTCTATTTTTGGATTCCGTCTAAAAGATTTTGTTTACATAACAGATGCCAAACACATTGAAAAACAAGAAGAAGACAAGATTAAGGGAGCTAAAGTATTGGTGATTAATGCTCTTCGAGAAGAACCTCATGACTTGCATTTTTCACTTCAAGAGGCACTTGAATTTATCGAAAGAGTACAACCCGAAAAGGCTTATCTAACGCATATCAGTCCGATGCTTGGATTTCATGAAGAAGTACAACAAAAATTGCCTGAAAACGTGTTTTTGGCCTATGATAATTTAATAGTAGAAGTAAAATAGTTAATAAAAGTTTATATAAAAATAGAGTTATGAAGAAAGTTTATTTGTATTTGTTTATTTTTTCGGCCTTACTAAATGTATTTACCTACGCATACTTTACAAAAAAAGAAAAATTTGAATCCGAAAAAGAACAGAAAAAGCAAGCAAAGTTAGAACAAAAACAAACAGTTATTGACTCATTAGAAGTAGAACTTTTTGAAATGTCGCATTATACCCTAGGTGGAAATTATTCGGCTCAAGACTATGTAGAACGTTATTTTGACGGATATAGTATCGAAAAGATTAGAGATTCAATTTTAGATATGAATCATGTAAAAGGAGGTAATCAATTAGCAGGATATGATTTTCCGGGTGATCCTATAATCATAAGTAGAATGGAGTTTATGAATCACAGATGGATTTTAGCAGATTTTGATAATTCAAAATTAGGAGGACAATTATTAATACGCTATTATCTTAATAACGACGGAACCTTTGAATTAGAAACTCTGGATAGAGCTGTTTATCTACCAAAACCTCAAATAGGAGAGTAATGGCAAATACTTTCGGAAAAATATTCAGACTTACTACTTTTGGAGAATCCCACGGAAAAGCGCTGGGTGGAATAATTGATGGATGTCCGAGTGGTCTAGAGCTGGATTTTGAAGCCATTCAAAAAGAACTTGACAGACGTAAGCCCGGGCAATCAAAACTGGTTACGCAACGAAAAGAATTGGATAAAGTTGAGTTTTTGAGCGGAATTTTCGAAGGCAAAACCACAGGAACTCCCATTGGTTTTATCATCCCGAACCAAGACCAAAAACCACAAGATTATTCGCACATACAAGATATTTATAGGCCTTCGCATGCTGATTTTACGTACGATAAAAAATACGGAATTCGAGATTATAGGGGTGGAGGCAGAAGTTCAGCTCGAGAAACTGCAAGTCGGGTTGTAGCAGGTGCTATTGCAAAACAACTTATTCCGAATATTAAAATCAATGCTTTTGTTTCGAGCGTAGGAGAAATATTTATCAATAAACCTTATCAGGTTTTGGACTTTTCGCTTACCGAGACCAATGCTATCCGTTGTCCGGATATAGAAAGTGCTCAAAAAATGGAAGACTATCTAAAGCAGATTAAAAAACAAGGCGACACTGTTGGAGGTACCATTACTTGTGTGGTTCAAAACGTACCGATTGGTTTAGGAGAACCTGTTTTTGATAAATTGCATGCTGTTTTAGGAAGTGCGATGTTGTCGATAAATGCAGTTAAAGGTTTTGAGTACGGAAGCGGTTTTTGCGGAGCAAAGATGAAAGGTTCGGAGCACAACGATTTGTTTAATCCGGATGGGACCACAAAAACTAACTTATCAGGAGGAGTTCAAGGAGGAATTTCAAACGGAATGGATATTTATTTTAGAATAGCTTTTAAGCCTGTTGCTACTTTATTACAAAGCCAAACCACCATAGATAAAGAGGGGAATATCGTAGAAATGCTCGGAAGAGGAAGGCACGATGCCTGTGTGGTTCCTAGAGCTGTTCCGATTGTAGAAGCTATGACTGCCATGGTTCTGGCTGATTTTGTTTTGTTGGATAGAGCAGCCAGATAATATCTATAAAAAAAATCTACTGTTATGGTAATTCCAAAAACAGTAGATTTAAACAAGTTTAAATTAGTTTATTATTTAGATTTAGCATCTTCACGAAGCTCCTTTTTAGCTTCTTGCCCTTCTTTTTTGATTTCTCTTTTAGCTTCTTTTACGTCGCTTTTAAGCTCTTTTTTAGCTTCTTTCAATTCTTTTTTCTCTTTTCTGATTTCAGCCTTTTCTTCTCTGTTGGCTTTGATGTCTTCTTTTTTGGCCTGAATGTCTTCTTTGGTGTTTTCGACAGCTTTGTTAATGTCTTCTTTTACAGACTTGGCTGTTTCGTTGATTTGCTCTTTAGTGTTTTCAACTCTTTTTTCAACTGTCTTTTCTTCTTGCGCAAAAGTTGTCGTACCAACTGCAATTGCGATTATCAATAATAACTTTTTCATTTTATTTAAGTTTTAAAGGTTAATTACTACTATACAAACAACATATATGCCTTTTTACATATTGTAGATGTAAAACACGTTGAATTAGCTTTAAAATAGAAGGTTACAGCCGTATTAGAAATTTTTCTATAGAAGTTTATTTAAAAAAAAATGCTGATTTTTCTACATTTTTCCACAAAACATACGCAATCAATTCTTTAATCAATAAGAGAAAATTATTGTTTTTTAATTTTTATAGTATGGTTGTTTATTTTCAACAGATAAACACCTGTTGTCAGTTTGGACAAATCAAAACTTCTGCTGTCGGTTATACTACCGAAATCCATTATTTTTTGCCCTAACAGGTTATATATTTCAACATCTGTTTCTGTGCTGTGTTCAAGGATTTCTATATTTATAATGTCTTTTACAGGATTAGGATATACCCTGTATTGTTCGGATTGTTTTTGCTCTACGATAAGATTTCCGTCCATTGCAATTTTTACTAAAAATATACTATTATTTACGGTAGTTGTAAGTGTTGTATCCCCGAGAGCAACTGCACCCGAAAAACTTCCCGACACATATATGTTTTCTCCCAAACCGACAGCAATATTTCTACCGTTATTACTTCCTCCTGTCGAGCCGAATTGTTCTGCCCATACTGCCGTGCCCGAACTGTCCGTTTTTAGTACAAAGGTATTGGATAATCCACTGGAAGTTAAGGTTATATCATCAAAATCAACTGTGTCGGAAAAATATCCCGTAACATATACATTACCCAAATCATCAGTAGCAACATCTCTACTTTCTATTTCATATCCAAACCCTTTTGCCCACAA
>Ga0209075_1005227_pt1 | contig 10039 bp, 6 predicted proteins | sample Stecom2011_FD_187523 | JGI IMG/M metagenome (GOLD analysis project Ga0209075, IMG submission 187523) | Agricultural soil microbial communities from Utah to study Nitrogen management - Steer compost 2011 (SPAdes) (version 2) | ecosystem: Environmental > Terrestrial > Soil > Agricultural land...
TTTGAGTGCTGCTCTTCCGATGAGCGTATCAACAAACTGGGCATGTCCTCGGAATCGGTCGAGCAATGCGCCGACCAGAGTGGCTTTTTGGGGTTTGCCTTCGGCTACGGGCAATTTGATGACTCGATCAAGGCGGGCCGGATCGCGGTGGATATCGGCATGGCCGACCTATGCCTGGGCGCGATCCGAGAAACGTCCTGCGGCAATTTCTCGGCGCTCACTTCCGTGGACCGCTTTGTGCCCGGCTGCCGCGCGGTCTTCGCACCTCTGGTCGAACAGGGCGGTAGCTGCACCCTTGACCAGGAGTGCATAAGCGGCGCCTGCCTCAGCGATGAGGCCGCGGGTAAATCGACCTGCGAGCCGTTGCCCACCGACGGCAAACCCTGCCCGGACTACCGCTGCGCCGACGGCCTCTATTGCGACTCCTTCCTTGTTGGTGTGCCCACCTGCCTGCCCCAGCGGGCGCCGGGCGAGAGTTGCGGAGACCCGTCTGAGTGCGAGTCCGAATATTGTGCCGCGAACGGCGACGGCGATCTGGTCTGCCAGACCAAAGCGGCGGTATGCCAGGGAGCCTGATTCCTCGGTCAACCTGTGAGGGGGTTACTCACTTGTTTTTGCCGGATTATTATTATGGAAAATGCGAATATAACATTCATCATTGAGATGATCGCGGTATGTACGTTCGCGCTCACTGGCTTGCTATTTCAATTTCACGCGTGGCCACATCCGTGGTTTTTATTGGCATGGGCAGGCGTGATTTTTGTGGGGTTCTCAGTCTATCGAGGAGCCACATACGCGCACCGTCGGTCTGTGCCTGCCGCCGCGGAGGCCATCGGTGCCTCGGTATCTGGAACCGAGGCGTCCGGAGCACAGGCATCGGCTAGCGGCTGGTCGGCAGATGACCCGTCGGAGGTTGATCCGACGGTGATGCAACCCGCGGCGGATATGGTTCATCCGCCGCTGGATATCCAGGCGTTGAGCGCCGCATTTGAGGCGGCTGAGTTGCGCCGGGAGACCCATCTTGATCTGGTCGAACCAGATGCCGGCCCGCTCCCCGCGTTCGCCGAGAGCACCCTGACCGTCAAGCAGCGCGAGCAGACGCTGCGGACGCTATTAAAGGATATCGGTGAACTCAAAGACCCAAGAGAAAGCGTCCCCACGCCGGTTGAGCCCAAGGTGGAGTCGCCCGCCTCGCCGCTAAAGCCGCTAAAGCCGGTGGATCGCGAGGATACGCACGCCACGCTGCTCCAGCCCATGGATAATCTGCCCACCAACGACTCGCCCCGACAGCCAGACCCGGCCGACGACGCCACACTGCTCAGGCCGATTGCGGGTCCGCCCAAAAAGGATCTTTCCAAAAAAGATCGTCCCAAAAATACAGACGCGGCCGATGCATCGGATATCGAGGATATGCGCGCGACCGTGCGCGCGCCGCTGCAAGCACTGAAGGAGAAAGCACTCCAGAAAAAGGCGCGGTCGCAGGAAACGCCGGCGCCCCCGAAGGAGTTTGACCCGCGTGCCACCGTGCTCGAGCCTGGGCGCGCGCACGGTGACGGTGCCAGGGCAAAGGTGCCTTCGAAAAATCGCTCCGCGCAAATCGGGCGCCGCGTGCAGTTCCTGGGCGGTGATGCGCTCGACGAGTTGAGACAGCGCGCCGCCACGCTTGATCCCCCCACGCCCGCGAAGGACGACGAATGATGAAAAGATATGCACAGGTGGCGAAGTCCGCCGCGCCCTATATGGTGATTTTGGGGAGTTTTCTGACCGGCGTGGCCTGGCTGGCGCCCCCTGTGCGTATGGTTGTCTTCGACCACGCAGCTCGAATGGATCTGCTCGCCGCCCATATTGGGCTCAACGACCCCAATGATGGCGTTGCCACTCACGCATGCGTAAATCTGCTTGATTTGGCGACTCATCGAGATGACGCCGACACGCTCGACAGGCTCAGTAGCCGCCCCGAAATTGCGATGGCATGTTTCGCCGCGCTAGACGCGAGCCACTCGCAGGGGGCATCGCAAGACGCGGCGTCCGAAGATGAATTGCCTGGTCATTCCGCCCTGGTGCCGCGCTACCAAATCGCCGCTGGCGCGCTCGGCACGCGGTGGATGCACGCGCTGCAAAGCGGCGAATCGGAGCACTGCGCCAGCGCCCACCACGCACGGCTATCCCTGGAATTCTCGCACCAAGACGCGACTCCAGGCCTGTTGACCTGCGCACTAAACTCGCCATCCTCCCAGGCTCGCCAGTGTTGTGTGGATGAGTTGGGCGGCGCGCAGGCTCTTGCGCAGCTCTTGAGTGAGCCGGAGAATTATACGCCGCCCGACGGCCTGCGCACATATGCATCGCTGGTCGAGACGGCGTTCCCGGTGAGCGATGCCACGTCCGACAATCCGACCCCCGCGCACGCGTCCCAACAGGCCGTGCAGGATTGGGTGATTCGGGTTGGATGCAAACTCCACCACGCCGCTCCACATCGCACCGACATCATCGCCACGTTCGTGCCGCTTATCGAGTCGCCCAGTTGCGCGCCCGCGGAGGCCGACATGCTGAAGCACGGATTTTATCGCCCAAAAAACTGGGTCGCTATATGCGATCACCTCTACGATTATCATCGCGTGAACCTGACCCAGGCACCCGCCGAGGCGCTGTGCAATGCGCTGGAATCAGCCACGACGCAGGAGGCCATCGAGCAGGCAGAATTCACGTTATTCGCTGCTTTGGACGCCTCAACGCGTCTGTCCGGGGTCGAGCGCCGAGGCCCGGGTTATCCGATGCTCGATCTCGCCCCTTCCAGAGGGGGACGGCGCTCACGTGCGATCAAGAAAAACTATCGCAGCGCCTCCAACCAGAACTCCCCGGTGCTCAGCGCCTTTTTTCATGGCCTGGTTGGCCATTGAGATTGCAAAAGGATGCCCTGGCAAGGCCACTGCCCGCCATCGGTACAGGTTTTGGACGTCGATTCCAAGCTCGTCGTCGCACGGATCAATCGAGCGCGCGCCTTACTTCGCCCCGGGCAAATCAAAATCCACCGCCGGCACCCGGTCCTGGCCGTAGAGCCACGCATAGGTCCAGAAACTCGCGAGCACCCGCTTGGTATAATTGCGCGTCTGGCCGTAGGGGATGTCTTCAATCCACAGGTCCAGCGGCAGGTCGCCGCGCTCTTTGAGCCAGCGCGACACGTTGGTATAGCCGCCGTTATAGCCGGCGATCATCAGCGCCGGATGATTGTCGACCTGCGCGCCGAGCTCGGCGATATAGGCGGTGCCCAGGCGAATATTGATGGCCGGGTCGAAGAGCTGGGCGGCGCTAAATCCGCTTAGGCCGTCGCGCTTGGCCGAGCTTTTGGCGGTGGTCTCCATCAGTTGCAAAAGCCCGCGGGCGTTGGCCCAACTTTCGATTTGTGGGTTGAAGCCGCTCTCCTCGCGCATGATGGCAAAGACGATGGCTGGCGAGAGTTCGCGCTGGGCGGCGTAGAGGTTGACGTCCTGCTCGAAGGGGCGCGGGAAGGCCAGCGACCAGTGGGCGTCGGTGGCCGTGCGCGGGTAATTATCGCCCCAGTCTTCGATATGGCGGCGCGGCAGGTCGTGGGAGACCCGGTAGGCCCGGGCGGCGTCGAGCAAGTAGGTCATCGCCCACAGATTATCGCTGCTGGCGTGGCTTGCGCGAAGCGCCTGAAACTCCCGCTCGGCAATCGAGACCAGGCCAAGGCGCAATAACTCATTGCCCTTCTTGAAATGAGGCACCTGGCGCAAATCCGCGCCAATTTGCACCGGCGGGGAGTCCTTTGCGGTGATAAATCCGCAGACCTTTGCGCCCTCCAGCGTGCAGAGGTCGCTCAGGCGCGGGTCGTGGTTTCCCGCGGCCGGCTTGCCTGGCTTCGCCTCGTGCAAAAGCCCGATGCGATTGATCGAAAGATAGGCAAAATACGTGAGCGGATACGCGTCGACGACCTCGCGATACCCGGCTTCGGCGCGCGCGCGCGCCTCGGGATCTGTCGGCGCCAGAAGTTCCAGCGCGCGCGCGCGAAAATACGCCATGCGCCCGCGGGTATATAAATCATCCTCCCCGGTCTCGGTGAGCCCGTCGATATAATCGAGCGCGTTTTGATACTCTTTTTTCGCAAAGAATTCGCGCACCAAAAGCCAGCGCGCGTCCTTGGCCATATCCCCGTCGGGGTAGCGCTCGACCTGGGCCTGGAGCATCTTTCGGGCGGCGTCGAGTTTGCCCTGCTCGCGAAGAATCCGCGCCGAAAAATACATTCCATCATCGGCATAGGAGTGCTTCGGGAAGTCCTTTGCGATGCGCGCAAACCAGTCCAGCGCCTTGGGCTGCTGGCCAGAATTCCAAAACCCTCTGCCGCCCACATAGAGGGCCTTAAGCTCGTAGGAGGTCTCGGCGCACTCCTTCAAAATGCGGCTATACCACTCGGCGCCGTCGCCGTGCTGGCGCAGCTTGGTATGACTCTGCGCGATCAGATAGAGCGCCTCACAGCGCTGCTCGCGCTGCTTTGGCGCGTCGCCGTTTAGCTCGGGCAGCGCGGCGCTGACCTCGGCGATCACTGTGTCGCTGCGGTGGTTGGCAAATAGCGCGCGCCAGCGCGAAAAGCGCCGCTCAAGCGTGGGTGTGTCGATGCGCTTTTGAAGCGCGGGGCTGAGCTGTTTTCGGATGGCCTTCAGGCGCGCAGCGGCGCTCGTCGCGGACGCATTAAGTGCATATTTTTCAATAACTTGAAGATACGCTTCGCCCGCGCGCTCCCAGTGCTTCGACTTCTCCAGGGACTCCGCGAGCAGCAGGCGCGCCGCCTCGGCCGAGCGCCCGTTGGGGTATTTTTTAAGATACACCTCAAGCGTCGTCACCGCGCGCCCCAGGTCCTCATCGCTGCCCGATTGGGCAAGCGCATCGGCAAGCAAAATGAGGCTTGGGCCAAAGAGCCGGCTATTCGCCGGGACCTGCGCGGCGAGCAGCACCGCGTCATGGGTTTTCTGGGCTTTGAGCGCGCTCTGAGCCGCCCAATAAAGACGATAATCCTCAAGCACCTCGACTTTGGATTCCAGCGCTTTAAATTGAGTGAGCGCGCGTTCAAAATCGTCCGCGCGCAGGTTTAAATACCCGGAGAGAAGTTCGAAATATGGATCATCAAGCTGGCGCGACTTCTCTTGTGAGCCGTCTTTCTGCGCGTCGCTCCCCGATGCCCCGGTGAGCAGGAGGTTGGCGACCTTCCAGCGCTCCTGGGCGATGGCGTCGCGGATCGCGTCGTCCACCGACGCCGCGTCGCTCAGCGCATTTGGGTCGGTCTTGGGGGAGGAGGGGAATCGGCTGATAACCCGGAAGTTTTGGTCATTTCCGGCGCCGCTCACGCCGGTTTTAGGGTCGGCCTCTTGTGCAAAAGCCCCCGAGGAGAGCGCGGCGAGCAAAAAAACGGCGCTTATTATCCGCACGAAGCGCTGCCGAGACGGGCAAAATAGGCTTTGTTGAAAGGGCGTGCTCGCGGGTCGCTTTTGCATCATACGTCCTGGGTATCGGAGTCTTCTCGCAAATCCTTATAGCATGGACGCGCGTCGATGCTAAAAATTTGCCCGACCGCTTCGGCTCAGCGATGCCGCGCCAGCCAGAAGCGCACCCGAATGCCGCCGTTTTGAAAACGAATATCCTCTTTAAAACGAAGACGCGGGTGCTCAGGCGTGATATCGGAGGGCAAAAGCAGGCCGAGTCGCCAGCCCTGGAAATGCTCAGCGAAGCGCTCGATCAAAATCTGATACGCCTTTCGCGGCCCGCTGCCCTGGGTCAAACGCTCACCGTAAGGCGGATTGGCGATGACCATGCCCTTGGAATCACAGGGCGGCACGAACTCGGAGATATCGGCCTGGCGAATCTCAGTGCAGTCGCCGACCTTGGCGAGCTCCACATTCTTGCGCGCGGCCTGCACAGCGTCGGGGTCGGCGTCGAAGCCGTAAAAACGAACGCCCTCGCAAGAATGGGTGCGCTTCTGGGCAATTTTGACCACGTCATCCCACAGGGGCTGGCGAAAATTAGTCCACCGCTGAAACGCAAACTCGCGCATATCGCCGGGTGCGCGCTTGCTGGAAATCCAGGCGCCCTCGACCAGAAAGGTGCCCGAGCCGCAGAATGGATCGACCAGCGCCCTTCGGTGCGTCCAGCCGCTGCGGATCAGCAGCGCAGCGGCGGTCGATTCGCGAATCGGCGCCTCCACCGGGTGTTGACGCCACCCGCGTTTATAAAGATGTTCCCCGGCGGCATCCAGGCTTAGTTGGCAGCGGTCATCGCTGATTCGCGCCAATACAAGTTGAGTGGCGGCGTCGAGCTTGTCGACTATCTGGGGCGCGTCGACCTTGAGGTCGTCCTCGTAATGCTCGCGCAAGCCATGGGCGACCGTCTCAGCGATGCGATCCGAGTGCATCAGATGCGACTCGTGGGCGACGCCTTTGACGAAGACGCGATTATCCGCGCCCAGCAGCCGCTCCCATTGATAGCGGCGGGTTTTTCGATAAAGCTCGGGAAAATCGCGCGCGCGAAACTCGTCCAGGCGCAGATAAACCCGGTTGGCGCAGCGCAGCTCATAGAGGGCGCGATAAAAGACGCGATGGGTCGCGCTGAACTCGACCCCACCGGTGGTTTTTTCGATCTTACGCCCCCCGAGCGCGTTAACCTCGTCGGCGAGTTCAACTTCGAAACCGGGAATAGTCGTGGCGAAATATCGTTGGCTCATAGAATACGCAGGCGTCGAAAGATGTTATTGAGTGGGCGCATAAAACGACTGAAGCCCGGTTCGGTTGAATACCTCCGGGGCAGGCAATAAATAGGGTATACCGCCGGGCAACAGGAACCAACAAGCATCTTTGAAGCAATTTTTAACAACTTCCAAAACCTTCGGGCGACTCATGAATATTCCAAGATCCGCAGGCGTACTCTTGCACCCCAGCAGCCTTCCGGGCCCCGACGGGATCGGCACGCTTGGGAGTCAGGCGCGCCGATTCGCCGACCGGCTGGCCGACGCCGGCCAGCACTGGTGGCAAATCCTGCCGCTCAACCCGCCTGGCTCCGGTGCCTCGCCGTATTCCTCGCCGTCGGCCTTTGCCATCAACCCCATGCTTATCGAGCTTGGTCCATTGCGCGAAGCGGGCTGGCTAACAAGCGCTGAAATCGACAATTTCCACAAAAAAATCAAAGACTTAAGCAAACCCACCGGCGCGTGTGAGTTTTGGGAAGTTGAGCGAGAGAAGAGCGCGCTTCTGGCGCGCGCATTTGAGCGCTGGGGCCAAGAAGACGCCGCCGAGTCGCGCCGCGAGCTCGATGAGTTTGTCGGCGCCCAGGCCTATTGGCTCGCCGATTTTGCGCTTTATATGGCGCTCAAAAAACAATTTGACGGCCGAAGTTGGCGCGATTGGCCAGCCGAATATATCCGCCGCGATGCCGCAACGCTTGAGGGCGCGCGCAAGGCCCACGCCGACGAGATTCGGCGCGTCGAATTCGAGCAATGGCTGGTGCGCGAACAATGGCAGGCACTGCGCGATTATGCCGGGGGCAAAGGGGTTCAATTCATCGGCGATATCCCGATATTTATCGCCATGGACAGCGCCGATGCCTGGGCGCATCGCGAGATCTTCCAGCTCAGCGCGACCGGCGAGGCGGCCGAAGTATCGGGGGTGCCGCCGGATTATTTTAGCGAAGATGGCCAGAAATGGGGCAATCCGCTCTACGATTGGGAGGCGGTCGCGGCCCAGGATTATCGCTGGTGGCTTGAGCGGGTGGGCTGCGCGCTGGGGACGGTCGACATGATTCGCATCGATCATTTCCGCGGATTCGAGGCCTATTGGGCGGTGCCGGCCGACGCCCCCAACGCGGTCCACGGGCGCTGGCGCCCCGGGCCGGGCGACGCGTTTTTTGAGGCGATTCGCGCCGAATTTGGCGAGGTGCCGTTTATCGCCGAAGACCTCGGGATGATCACCCAAAAGGTGCTCGATCTGCGCGATCGCCAGAAGTTACCGGGCATGAAGGTGCTGCAATTTGCCGATTTCGATGATCCCGATCATATCTTCTTGCCGCCCAATTATACTCCGAATTTTGTCGCCTATACCGGCACTCACGATAATGACACGACTGCCGGGTGGTACCGGGTGCAGGACGCGGCGGCGCGCCACTCGATTCGCACCTATCTGAGCTGCGCCGACGAGCAGGTCGTGCGCGCAATGTGTGCGGCGGTGCTTAAGTCTGCAGCCGCGCTGGCGATTGTGCCGGTGCAGGATATCTTTGAGCTGGGGAGTGACGCCCGGATGAATACCCCGGGCGGAAATCACCCCAGTTGGGGCTGGCGAATCGACGCGCAATGCCTCGCCGATTCGCCCCAGTGGCAGTGGTATCGAAAACTTACGATTCAAAGCGGTCGAAACGGGCCATGGAGTTCCGTTGAGGCTTGAATCCTGCCGCTAGTTGCGTAGACTGCCCGTGACTTGCGCGAGGTGATTTTTCGTGCATAATTTTTGCAAAGTTTTATTCGAGCGATATTTCTAATTGCGGATTGATTTGGCGTTTTTTTCGAATTTACGCCGATGTCCGCGCATAAACAGAGGCAACTGATGAGTGTTTCCGTTGAGGTTCCTTCGCTGGGTGAGTCGGTTACTGAGGGCTATATTGCGGAGTGGAAAGTAAAGGTTGGCGACTTCGTCAAGGAAGATGATATTATCCTGGAGCTTGAAACGGATAAAGTCACCGTCGAGGTGCCCTCACCGATCTCGGGGACGATCGTCTCATTGCACGGTGATATCGACGACGCCGTCGACGTCGGCGCGGTGATCGCGGTGGTCGAAGCCGGCGACGCTCCGGCCGAAGGGGCTGCGAAAACAGAAGCGAAGACTTCCGAAGACACCTCATCCGAAAAGCAGGCGAGTGAGCCGGCGGAGAAACAAGCGTCGACGGGCAAGAAAGCCGACAAAGAGCCGGCCGAAGGCCTGAGCCCGGCGGTCGCGCGTCTGGTTGAAGAAAACGACCTCGATCCCTCCAAAATTAAGGCCACCGGCCCCGACGGGCGCCTGCTCAAGGGCGACGTGCTCGCCCATCTTGAGAAACCGCAGGGCGACGGCACCACGGTCGACCGCACCCAGCAGCCGGCTGCGCCGCGCGCCACCAACGAAGCGCGCGAAGAGCGCGTCAAGATGAGCCGCCTGCGCCAGACCATCGCCAAGCGCCTGGTCGAAGCCCAGCAAACCGCCGCGCTGCTCACGACCTTCCAGGAAGCCGATATGTCCGGCATCCAGCGCATTCGCAAACAATACCAGGACCGTTTCGTCAAAAAACACGGCATCAAGCTCGGGTATATGAGCTTCTTCGTGAAGGCCGCCGTCGAAGTCCTCAAGGAGTTCCCGGCCGTCAACGCCGAGATCGACGGCACTGATATCGTCTATAAGAATTATTATAATATCGGCGTGGCCATCGGCGGCGGGCCCAAGGGCCTGGTGGTGCCGGTGATTCCCGACGCCGACCAGCTCGGCTTTGCCGAGGTCGAGCAGGCGATTACCGACCTCGCAAAGAAGGTGATGGATAACTCGCTAAGCCTCGACGAGCTGCAGGGCGGGACCTTCTCGATCACCAACGGCGGCATCTACGGCTCGATGCTCTCCACCCCGATCCTCAACCCGCCGCAGAGCGCGATTCTGGGGATGCATAATATCGTGGAGCGCCCGGTCGCCGTCGACGGAAAGGTTGAAATCCGCCCGATGATGTACCTCGCGCTGACCTACGATCACCGCATCATCGACGGGCGCGGGGCGGTCTCATTCCTGAAGCGTTTGGCCGATTTGCTTGAGAATCCCGAGCGCATCCTGCTCGAAATCTAATGCCTCCCGGCGCGCCGATTCGCCCGTCACCTGCGGGCGAATCGGCACACCCAACCCCTTGATTTCATTCATAAAAACACGAGTTCGATCATGTATGATCTGGTAGTGATTGGTTCGGGCCCCGGCGGCTATGTCGCGGCCATTCGCGCAGCTCAACTGGGCATGAATGTGGCGTGTGTCGAGAAATA
>Ga0209075_1005229_pt1 | contig 10031 bp, 9 predicted proteins | sample Stecom2011_FD_187523 | JGI IMG/M metagenome (GOLD analysis project Ga0209075, IMG submission 187523) | Agricultural soil microbial communities from Utah to study Nitrogen management - Steer compost 2011 (SPAdes) (version 2) | ecosystem: Environmental > Terrestrial > Soil > Agricultural land...
TTTATAGTTTACATCAGTTAAATATCTTTTATATGGGATTGTAGATATATTAAAATACAAAACCAAAAGATGACTTTTTCATGTTCAGGATTTATGATATCGGTTCAAGGTGAAATATGGGACCAATAGCAGTGGGGTATCTTATACCTATTTTAGTAATAAAAAGGTTCGACAAAACTATTATCTGAGTCTTACATTATACTTATTTAAAAGGAGATGATAAGGGCAAGGTCAGACCCAGGTAAGAACAAGATAAGAACAAGATAAGGCTCAAGAGTGTCTAGTAATATTTCAGTGCCTCTCAAACTTTATCAATAATTTGATCTATAGTTATTTCTTTTTGAATCAATATAGATGGTTTTAGTGTGTTTTATTAAGCTTCTGTTAGACTCTTTAACTTCTTAACTGCAGGGCCGGTTAGTACCTCCCCATCAATTCCAAAGCGTGAGCCGTGGCAGGGACAGTCCCATGATTTCTCCTCTTGATTCCATTTCACTTTACAGTGGAGGTGTGTGCAGTCGCTTTCGATAATATTGTTCTTGTCGGCTGCCTCTTTTACTATGTTGTTGAATCCGGATACTGGTTTAACTCTTGAAGTTAAGAAAAGTTCCTCGTAAATGCTGTTACCCTTTAGAATAACATCATTGAGTATTTTGGCAGCTAGCGTGCCGAAAATCATTCCTGTGCCACTATAGCCGGTTGCAAAATAAACATTTTCAGGGTTGCCGGGCAGGTGTCCGATATAAGGTAGACCGTCTGCCGGTTCATAAAATTGGGATGACCATTTATAAGCAATATTTTCAATGTCAAAGTGTCGACGCAGATAGCTTTCGAGTCTTTCAAAACAATCAGAGGCATTATCAACATAACCTGTTTTATGATCTTCTCCTCCGGCGATTAAGAAATCTTCTCCATCAATATTGTGTGTGCGATAATAGTGATATGGCTCAAATAAATCATACCCTAATGCCTCAGGATAATGTCCGCTTTTGAGCTTTACGGCCATTACATAACTTCGGTAAGGGGTGTTTCTGAAATGTATTATATTTCTGCCGGGAGGAATATGTGTAGCGTAAATCAAATATCTGCTATGAATACTTCCTTTGTTGGTTGTGGCAACTAATGTTTCATTTTTTTTATCTACTGAGATGATTCTGCAATCCTCTATATAAACTCCCCGTTATGTATAAATTCCTTAAGTAATATTCTTAAATACTTTAACGGATGAAACTGAGCTTGGTTGGGTATTTCCACAACCCTCACCGAAGGAATTCCAAAAGGATTTACATTGGTCTTAAAAGTTTCTATACCAACTTGATGATGTCCCTCTATTATTTTTTGAAGCATAATTGCACTAGTGATTCCGGTGATTCCGGCACCTGCTATTACAACATCAAAATTGGGGGTTGGACTAATCTCTTTCTGACCGTAGTGTTTTACCTCGGATTGCCAAATGCTCTCTAAATGACCGTCTCGTTCCATAGATCTGCCGGTTTTAGTTCTTATACTGATAAAACTAATTAGAACATTTTTTGTTCAAATTAAATAATTACGGCTGTGTTATAAAATATTATAGGGGTAACAATCTAAAAACCAAAATGGAAGAGGTCAGATATTGAGTCTATTTTTATTTGGGTTATAAATGAGTTTACCAGATTGATATCTGCAAATATAAAGAAAACGGCTACCATATATAGTATGCCGTAAATACCACCAGTTATGTGTGCAGAATGATTTATACCACCTGTTTGTTTTTTTTCGAGTAAAGTAGATATTAATATGAATATAAAACCAAAAAGAAATGCAGGCAGCATGATTGGTATAAACATTATACCCATGAAATTCATCGGGTTGATAAGTACATAAGCAAATATAATAGCGGAGACTGCTCCTGATGCGCCAAGACCGTAATATGACGTATTGTCTTTTTGCTTGAAATATGTAGGAAGAATAGATATAAGTAGTGCTGAAATGTAAAGTAAAACATAGCTGAAAGAGCCTGTAGTTTGGCCTAATACTGTTTTAAATACACGTTCGATTTCTATACCAAAAAAATATAAGGTGAACATGTTGAAGATGAGGTGTGTGTAATCGGCGTGCACTACTCCGTAAGTAAATAATCTGTACCAGCTGCCTTTTTTTACTGCAGGGGGGTGGAAAATAAGCTTACCCATAAGCTCAATATCCTTAAAAGCTTTAATGGAAATAAGTGCGGTGAGAATAATAATTATGGTAGTGATCATTTATTATTGGTTAAGGTGGTTACAGAACTTTACTTAAGGAATAATATTCCGGTTTATCAGCATATATAAAAAGCAGTGATCCATCTTTTATTGTATTAATGATGGGTTTATTAAGTTCCTGCGGCAAAGCGGGACAACCGAAACTGCGACCTAATCTTCCCGTTGACCTGATAAAGTCCTCACTACAATAATCTGCTCCATGAATAACAACGGCGCGAGGTCTTGCCTTGTCATTTATACCCTTCTCAAGCCCGTCGAGCCTCAATGAATAACCGTTTCCGCCATTGTAAGTCTCTGCTGTGCGAAAAAAACCAAGTGAACTTTGGTACGATCCGCTTCTGTTTGAAAAGGATGTTGCAAAGTTTTCTCCGCTATTTCTTCCGTGAGCTACATGAGTAACATACAACACCTCCTTTTTAGCAAGGTCCAGTACATACATCCTCTTCTTGGTAGAGGGCAGATTAAAATCAATAATTGTAAGCAGGGAATTATTATTCTTATTTAACTTTTTATAACCGGAATATGCTGATTCAAAGGTTTTAAAATCAATTAAGTTGTCCAGATTCATCTGTTGGAAAAGTAGTTCAGTGTCGTTGAACAGATATTCTGTGATTAAATTGTCTTTTTTAGGCTGATCCTTTCCTATTGGGAAACTTAGTGCAGATATTATAGTAAATATAATAGAAAATAGAACTGTACGCATAGTTTTATTCGAGAAAATTGTTTTCAAATGTACTATTTTTTCATGAACTAAATGTTAACGGGTTTCCGCTTCTTATTTATTAAATAAAATTTTGATTATGAAGGGGTGGTTTATTGAACTCCAACAGATATTTAGTTGGGGAATAATTTGTAATTCGCTTGAAATGTCTGTTGAAATTTGAAATGTTGTTAAATCCGCACTCATAGCATATTTCAGAAATTGTAAGTCTGCCTTCCAGCAATAGCTTGCAAGCATAATTTATACGCAATGATGTTATGTATTCAGTACATGTTTTTCCCGTCTTTGCGTGAAAAAACCTGCAAAATGCACTTTTATTCATGCCTGCAACAGCAGCAATTTCATCAATTGACAGATGACGATAATATTCTCGTTTTATAAAAGATAGTATCTTTACCAGCCTTGTGTCTGCTTCAATAAGTTCTACCGTAGATTCAGAGTCTTCACGATTTAATAAGGTGACATTATGCGAAACGCTCATTAAGGATAAAATATTGATGCATTCTAGTAAAAGAGGGAGGCCACTTAATTCCAGTGCTTTTTCCATTCGGGTTCTGATGCGTTTGTTAGCATTTTTGTGAAAATAAACCCCTCTTTTCGATTTCATTAGTAGTTTCTTGATATTATTTAATTCGGGGTAGTTGTTTATAGAATGCCCAAAAAAGTCCTTGGAAAACTGTAAAGTGATAGCATTTACTCTTAAATCATCTCTGCCCGTGTAATACTCTGGGTCGCTCCTGTACATGTGCTGGAGAGAGCTGCCTAATAGCACAAGATCCCCATCTGAATATTGTTGGATACTGTTTCCTACAAAACGGGTTCCACTGCTTTTGAGTATATATACTATTTCATACTCATTATGAAAATGAAGCGGGAATTTAAAATAATCATAGTCGCACCATTTAATCTTAACAGGAGAGCCATTGTCAAGATTCAGATTTTCATGCATTAATCGGTATGTCATGCTTATTAAATTTTAATTAATAGTATATTATTGATAACACTAGTTTAATTGTACTATATGCAAATATAATATTATATATTGCAAATTAAAGTCTTTTGTAATCTTAAATTATTCATTTAATTTGTAAAAATAAGCGAACAGACTAATATCATACCCATAAAATAGATTACATAAATTTTAATATCAATAAAAATGAAAAGAAAATTTGAAGTAAAAAATCCTGATTTTGTATTAAGTCCAAAGACAGGTATGTCAAGAAAACATTACATCGAATTAGCAAAATATCTTCTTGAGGGAGCTTTTTCTCATGTTGGATCAATAGAACAACACATGAGTTTTCCTATTGTACCGGGTAAAACATATCCTCAGCCAAACGCTCCTGACTGGCGCTATAAAGCTGCTGATTTTGAAGCTTTGGAAAGAACATTTACACTGGCTGGACCATTAATTCATGTTGACCCTAAAACAGAAATAAATGGTATTAATTTAAAGGATTATTATTCCTTACATATTTACAACTCTTTTACACCGGGACATCCTAACTCAATACCACTGCCTGAAGAGCTTCCTGACTCAAACTATCAATTTACTTGTGAGTTCGGAGGATTGTTTAAGACTCTGCTTCTTATGCCTGATACTATATGGACAAGTTATACGGAAGAACAAAAGAATGATATGGTAGAGTGTATTTCGAAATGGGCTCACCATAGAACAACACAGAACAACTGGCGTATTTTCAATATTATAGCTCTTTCTTTTTTAAAAAAGTATGGTTATGAAATTGATGACGATCTTTTGGAGAATCATTTGTTGTGGATAGCTTCGTATCACTCAGGAAACGGTTGGTATTTGGAGCAAACTTATAACTATTATTCTATCAGCCTTTTTATTGTATATACTACAATTTGGAACAGAACATTCGGAGATGAGTATTATCCTAAAATAGCTGAAATTATTGAGAGATCAGCTCAGAAGCTTATGGAATCTTTGCCAAGCTTTTTTGGCAGGGATGGATACATTAACATGTGGTCTCGCAGTATTTGCTACAGAACATGGGTGTCTGGGGCATTTCCTGTTTCTTTCATGTTGAAGAATCCCAATCTTTTGGATCCGGGATGGGCAAGAAGACTCTGCTCAGGTTCTCTTTTACAGTTTGTTACGCGTGAAGACTTTTATTATAATAATATTCCCAGTTTGGGGTTTTATGGCAAAAGGGAGTACATGGTGCAAAACTATAGTTGTGCAGGCAGCCCCTATTTGATGTTTCTACCTTTTATCTGTTTGGCTTTACCTGAGGATTCGCCTTTCTGGACCGCTAAAGAGAATGATGGCTTTTGGGAATCGCTGGGAGAAGATTCTAAGAAAGTGGTCCTGAACAATCCGGGACTGGTGTTGGTAAACCATGGAAAAACAGGTACTTCGGAGATTGTACCCGGAAAGGTATATTATGATGATCCAAATTATTCTAAACTACGTTACAACACTCATTTTCCATGGGAAGATCACGATCCTAACGGTGGTACTGCAATGGAATACTCTTATCGGAGCCTGGATCCCAGGGATTTAAGGGGTGATGATGTTAACTTTTATCTGACAGGACTGACAGTTGACAATGATGCAGATGATAACCGTAAATTTACAATATCTCAAAGTATGCTTTTTAATGGCGTAATTGACGATGTTGTATATCGTCAGGCTATTATGAGAAGACCGCCTAATAATGGGGTAGGTTACATTATTGATCTGGCAGAAATAACTATACCCGGAGGTGTTATAAGAGTTGATCGTGTACGTCTCGCTTTTGAATATGAGATTACTCTCGGGCATTATGGGTTGCCTCATTTGAATGGTAAAGCTGCTGAGATTATACAGTTTGAAGAAGATGACAAAAAAGTAATTACGGCAACCATACCCGGAAGGAGTCTTGCATTGGTAACTTATAATGGTTGGGATCAAATAGAGCATAAAGTTCATTCAAACAGGAATGCAGAAGAAGATGAAAGTACTGTTATTTTTGCCAGGAAAAAATGCTTGAAGAAGAATCCACCAATGGAGTTGTTGATATCGGTAATGTTACATAAAACAGATAATAGTGAATGGACAAAAGAGGAGTTGAATCCGATAAAAAATATAGAGATATTGGATGTTACTCCAAATTATTCACCACTTGGTGCAATAATTACTTTAGCTGACGATACTAAATATAATATTGATTTTGCAGATATAGACGGGCGAAGGACTTGCTAATTAAGCAGAAAGCATAATTGTACTATTAACAATAAGTTAAAAGTGTTTAACAAATGATTGGTGATACAAGCAAATATAGTATCACTATTGGTAATTATATTGGTAGACATTAACAATTATTTTTTTTTACTTTGTTTATTGACAAAATAAGTTACCTGAAAAATTGAATTAAAATTATAAAATATGAGAACGCTATATCTACTTATAATTCTTTTTATATTTCAGCCAATATTTTCGCAAGAGATTGCATATTTTACTTTAAAGCTGGATGAAAGTTATTTAAATACACCCGTTTCCATAACTTTGGATAACACTGATAAATATAGTTTCACTGACAAGAAAATTGTACTGTATGAAATATCCAACAATAAAGAGGTGTATGTACCAAGTCAGGTAGAATCAGGTAGCAGACCAATTCTTTGGTTTATACCTGATAATGTTTCCGGAGGAAAAACTGACCGTAATTTTGTAATTAAGTTGATAGAAACTGATCAGTCAGTTAAAGAGCAAGATCAATTTCAGATAAGTAAATCGGGAGGAAATCTGACATTATACAAAGATTCTAGTCCTATTTTAAGTTATAGATACAGAACTATGTATCCACCGGAAGGTGTTGACCCGTTGTTTGAACGTTCTGGATTTATCCATCCTTTGTATTCACCGGGAGGAGAAGTTTTGACACGAGTACAAGCACCTGACCACTATCACCATTACGGTATTTGGGGCCCGTGGACGTTAACGCATATTGATGATAGAGAAGTTGACTTCTGGAACTTGGCTAAAGGACAGGGAACAGTAAAGTTTAATTCTTTTTTGTCTGAAGTGTCAGGTGACGTGTATTCCGGATTCAAAGTATTGCAACAGCATATTGACTTCGGGAACAAGGGTGAAGATCAGATTGCAATCAATGAAGTTTTGGAAGTGAGAGTGTGGAATGTAGATGAAAATGTTTGGATTGTCGACTATACAACAACTTTTAATAGCCCACTCAAAAATGGAATCGTTTTTGATGCCTATCGCTATGGTGGAGGAATTGGTTTCAGAGCAACAGAGAAATGGGAAAAGAATAATTCCTCAGTTCTGACTTCGGAAGGTAAGACCAGGATCGATGCTGATGGTAGCAGGGCTCGCTGGTGTATCGTGGAAGGTGAAACAGATGTTGATGATAAAAGATCAGGGATTTTGTTTATGAGTCACCCATTTAACCAACAACACCCTGAACCAATGAGAGTTTGGCCGATGGATGCAAACGGTGGCAGGGGTGATCTTTATTTTGAGTTTGTACCTATTCGCCATGATCCATGGATAATAAAACCTCATCAGGATTATACTCTTTCATATAGAATGGTGGTATTTGATGGTGAACTGAATAAAGATACTGCTGAAGCATATTGGAATAGTTTTGCAAACTCTCCGAAGATTGAAATTAAATTCAAAAAATAATACCTATTAAAAGTTTGTTGATATAAATTATAAGTATAACCTAAAAAACTAATTAATATAAATGAAAATGAAAAAAATAACAATTATCCTACTGTTTATTTCAATGATGTATTCTTATAGTTTTTCGCAATCAAAAGTAACAGCTATCCAAATAGGAGATAGAGTTGATTTTAGTATTGACGGCAATTTTTTCACAAGCTATATTTTCCCAGATAATGAAAAATATCCTTTTTTTTATCCGGTTAATGGACCATCAAACGCTTCTGTAACATCTATCAGAAACGCAAATTATCCACATCACAGTTCTCTTTTCTTTGGATGTGATAAAGTAAATGGTGGTAATTATTGGCAGGAGGGAATAGATCGCGGGCAAATTACCTCACTAAAAGTGAATATTTTAGAGTCAGGAGGTGATAAAGCTGTTATTGAAAACGAATGTATATGGCACAGAAAAGACGCAGATGCACCAATAAAAGATAAACGCATAATTACAATATCATCACCTTCTAAAGGTATGTATCAGCTTGATTTTGATATAACTATGGAGATGTTGATGGATGTTAGGATTGATAAAACAAATCATTCTCTGTTTAGTGTTCGTATGGATCCGGATTTAGCAGTAATAAACGGTGGTACAATGATAAACGCTGAAAATCAAAAGGGTGAAAAAGCTACATTTGGGCAACCATCAGCATGGATGGATTTTTCAGGAGAGCGTATGGGTAAAATGGAGGGGATAGCTATCTTACAGCACCCTTCAAATATGTGGTATCCATCCCCTTGGTTCACCCGTGATTATGGCTTCTTCTCGCCAACTCCTATGTACTGGCCGGAAAATGATGAATATACCTTTATAAAAAAGGGAGAATCTTTTACACTAAGATACAGGGTAATTGTTCATTCCGGTGACCATATTGAAGCAGATATAGCTAACGCATTTGAAAATTATAAATCAGAATAAATAAATTAATAACATGGAACGTAGATCTTTTTTAAAATCAGCAGCAGCAACTGCAGCAGGAACAATGATATTCCCAACCATTGTACCAGCTTCGGTTATGGGGAAAAATGCTCCCAGCAACAAAATTCATATAGGTCAGATTGGAGTGGGTAGGATTGCTCGTTCTCACGACATGGCAGAAACCTTTAAGTACGATCAGGCACAGTTTGTAGCTGTGTGTGATGTAGACAGTAAACGTCTGGCAGACGGAAAAAAACTGGTTGATGATTTTTATGCCAAAAAAACCGGTAATTCTTCATACTCAAATGCAAAGATGTATGAAAACTATATCGACATGTTGGCAGATAAAAATATTGACGCAGTAATTATTAGTACTCCGGATCACCAACATGCCGATTTGGCTATACGTGCCGCTTTAGCAGGTAAAGATATTTATTTACAGAAGCCTACTTCACTGACAGTAGAAGAAGGACGACTGTTAAGCGATGTAGTACGTCGTCAGAAAGTCATTCTTCAAGTAGGTACTCAGCAACGTTCTTCTAAACAGTTTAGAATTGCTGCAGAACTTGTCAGAAACGGTAGAATAGGTAAATTACATACTGTGAAAATTGGCTTACCCGGCGACCCATCAGGTCCTGAAGCTCCTGAAATGCCTATTCCTTCAAATCTTAATTATGACATGTGGTTAGGTTCAACACCTGAAGTATATTATACTGAAATAAGAGTTCATCCTCAAAACGATTATGGTCGTCCGGGATGGTTGCGTTGTGAACAATTTGGTGCAGGAATGATAACCGGATGGGGACAGCATCATTTTGATTCTGCAGCTTGGGGTATGGATACTGAACTCACCGGTCCTATTTCAGTAGAGGCAGTTGCTCAGTTTCCAAAATCAGGGCTGTGGGATGTTCATGGTGATTTTATGGTAAAGGCTGAATATGAGAATGGTGTAACTATGTATACCAGTGGTGGATATCCAAACGGTATCAGGTACGAAGGAACAGATGGATGGATCTTCGTTTCAAGAGGTAACTACGTTGCATCGGCAAGTGATCCTGTAGATCAGAAAGCTAATGCTCGTGCACTTGACGCAAGTGATCCGAAAATATTGACATCAGAAATAGGAGAAAACGAAATTCATCTTTATGAGAGTGACAACCAACATGGTAACTGGCTTGATTGTATAAAGACAAGAAAAGAGCCTATTTCTCCTGTTGAAATGGGACATCGTGCATGTTCTGTTTGCCTCATTAGTCATATTGCAATGAAGGTTCCAGGTAAGCTTTTATGGGATCCGGCAAAAGAGAAATTTTTAAACAGTGATTGGGCAAACTCAATGTTGAGACGTCCTCAGAGATATCCTTATGGAACTGATTACATCAAATTGTAAAGATAATCTGAATGAATAAATTATTTAATATAATAGTGGTTGTTATCTCTTCAATTTTGATG
>Ga0209075_1005230_pt1 | contig 10030 bp, 5 predicted proteins | sample Stecom2011_FD_187523 | JGI IMG/M metagenome (GOLD analysis project Ga0209075, IMG submission 187523) | Agricultural soil microbial communities from Utah to study Nitrogen management - Steer compost 2011 (SPAdes) (version 2) | ecosystem: Environmental > Terrestrial > Soil > Agricultural land...
GATGTCGTTGCCCAGCACATAGCGCTCGCCGAGCGCATCCTTCATCGCCTGCAGCTGATGCACATCCTGAATCACGGTGTAGAGCACCGGACGATTGGAGGCACTGATGGTGCCGCTGGGCAGATCGTTCTTGTTGAACACCCGGTTGCCAGAGAGCCCGAGCAAATAAGGCGTGGTCTGGTTACCGGCGTTGTCCCAAACCTCGGGATCAAAACCAACCGGCAGGGCCTCGATCAGTTCGGCAGTGGTCAAGCCCGTGCCGCCACCAGCGCTCGAGGTTTGGCCGGTGGTTTCGGTGTTCCAGTAGGACTCGGCGATATCCCCGTAGGCGGCGGCCCCGACCAGACCGCCAACGCTATCGGATCCACTAACCGCGCCTGTGGCATAGGTGTTGGTGATGGTCCCAAAGTTTTCTCCGACCAGACCGCCAACGTACTCGTTGCCGCTGACCACGCCGGTAGCGTAGGAATTGCTGATCTGCCAAGCGTTGTAGCCAACCAGGCCGCCAACGTACATGATGTTGCCGCTGACCGGGCCGACCGCGTAGGACTCGTTGATGGTTCCGTGATTGATCTCGCCGCTCCCGCCTGCGTTCCTGTTCCAGCCAACCAGGCCACCAACAGTCGACGCGCCGTTGACTGCGACACTGGCCCAGGATTGGCTGATCGCCCCCTGGTTCATTCCGACCAGGCTGCCGACGCTGTCCCTGCCAACCACCCTGCCCCTCTGGAGACCGATGTTGCGCAACCAGGCTCCCTTCGTATAACCGAACAACCCCACGTCATCCTGCGATGGTCGGTTGATGGTCAGGCCGGTGATGAGGTGACCAAGGCCGTCGAAGACGCCGGTGAATCCGTTGCTGTTGCTGTAGTCGCCGATTGGGTTAAAGCCGGCACCCCCGTCCCAGCTCTCGGTAGCGCTGGCATTGATATCGGCGCCCAAGGCGTAGAGGCCATTGAGATTGCCTTGCATGCCCTGCAGATCCGTACCCGAGGTGCTGCCCTCGGCGCCCAGCTCGGTGATGACGGTGTACTCAAGCACATCGCCATCGCTGCCCAGCCGGGTGCTGAAGTTCTGCCCGGCGGAGAGGTTGACCCTGGCATTGACGTGGTAGTCGGCGGTGTTGCCCGCGGCCACGTCGGCCTGCCCATACTCCAGCGCCAGCTTGCCTGTGGTGGCGCTGATATTTTGGTTAATGTGGATATCACTGTGAGCGGACAGGGTCAGGGTGGTGGCGGCGTCCCAGCTCACCTCGCCATTGACGTATATGTTCCCCGCCTCGCTGCCCTCGGCCACGGTCTGCAAGGTGATGTTGCTGCTCTCCAGGTTGGCGGAAAGCGTGTCGGCACCGATGCCGCTGTCGGTTTGGGGCGCGCTGCCCGCGCTGATGGTGAGGTCGGTGGGATCGATGAGCCAGTCGCCGGTTCGGCCATCGACGGCCAGGGTGGTGACCTCCAGGCCTTCGTGAATCTGCACATGAGCACCGGAGGTGTCGATGAAGCCGCCATCACCACCCTCGGGTGCGCTGGCGTCAAGTTTGCCGGCCACTTCAACCGTGCCGCCTTCAAAGCCGCCCAACAGCACAATCTTGCCGTTGCGGTTTTCCAGAGTGCGGGCTTCGATAACACCGGTGTTGTTCACCACGGTTTGTAGCAGGGCATCGGCAGCGTGGGCGCTCATCAGCACCTGACCGCCGTCGGCCTGAATCAGCTGATGGTTTTCCACCAGCGCATCGCGGGTGGCTTCATCGACCTGGACCTTGAGCAATCCGTCGCCAGCAAAATCGAGGGTGACCTGCTCACCGGCAACCAGCGCCACGCTGCCAAGACGGGCGCTGATCACGCCCTCGTTGCTCACATGCCCGCCGAGCAGTGCTACCGCACCGCCATCAGCGGCTGTGATGTGGCCCTTGTTGATGATGGCAGCGTTGTTGCCATTGCCACGGAAACGGTAGTTGCCTGCGGCAAAGTCTTCATTGGAGATATCCAGCGTTGAAGCCACCAGGCCGCCCACATCCACCTGGGCATTTTTGCCAAACAACACGCCGTTGGGGTTGATGAGAAAGACCCGGCCGTTGGCATCCAGCTGCCCCATGATGCGGGAGCCGTCGGTGCCGATAACGCGGTTCAGCGCAATGGCGCTCGCCGAAGGCTGATTGAAGCTGACGCGATTGCCTTCGCCAATATTGAATTGTTGCCATTCAATGGCGAGCCGCTCCGAGCCCTGAGTGATGCTCAAGTGCTTGTCGAACTGCTCGATTGAGCCGACGCCAGTCACCACCGTTCCGCCGGAAGGGAGCTCTCCACCCAGCGCCGCCAAGGGCAATAAATAGAGGCTGCCCGCTGCCACAAGGCGCCGCCCACCGGTCCGTTTTCGACCCTGGCGTCCCAGTTCTCCAGCCACTTGCCACAAGCGGGCGGTCGCATTCCAGATGAGTCGGTAAATCTTGTTCATGGCGATTCTCTATTTAGAACGGGCAGTTGAACGAACAGAGCACAAAGCACGCGGCGGCACATGTCGGCAAAAATGATGAACTTCACGCCGGGAGTGTTATGATGGCTCCCTAATACTGCCGCACGGCACGTGAGCCGCGTCACGCAAATAATTATTAAAACACAGCCTCGTAAACCCACCGTAAACTAACCTTGCTTTATGGCGCCCCAAATCGAAATCCACCTGCTCGGCGAGATGCAAGTCGCTCTCGACGGAGCCTCGTTAAGCGGAAAGCGCTACGCCAAAGTATTGGCCTTGCTCGCCTATCTGGCTGTGGAATCTGGCCGACGCCATTCACGAGAAGCTTTGGCGGACCTGCTTTGGCCGACCTTGGGGACAGAAGAGGCCCGCACCAACTTGCGCCAGGCGCTCTATTACCTGCGCCGCGCCGTGGGCAATAACGACTTCCTCGTAACAGATCGCACTAGCGTTGGGGTATCCGAGGGTTCTTATTGGCTGGACCTGGAAGCCTTTCTCGCGGCTGAGAACAGCTGTCCACATTGCACGGCAGGTCAACCGCCCTGTTCGAGCTGTCTCAATGCCATGGCACGCCGGATGACGCTCTACCGGGGTGATTTCCTCGCTGGGTTGACCGTGGAAGAAGTGCCAGCATTTGAAGAATGGCGGGCAAAGCAACGGGAATGGTTACATTGCGAGGCGCTCGGTCTGCTGGAGCGCCTCCGGGCGGGCCATGAGCAGCGAGGCGAACTGGAACAGGCATTGACGTACGCCCGGCGCTACACCCTGCTGGAACCCTGGGATGAGGAAGGGCAACGCCAGCTCATGGCTTTGTTGGCCAGGAACGGGCAAAAAGGCGCCGCACTGGCACAGTACGAGAGCTGTCGGGAGATACTGGCCCGGGACCTGGGCCTTGAACCGGAGGCCGCCACATACAGCCTCATGGAGCGCATACGTAACGACGGACTGTTGCCCTCCCCCCAGAAGCCCGTGTCAGCGACTGTCAGAGCCAACCGCCGGCAAGCTACCATTGTCTGCGGCCGCTTCATCATCCGCGGCGAGAACGATCCCGAAATCATCGCGGAGCAGCTGCGCACACCGCGCCAACTCTGCTCCAGGCTCATGCAGCGCCATGGCGGCCTACTTGCGCAGACACATGGCGGCAGTTTCTTCGTTTATTTTGGCTATCCGGTTGCTTCTGAAAACGCTGCCATTCAAGCTGTGCGCGCTGCCGTACAGCTCGCTCAGGAAGCTGAGGTGAGGTTGTGCATTGGCATTCATACGGGCGCTATTGTCACCGGCAATGATCCCGCTCTGCCTGACGTTGCCGGTGTCGCATCCAACATTGCGGCCCGCCTCTGCGATGCAGCCGAACCCGAGGGCGTAGTGATCAGCGAAGAGACCCGCCGCTTGGTCGAAGGCTTTTTCCACGTGGATACGCTGGAGCACCTGCCTGGTGCTGACGCATCATCTGCGTCGCAGATCTATCGCGTTGTCGGGCAAACTGATGCCAGTAACCGGCTTGACGCGCGACAGCGCCTGGCTCCTCTGGTTGGACGACGCGCAGAGCTGGCGCGCTTGAGGCAATTGTGGAAGGAGAGCAAAAAAGGGCGTGGGCAATTTATCCTGATCCGGGGCGAGCCGGGCATTGGAAAATCGCGCCTGATCCGTGCGTTGCGCGATGGGGTGGCGAACGAGCCTTGCACAGTGCGCGAGTTACACTGCTTTCCCGAATACCTTCACAGCCCACTACGTCCGGTGGTGGTGCTGCTGGAAACGGTCTTTCAGTTGTTACCCACTGACCCGCCCGCCGTGCGGCGCGACAAGATCCGCAGCTACCTGGCGGAGCAATACCCCACCGCGGACAGCGAAGTGCTGCCCGTCGTCGAGGCCTTGCTCAGCGCTGCCGATGATGATGCGCCGGGATTGCCGCCGCAGTCCCACAAGGAACGCACCTTCCGTGTTCTGCACGATCTTCTTGGCGCACTTGCCGCTCGACAGCCCCTGTTGCTGATTGTGGAAGATCTGCATTGGGTTGACCCCTCCAGCCTGGAACTTTTACAGCGCCTTGCGTCAGAGCCGATCGCCGCGCCAGTATTGACAGTGTGCAGCGCGCGGCCCGAGTTTCAGGCAGCCGGACTCAGTGACGAAACAACTGTCGAGCTTGGCCCACTGAGCGACACCAATGTCTCGCAACTGGTGGACGGCCTGGGTATTCCCCTGGATGAGGATGCCAGGCAGCGCATCGTTTCCAAGGCTGAAGGAGTACCGCTGTTTGCCGAAGAAATGGCACTGATGAAAGCGAGCACAGCGAGCGACGCAGAGATTCCAGCCACATTGCAATACCTGTTGCTCGCCCGCCTCGATGCATTGCAGGAGGCTCGCCACACCGCTCAGCTCGCCGCTACCATCGGGCGGCGCTTTGATCGGGCACTGCTGGAGCGAGCCGCCACGGACGAGCCCGTCGCTCTCGACTCAGCGCTCCGCATCTTGCGGGAAGAGCGGATCATTACGCCAGTGGACAAAGATGGTTCGGTATTCGAGTTCCGCCACGGCCTGATTCAGGAAGCCGCTTATCGGTCGCAGACTCGAGAGGACCGACGCCGGGCTCACCATCGGATCGCCGAGGCATTGGAATGCCACTTCCCACAACACGCCGCTCAGCAGCCCGATCAGCTGGCGCGTCATTTTGCCGATGCGGGTGCTGCTGCCCAGGCGCTGCCTAGGTGGTTGGCCGCCGGGCGTCGTGCCTTGCGTGCTTCGGCCAATGCCGAAGCAGCAGACCACCTACGCAACGGCCTTGCACTGCTAAAGCAGCTTCCGGCGGACGACAAACGCCGCGAATGGGAGTTCAATCTCCTGCTGCCTCTGGGGCAGGCACTGCTCACTCTGCATGGCTACGGCTCCGCCGAGGCAGCAGCCGTTTATGAGCGTGCTTTCGCTTTGTGTCACGAGCAGATGCCAGACCGGCAGCGCTTTGAAGTCTTATGGGGGCGGTGGATGGTTTCGAGCTCCCGTGAAGACAGCAACTTCTCGGTTTCCGAAGAGCTGGCCAGCGAGTTGCTGGATGCAGCCCTCGCCAGCAAGGATACAAATTTGCTGAGCTACGCTCATTCCGCCAATGCCAACATTGCTCTGTGGCGCGGTGAATTTGAACGAGCCTGCTATAGCGCGGAAACTGCTCTCGCCAGTCCTATCAACCCACTTCATCCACCGCTGGACGGTTATGACCCCCACGTGTCGAGTCTCGCCCATCTTTCCTGGGCCCGATCCCGACAGGGGCGCATTCAGGAAGCCCGTGAGGCCAGCGAACGCTCCATTGCCTTGGCGCAACCGCTTGAGCATGCGGATTCTCTGTGTTTCGCACTGATTCACGCCGCGTTGCTGCATAGTTTCTTGCATGACAAGTCGCTGGCCGTTGACCATGCGGAGCAGGCTCTGATTATTGCTGATCGCTACCGCCTGGCGCTCTGGCAAAGCGCGAGCCGCATGGTGCTGGGCTGGGCTCAGGCTATTGATGGCGATGCCCGTGGAATTGAGCGGATACAGGCCAGCGCCGCACGGGCCCAGGATGTGATGCCCTCGGTAATGGGCGCTTTCCTTTACGCACTCGCAGAAGCCTATGGTTTTCTCGACGAGAGCAGCGCACAGCTAAAAACAATTGACGTGGCTCTGGAGACCACCGCAAAGGTGGGGGACCAACTTCATCAGGCCGACCTGTATCGGCTCAGGGCTGAGGCCTTGCTTCGGCTCGGTCATCACGAGCAGGCGGGTGCGGCCTTTGACACAGCGCTCCGCATTGCCAAACAGCAGGGCGCCCTTGCCATCACCCGACGCATCAAGGACGGGCTCGAGCTACTGTCTGGCGTTAACTAAGACGCACACGGGACATCTGAAACGACGGGCTGACTTGATTTCTAGCGGCCGGCGCTGGAGATTCGAGGATCAGGCAACCGCGGCTTTCGCTTGCCGATGCACTTCCACATGAGGTTCTCCCAGGGGCGAAAGGCTTGGCTAGCATTGATTGATTTGCGCCAAAGCTGCCACAATTGTTTGTAAGGGAAAGCATGCGGTAACTCTAGATCCAGCGAGCTCTGCCGCCGGATAGACTACAACCGCAGAACCAGGACTCGGCTCAACCGGCGCACTGGCCTTCGGTGTCCTTGACCTGCTAAACACACCGATTCGGCCAGGCGGTGCACAGGTAAACTCTTTCTCTGCATGGATGCCTGCAAGCATGGCGGAATCCGGGGAAGAAGCTCACCAGCTGGCAAAAAACACCATGGTTGATGCAATGAAACAGGCCGGTGAAGCAGAAGGCTTTGCCACAGTGTACGACCCAAGCCGTTTCGGTCGGCAACAACTTGATCGTGATCTTGGAACACCCCGAAGCTGGCTGCCCTACAGCCGCAAGCCGCAAAACAATGCTGGATCTTTGCTACATCAGCGCATGGGTGTTTCCGCCACGCTTGATTGATACCCCTGAGCGGGTGGCCGGTCACAATGAGGCAAAGTCGTATGGGTTTGCGACCTCAATGAAAACATCCAAAAACTACATGCCATCAGCCAGCGCAGAGCTGCGCGAATCAGGCTTTGCCGAACAAGCAATGATGCACGCTCTAAGCAAGCATCTTCCGGTCTGGTTTAATCTTTATCTTGGTAAAGAAGGGACAAAAACTGCCAATGGCGAGCCAATACCATTCCCGTATGTGCTCAAGGGTGGCAAAGCGCACCTGTTTTTGAAGCCTGAATAGCCACCAGCTTTCTAGACACCTACTTGGCTCAAGCCTTCTCTTGTAGTGTTTCTGAAAGCGGTCGCTATTCAGGCCTGCCTAGTTAACGCGACTCAGCGCTACGTTAGCTATCAACCCGCGGGAGCACCCGAGCATTTTCTGAATATTGCTGTAGCTCTGTCCTGCATTCAGAAGAGTGCGTATTTGTTCATGGCGTTCCAGGTTTGGTTGTCGCCCCCTGTACCGCCCATCTTGCCTGGCTTTCTCGATGCCCTGTCTTTGGCGGCGACGCCTGTCTTCGTAGTCCTTCCGGGCAACGGCAGCCAACATATCCAGCAGCATTCCATTTACAGCTTGGAGAATTGAGCTGGTGAACTCTGTGCTGTCGGAACTTTTCATGGCAATCCAGCTGGTAGGTAGCTCAGGGGAAACGATTGCTAACTTTTTCTTGGCGAGTAGCAGTTTCAATGTATCCCAGTCACTTTGCTTTAACCTGGCCAGCCGATCGATTTGTTCTACCAGGATAATGTCACCTTCCCCAGCATCAGAAATCAGTCGCATCAGCTCAGGTCGCTCCAAGGTCGCCCCGGATTCATGCTCGACGTAAAAAGATGCAATGCGTTTTTCGTGGTCGGCGGCAAAGCTGATCAAAGCCTGTTTTGCTCGCTCAGCATTTTGCTCAGATGTTGAAGCTCGAAGATAAGCGCGAAGGAACATTTTTGCCTCAAGGTCTATTTTAGATGGTTTCTTATTGATAGTTCATTATAGATGGTTTCCATAATTCGGAAAGCCTGTTTTTGAATAATCTCAAACTGGTTCTATTGAGGTATACCTAAAAAAGCGTGATGGTAATGGCTGCCTTGGAAGGAAACGATCAAGCAGTACAGTCTTGAACGGTTGTTTCCCGAAGGTGATCAGGCATGGTATGAGCTGAAAGCACTCCTGGCTGGCTGGATCAAGGAAGGGCTGGAAGAAAAGGTGCCTCCCAAAAGCGTTAGCGAAATTCTTGTTGACTTCCCTTCCAACGTAGCATGGCTTTTGCTTTGCGCAACCCGCTGGTCTGTGACTTTTTTGCCTTGCTGAAACCAACCTATAGCTGTATGTTTATCCAGTATCAGGGGTTCTCTTGTTGAGAGAATCCATAAATTTGCGCAGCAGGCGATTCGGCCGAATTTTCGTTACATATGCGCCACATTCATTCGGACAAACATCATGCCAATCGAATTTCTGGGCAAAGCAGCCTTGGCTGATCATGCCCCCGCGTTAGCGTTGCCGTTATACACAGAACCGGTATCAGCAGGGTTTCCTTCGCCAGCCCAGGATTTCATCGAAAGAACCCTGGATCTAAACGAGCTATGCATCGAGCATCCTTCGGCTACTTTTTTTGTTCGTGTCGAAGGCCAGAGCATGATTGAGGCAGGAATTTACCCACGTGACGTCCTGGTGGTAGATTGCTCATTGCAAGCCCGTAGTGGCGATATTGTCGTAGCTCGCTTGTTTGACGAGTTTACGGTCAAGGAGCTGGAGCTCAAACCGCCGCCAAGCCGGCCCAGGCTGTTGCCAAGAAACGCATCCATGCAGCCAATAGAAGTGCCGGACGGGACTGATCTGGAAATCATCGGCGTAGTGACCTTTGTTTTGCACAATACACGCAGGCAGTTCCAGTGAGCAAAGCTGTGTTTGCTCTGGTGGATTGCAACAACTTCTATGCTTCGTGTGAAAAGCTCTTCAGGCCGGACCTGAGAAATACCCCAGTGGTTGTTTTGTCCAATAACGATGGCTGCATCGTCGCTCGCAGCGCCGAGGCCAAAGCCCTGGGTATCAAGATGGGTACGCCCTACTTCCAGGTGAAGCGACTTTTGGAGCAGGAAGGGGTTGAAGTTTTTTCATCGAACTATGCGCTGTATGGAGATATGTCACAGCGGGTCATGACAACGCTGGAAATGCTGGCCCCACGGGTTGAGGTGTATTCCATTGATGAGGCTTTTCTTGACCTGACTGGAATGGCACATAAAACCAACCTCACAGACTTTGGCAAGCATGTGAAGGACACCGTTCGGCAATGGACCGGGATAACCACTTGCATCGGGATTGCCCCCAGCAAAACGCTTGCTAAGCTGGCCAACCAAGCAGCCAAGCAATATCCGGCAACCGGTGGTGTCGTCGATCTAACCGATCAAGCGCGGCAACGCAGGCTTATGCACCTGATGCCGGTAGGAGAGGTATGGGGAATCGGGCGTAACTATACGGCGCAGCTTGAGCACTTCGGTATCAAGACGGCACTGCAATTGGCCGATGCAGATCAGAGCTGGATCAAAAAGCACTTCTCTGTAGTCGTGCAACGAACTGTACTTGAACTCAATGGCCAGCCATGTGCCGATCTGGAGCTGGAAGCTCCGGCCAGGCAGCAAATTCTGTGTTCAAGGTCGTTTGCAGAGGATATTGTTCAATTCAATAGCATGCGTGAGGCCATTACAGGCTTTGTCGCTCGTGGTGCAGAAAAGCTGCGGCAAGAAAGCCAAAAAGCCAAGCGCATAACGGTCTTTATCCGCACCTGCCCTCACCGGGATGGAGATCGCTTTTACAGCAATCGAGCGAGCATGGATCTGGTTGAGCCTACTGGCGATACCCGGCGGTTGGCTGAGACGGCCCATGAGCTGCTATGTGCAGTCTGGAAGGATGGACATCGCTACAAAAAAGGCGGAATCATGCTGACCGACTTATATCAAGCAGGCTCCTGGCAGCCAGATCTTTTCCATCAGAACAAAGAGAAGCCCTGCAGCGATGCGCTCATGAGAACCATTGATGCCATTAACCAGAAAGGAATAGGCAGAGTTTTTTTAGCG
>Ga0209075_1005232_pt1 | contig 10028 bp, 9 predicted proteins | sample Stecom2011_FD_187523 | JGI IMG/M metagenome (GOLD analysis project Ga0209075, IMG submission 187523) | Agricultural soil microbial communities from Utah to study Nitrogen management - Steer compost 2011 (SPAdes) (version 2) | ecosystem: Environmental > Terrestrial > Soil > Agricultural land...
AACGCTTCTACAGCAACATACCTGCCGCTACCGTTTCATTCGTCGCCTCATCAATCAGGATAACACTGCCCGTCATCCGATTCACATTATAAGCATCAAAAAACAAAGGCTTCGTGGTCCGAACGGAAATCCGAGCAATATCGTTCATTCCAACAGAAAGATCCTTTTCCTCCTTCTCCAAAGTATTGATGTCCATCTTATACTGAACATCCTTAATCATACAGCGTACTTCAGCTGAAGTATGCTTTAAGGCATACTTTCCGCCCGGAACCATCTTTTTATCGTTGAACCAGCAAATCATCATCTCAATATTCTGATCGTTTCGGGCCGCGCGACCATTGGTGGACTTAACAATCATGTCGCCACGACTGATGTCGATATCGTCCTCCAGGGTAATGGTGACCGATTGCGGGGCAAAAGCCTTATCGAGCGACTCCCGATACAAATCAATGGTTTTAACTTTAGACGAAAAGCCGGAAGGCAGAACGGTTACAGTGTCGCCCACAGCAACCACGCCGCTGGCTACGCGACCGGCATAGCCGCGGTAATCGGGCCAGTCCTTCGACTGTGGACGAACCACGTACTGCACCGGAAAACGAAAATCATCGCGATTGATATCACTGCCTATGTGAATGTTCTCCAAAAGATACATCAAAGTAGGCCCATCGTACCAATCCATATTCTCGCTCCTTGTCACCACATTGTCGCCCTCCAGGGCACTGATGGGCACAAAGCGAACATCCTTAATGCTCAGCTTCGATGCAATGGCCTCAAAGTCCTTTACAATACCTTCAAAAACCTCCTGCTGATAAGCCACCAAATCCATTTTGTTGACACAAATAATCAAGTGAGGAATCTGCAAAAGAGAAGCAATATACGCATGTCTGCGCGTTTGTTCCAAAACCCCCTGGCGGGCATCGATTAAAATCAGCGCCACATTGGCCGTACTGGCACCGGTCACCATATTTCGGGTATACTGAATGTGACCCGGAGTATCGGCAATAATAAACTTGCGCTTGGGCGTGGCAAAATAACGGTAGGCCACGTCTATGGTAATGCCCTGTTCGCGTTCGGCACGTAAACCGTCGGTCAGCAAAGCCAGGTTCACCTGCTCGCCACCGGCCCGCACACTGGCCCGCTCTATGGCTTCCATCTGGTCCTCAAAAATAGCCTTGGAATCGTACAGCAAGCGACCAATTAAGGTACTCTTACCATCATCGACACTGCCCGCTGTGGTAAAGCGCAGCAGCTCCATATCTAAATATCCTGAATTTTTTCCGCTCATGATTCTGTGTCTGTTGAAAATGATTAAAAGTAACCTTCCTTTTTGCGGTCTTCCATAGCTGCATCCGATCGCTTATCGTCGGCACGCCCACCCCGTTCGGTAATCCGGGAGGCAGCCACCTCCTGAATGATGTCCTCCAGACTGTTGGCAGCCGATAAGGTGAGACCGGTACAGGTAATGTCGCCAATGGTACGGCAACGCACCTGCATTTTTTGGGGCTTTTCATTCTCACGCAACTGCATAAAAGGCGCTGTCGCCATTAACACTCCGTCGCGCTCAAACACTTCTCTTTCGTGGGTATAATAAAGGGAAGGCAACTCAATATTTTCCATATAGATGTACTGCCACACATCCATTTCGGTCCAGTTACTGATGGGAAAAACCCTAAAATGTTCGCCCATATTTTTACGCCCATTGAACAAGCTCCACAACTCCGGACGCTGATTCTTCGGATCCCACTGTCCAAACTCGTCCCGGTGCGAGAAAAAACGTTCCTTAGCACGGGCCTTTTCTTCGTCACGACGACCGCCACCCATAGCAGCATCAAACTTCAACTCTTCAAGGGCATCAAGGAGGGTCACTGTTTGCAGTTTGTTGCGACTGGCATTGATGCCCGTCTCCTCCTGCGCCCTTCCCTTATCTATGGAATCCTGCACCAAACGAACGATACACTTAGCTCCGGTTTTTTCCATCAACTGATCGCGGTAATCCAGTGTTTCCTGAAAATTATGCCCGGTGTCGATGTGCAACAAAGGAAAAGGAACCCTTGCCGGATAAAATGCCTTAAGCGCCAGGTGAAACATCACAATGGAATCTTTTCCACCTGAAAACAACATGACGGGATTTTCAAACTGCGCAGCTACTTCGCGAATTACGAAGATAGACTCAGCTTCCAATTCCTTTAAGTGATTAATCTGATACTTATCCATGAGTTTATTTTATATAAGACCCCGCAAATTTAACGCTTTATGGGGAGATTTTGAAATAATCCCCTGAAGGATAAAACGAAAGGCCGACCCTTAGGGTCGGCCTTTGCGGCACAATAATGTTCTATCTGTCAATAAATCAGCCCTCATAAACCTTCCAATCCGCTAGGAATAACCAGTTAAGCGAGGGCGCAAATGCGTATTAATACGCATCCGTTTTAATCCTCCATTTGCACTTCGTTGGGATCAAAACTTTTGTTGTATTGCTGCATGGCACGCATACTCATACCCATACTGGAAAAGCCTCCATCGTGAAACAGGTTCTGCATGGTTACCTTCCGTGTTAAATCAGAAAAGAGCGTTATACAGTAATTGGCGCAATCCTGAGCGTCGGCATTACCCAGCGGCGACATGCGATCTGAAAAGTCGATAAGACCATCGATGCCCTTCACGCCGCTTCCGGCAGTGGTAACGGTGGGCGACTGACTGATGGTATTCACACGCACTTTCTTTTGACGACCATAGATGTAACCGAAACTACGCGCAATGGATTCCAGCAGGGCTTTGGCATCTGCCATATCGTTGTAGCCGTAAAGGGTACGCTGGGCAGCCACATACGAAAGCGCTACAATAGAGCCCCAGTCGTTCATGGCATCCATTTTAAAGGCAGTCTGAATAAGCTTGTGGAATGAAATGGCGGAAATATCAAGCGTTTTGGCCAGATAGTTATAATCCAAATCGTTGTACAAACGCTTCTTGCGCACGTTCAGCGACATGCCAATAGAGTGAAGAATGAAATCAATTTTTCCACCAAGCACTTCGGTAGAAGTCTTAATCACATTCTCCAAGTCGGCCAAATTGGTAGCATCTGCAGGAATCACAGTTGCTCCGGTTTTTTCGGCCAGCTCGCTAACACTACCCATACGGCAGGCAACGTGGGTATTCGAGAGGGTAAACTGAGCGCCTTCAGCATGAGCCATTTCTGCCACTTTCCAGGCAATGGACATGTCGTTAAGCGCTCCAAAAATAATCCCTCTTTTTCCTTTTAAAAGATTATATCCCATATTAGTTTTGATTTTTGAAGCTACAAATATAAGCCATAATCCGCCCGAAAGAAAAACTAAAACGATTTTTGTTTTTATTAAGTCTATTTAAGGAATTCGCGGGCATTGGTCAGTGCAGCCTCAGAAAGCTCTGCCCCACTGAGCATTCCGGCAATTTCCAACACGCGTGCATCCGCATCCAGCGCCTTAATCTCCGACAGGGTGTGCGCCTCGGTATCGCGCTTAAAGACCTTGTAATGATGCTGTCCCTTGCCGGCAATTTGTGGCAGGTGGGTTATGCTTATGACCTGGAGTCTTTGCCCCATTTCCAACATGATGCGCCCCATCCGGTCGGCAATTTCTCCGGAGACCCCGGTATCGATCTCATCAAAGATTAGAGTGGGCAGACTGCGTGCAGAGGTAAGTAAAGCCTTAATGCACAGCATCAAACGCGACAATTCTCCGCCGGAAGCTACTTTGGGGATGTCGCACAAGTCTCCATTCTTATTGGCAGAAAACAGAAACTGTATCCGGTCGCGTCCCTGCTCACCATAAGCGTCGCTGTCGTGATGTTGCAAGCGCAGTCGGGCATTGGGCATGCCCAACTCAGCCAACTGGCCCTCAATACGCTCCTCAATTCCTTTAAAAACAGCCTTTCTGGCCGCAGAGAGTTCTTGAGCCATCTTTTGCAAGGCCTCTTCCTGAACGGCCACTTTCTTATTTAAAACCTTCAGGTCTTCGTCAAAAGCATCCAACCCGCCCAGTTTTTGCTCCAAATCAGTCAGCAAATCCAACAAAGCCCTGTTACTGTCCACATGGTGCTTCTGCTGCAGCGAATACAGCAAATCGAGCCTATCCTGAACCACGCGACTGCGTTGTGGATCAAACTCCACCGAAGTGGCCTGGTGGCCCAGCTCCCGCGCCAGGTCCTTCAACTCAATGTAGACCGACGAAAGCCGCTCAGCCAGCTCCGAACCGTTATCGAGATAAGCCGCTATTTTTCCGACCTCCTGCTGTACCTGATGCAGCCCGTCCAGCACTGGAAACTCCTGCTCCATCAGCAGCAGATTAGCCGCAGCCAGTGCTCCTTTTATTTCTTCGACGTGACTGAGTTGCTGTAATTCTTTTTCCAGCTCCTGCTGCTCCTCTTCCTGAAGCGCTGCCTCACGCAACTGAGCTGCCTGAAACTCCCAATAATCCCGATCGGCCTGCTGCTTTTGGTTTTGTTCAATCAAAGCATCCCGCGCTTTGACCAGTTTCTTGTAGTCCCGGTATAAGCCTGCGTAAGTCTCCAACAACTTCTCGTTGCCGGCCACTGCGTCCACCACTCCCAGCTGAAAGTCATTGCTGCCCAACAAGAGATTTTGATGCTGCGAATGCACATCAATCAGATGATCGGCCAGTTCCTTTAAAAAAGCCAGCGTAACAGGCATATCGTTAACAAAAGCCCGCGACTTACCGCTGGGCAATATTTCACGCCTGATCAGGGTTTCTTCTTCATAATCCACATCCTCCCGATCAAACAAGGCTTCCAAGGCATAGCCACTCAAATTAAAACCGGCCTCCACCACGCACTTGCGCTCCTTATCCCGCAACACAGAAACATCACTGCGCTGTCCCAGAATCAAGGATAAAGCACCAAGAAGAATGGATTTACCAGCTCCTGTTTCACCAGTAATTACGGTGAAGCCGGGCATAAAATTGATGTCCGCAGCATCTATAAGTGCGTAATTCGAAATAGAAAGGTGATACAACATAAAAGAAGTGCTTTAGGCACAAATGTAAGAAAAATTACAACCTGTTGTCGTCCTTAAGCAGGGCCTCATACTTATCGGCATTAGCCGGATTAACCTCTTTTAAAACATTCACTACCCGCGCCTTTTCCATAGATGGCGAAGCAGAAAACACATTCTGAATTTCTTCGGCTTTGGCATCAAAGAAAAAACTGAGCGCAAAAGAGTTGGGGCTTTGACGGTACACCCTTTGCAACAATTCAAGTGCCGAAATCATTGCAGCCCTCCCCTCTTCGGGTTTATCGGCCATCAAATCAAGTCCCCGTCGGTGGTACTGATAAGCACAGTTGCGCAAGGGGTTATGGTGTTCATTCAACAAATTTTCAACCAACCAATACCGGTTGCGCGTACTCTCGAAAGACTTCCAACCCGATTCCCGGGCATTTTGCGACATATTCACAATGTTTTGAGCCTGACGAAAATAGGGCGTGCCCCCCGAAGAAGAAAAGGAATCGTAATCGTAACCCAAAATAACATAGGCGTAATAAGCCAAAATGGCCACCAGGTTCGATTCCATGTTATTGGCATTATACACCAAAGGCTCAAACTCAACATAACGAAAATGAAGATTCTGGTCCTGAAAATTAATCAGAGGCGATGAATAGGAAGAATTAAAAACAGGACGTCGCGCCTGAATCTGCAAAGTACCCTTAAACTCATCGCTACCAATCTGCTCCCGAATATTGATCATGATCGAACATTCGATGCGTTCCTCATTTTGATAAACATGCTCCGTCCAACTTTGACTGTTCATAAACTCCATAATGGAAGTCTGCAAAGTTTCAAATACCTCTCGGTTGGTTCCCTGAATACCGGGCGCAACCACCTGTACCATACACCGGAGTTCCTGGGCACTGAGTCGCTGCTGAGGCAGCAACAACACCAGGACCAGCAAGGGGGCAATACGACTAAAACCAAGCTTCTTCCACATAAAAAAGACTTAAAAACAGTGATACATCAGTTGGTGACGAGACAGGCTTCCAGGCGATCCACAATATCCACGGCCACCTCGGCCTTTGATTTTAACGGAAAGTCGCGCCTTTTATTATCGGCGCCAATAATACTGATCTTATTGGTATCGCCCATAAAACCAGCTCCCTCTTCGGCCAAAGAATTTAAAACAATAAAGTCCAGCTTTTTCTTTTCGAGCTTTAGACGTGCATTCTGCTCCTCATTGGCGGTCTCCAGCGCAAAACCGGCAACAACCTGCCCCGGCCTTTTCTGAAGACCCAATTCGCGAGCTATATCGGGGTTAGGCACCAGCTGTAAACTTAAATCCGCCCCACTGCGCTTGATCTTTTGATCAGCGGGCTGCGCCACCCGATAATCGGCCACCGCAGCGGCCATTATCGCCGCATCACAGGAAGGAAAGAGTTCCTGACAGGCCGCGAGCATTTCCTGGGCGGTAGTAACCTCCCTGCGATGAATATTGGGGTGCGAAGTTTTCAGGTGCACAGGCCCACAAACCAGCTCCACCCGGGCGCCCCGGGCTGCCAACTCCTCAGCCAGTGCAAAACCCATTTTCCCCGAAGAATAATTGCCAATAAAACGCACCGGATCAATGGCCTCATGAGTCGGCCCGGCAGTAAGCAAAATGCGCTTAGTGCTCAGCGACTTTTTTTTTTCAGCGGCTGCAAACCAATCCTGCAGGCGCTGAACAATCACCTCAGGTTCCTCCATGCGCCCCTTGCCTTCGAGACCACTGGCCAGGGCACCACTGGCCGGCTCAATAATGTGGCAACCCCAACTTTTCAGGGTCGTCATATTGTTGAGGGTGGAGGGATGCTGAAACATATCCAGATCCATAGCTGGCGCCACAAACACAGGGCATCGGGCCGACAAATAAGTCGTAACCAATAAGTTGTCGCAAATACCATTCACCATTTTACCCATGGTAGAGGCCGTAGCCGGGGCAATCAGCAGGACATCGGCCCACAGCCCCAAATCGACGTGACTGTGCCAGCTACCATCACTGCGCTCAAAAAACTCACCCAGCACGGGTTTTCCCGAGAGGGCAGATAAAGTAACCGGAGTAATAAATTCCTTCCCGGCTTTGGTTATCAAAACCTGGACTTCGGCCCCCTGCTTCATCAGAAGACGAAGCAGGACCGCGGATTTGTAGGCAGCGATACTTCCCGTAACGCCCAGCACAATTTTTTTCCCTTTCAGCATGCTATCTGTTTGAGGGCTCAAGTTAGAAAAGCCTTAGGTTTACAACAAAAAAAAGATAAAAGAAAGCCGGCTTTCCTTTATCTTTTTAAACTTTTTAGCAGGATAAACCTTCCTTACAACACATCTGGATTTTCTTCCTTCCCGGGGTTACGGAAATACACATTACCATCCATAAACTCAGTAACGGCCAAAGCAGGAGCCTTAGGCAGACGCTCATAAAAACGGGAAATCTCAATTTGCTCCCGGTTCTCAAATACCTCTTCCAGATTGTCGGTATAAGAAGCGAACTCCTGCAACTTACGATTGAGTTCCTCTTTCATATCCACACTGATTTGATTGGCGCGCTTGGCCACAATCATAATGGATTCATAAATGTTACCAGTGGGTTCCGACAATTTGGCGGTGTCCCAGGTAATCGTGTTGGTAGGTGCTTTTGACTTTTTAAAATCCATAATACTATCTAATAAAACCGGTTGTTTGCTAATTCAATAAGGAGCTCACCTCCTCAAATATCTTATTGGCCTGACTCAAATACTGACTCTCAGGAAATTCATTGATGAAAGAATAGTATTCGTCCAGCGTTGAACGCAGGCGCTCTTCCTGCTTCTCCTCAACACTGTTAACAGCCTCTATGTACCGTGCATCCAGAATAAGGAAAGACAACTCCTCGCGAAACTGCGTGTCGGGATAATCGTCCAGGGTATTGCGGGCTGCAATAACCGCACTCTGATAATTATTGCCCATGTAGTTGCCCAAATTGTAATACAGCGTGGCATTCAAATAGGCCTTATATACCAGTTTGTCACGCAACTCATCCATCAGGGTGGTGGCTTCCTTCGCCTTTTCGCTTTGGGGGTACAAATTGATGAAAAGCTGAAAGCCATCCAGCGCATTGTAGGTCTCCGTTTGATCGAGACGGGGATTGGGCGACATTTCGTAACTGCAATAGGCCGACATAAACTGCGCTTCCTCAGCCAGGTCGCTGGTGGGGTAATTTTGTACGAAGGTTGAAAAATAATGCTTCGCCGTAATGTAGTCCTTCATGTTATAAAGACAATCGGCATAAATATAATGAGAGGTCTCCGATTTCTCAGTTCCTCTGTATATCCCAATCAGTCCACCAAAAAGAGTACCCGCACGCATGTAATCCCCTTTTTCGTAGTACACCATCGCCTTTTCGTACTTGAGGTCGTGGTCGTTGCTCTTCAGCAATTTCTGGTATTCACTGCATGAACCCAGTGTTGCCAACAGCAGCAGCATGGCCAGACTTCGGAGTATCCAAATTTTTCTCATAAGCGCTCTAAAAAGTTTTCGGTCAAAGTCTTGAACGGAAACATCGCGCAAAGATAAAGATTTCCATTCAATTCCCTAAGCATATTTTAATAATAAAAAGCCAGAGACAGCACCCCATTATTAATGTGCCGCCAACGATGTGCTGCCAAACAAATTTCAGGCCATACTTACACACCTGCCCTGTTTTCAATAATTTTAAAACGGATAAGCCGGTAATATTTAAAAAACATTACCTTTGCCCAAGAAATAATTAAAAACTTATTAACGTGGATATTTTTAATAAGATAAACGCCAACATGGGCCCGTTGGGCCAATATGGTAAAGAAGCCCATGGTTATTTCATGTTCCCCAAACTCGAAGGGGAAATTCATCCAAAAATGAAGTTCCGTGGCAAGGAAGTCCTTACCTGGAGTTTGAACAACTATCTGGGATTGGCCAACCACCCCGAGGTGCGTAAGGCCGATGCCGAAGGGGCAAAGGACTGGGGACTGGGCTATCCCATGGGTGCCCGTATGATGTCGGGACACACCAGTCTGCACGAGGAACTCGAAGCCAAACTGGCCGATTTCGTTAAAAAGGAAGACGCCTACCTGCTGAACTTCGGGTACCAGGGCATGGTTTCCATCATCGACACCCTGGCCAACCGCAACGATGTAATTGTTTACGATTCGGAATCGCACGCTTGCATCCTCGACGGACTGCGCCTGCATATGGGTAAGCGCTATGTGTTTCCGCACAACAATATGGAGAACCTGCGCAAGCAACTCGAAAGAGCTACTGCGCTGGCCGAAAAGCAAGGCGGAGGCGTACTGGTTATTACCGAAGGGGTATTTGGTATGGCCGGCGACCTGGGGCACCTCGACAAAATCGTGGCCCTGAAAAAGGATTTTGAATTCCGTCTGTTGGTTGACGATGCGCACGGATTTGGTACCATGGGTAAAACCGGTGCCGGCGTAGCCGAACACTACGGTGTGGAAGATCAGGTGGATCTTATTTTTGGCACCTTTGCCAAGTCGATGGCCGGAATTGGCGCTTTTGTCGCCGGGCGCGAAGACGTAATCAGCTATCTGCGTTACAACATGCGTTCGCAGATTTTTGCCAAATCGCTGCCCATGCCTATGGTCGTGGGGGCCCTTAAGCGACTCGAACTGCTGAAGAACCAGCCCGAATTGCGTGAGAAGCTATGGACCGTTGTCAATGCCCTGCAAAAAGGATTGCGCGAGCAAGGCTTCAACCTTGGCGTTACCGAAAGTCCGGTTACCCCCGTCTTCCTCGATGGTACAGTTCCCGAAGCCACAGAGCTTACTATGGACCTGCGCGAGAATTACAACATCTTCTGCTCCATTGTGGTGTATCCCGTTATACCCAAGGGCCAGATTATGCTGCGCATCATTCCCACGGCAGTGCACACCCTCGAAGATGTGGACTACACCATCAAGGCTTTTGCCGAAATCAAAGAAAAACTGGAAGCAGGCAAGTACAAGAGCGATAAAATTGCCAGTCTCTAATTCGCCTG
>Ga0209075_1005233_pt1 | contig 10027 bp, 5 predicted proteins | sample Stecom2011_FD_187523 | JGI IMG/M metagenome (GOLD analysis project Ga0209075, IMG submission 187523) | Agricultural soil microbial communities from Utah to study Nitrogen management - Steer compost 2011 (SPAdes) (version 2) | ecosystem: Environmental > Terrestrial > Soil > Agricultural land...
TCCCAACTTAAAATGATTATCTGGACAACTTTCAAACATATAATCTTCAAAACCATCAAAGCCAGATTCTTTTCGCATTGAATTCGTTGCAACTGCAATCGGTAGAGACTGATTGTAACCAATGTGCGTTGCAGAGTAGCGATTAAGTGCATCTACAGTTTCTATTGCTTGACCAAATGGACTAAATTCTGTTACTTCAGAGGTATAGGTCCAATTTTCTTTATTAAGATTCCAGTCACCATTATATAATCTAAAAAACGGCTCAAATGAATCCATCATTCCATCTTTTCGAATATTTGTATTGTTGTTCTCATAACTTTGGGTACGATCACTCAAATGAAGATAAGTCGCTTTAGGATTCCAATTTCCTTTTAGTCCTGAAATGTAGGGATTGCCAGCAACAGCATCATTGCACTCACAAAATGTTTTCCATGCTTGTCCATACTCTATACTTTGAGCACTTAAAACCTCTTCAAAAACATTACCTGTTAATGAGTTTAGTGGATTCTTCATCAAACTAACATTTCCAACAGGGGTACTTTGAAGGTTTCTATTTCCAGAACGAATTACTTTTAAATAGGAAATTGTTCCTGTAAAAGGTGTACCATTCTTTTCAAGAATTCTAACACCATTAAAACCTGATTCAGTAACCCAACCTTTAATATAATTTCCCCCTTCAGCAATTATCACTTCATCACCTTCAATCAAGTTAGAATTTGATAAACTAGAACAATAACCATCCACAAAGTTATTGGAAACTGCAGAGGTATAACCTAAGTTCTTATAGGCTTGACCCATTCCATCATAAATCCAATGCGCAGGATAGGTAAAGTTGTAAACCGTATCTCTAAACCCATTGTTTACAGAAGTAAGTAAAACTTCCCCAGTTTCAGAATCATATGCAAGGTTATCTGTTTGAATTCTAGAATTATAATCCACAGCTACTGTCTTGTAAAGAATTCCTTTTCTTTCAATTGTTTTAGCAAATACTGAACTTCTAAACCCTGTTAAAGAATTAGAATAATTAGCACCTAAAACCATAGGAACAAGAATAAAAGGAATTGTATAGTTTAAATTGAATCCTAAATTTCCAGAGTTCATTTGTGTTTCTTTTTCTCTAAAATCTGCCACAGCTTCATAAGTTCTTCCGACTTCAACTGATTTAGTTTGACCTGATGGAAGAATAACTTTTACTCCGTTACTTAGCTTATTGGCCTCAACTCCATCTATGACTTTATCATGTGATTGATAAAAATATTCAACAGAAGAGTAAGGAGCAGACTGCCCTTCTGCAAATATTTTGGTAGCGCGAGGTTTGCCGTGCATGTCATTGTTTTCTACAACAAAGCCTTGACTTGCAGCCATTGCGTCTCTAGTCATGCAGAAAAGCATTAGATTTAGATTCATTTTAAATTCTTTAGTATCAATTCTTGTTCTACTAGTTATTGTTGGAAAATCTTTTGCAGTATAAAACTCATTTACGGTATGTCCTGTTGCAGTTTTCACAACTCCCTCTCTTTCAATGTTTTTTACTAAAACCTTACTATACCCTACAGATGGTGAAGGAAATAATTGTTCTCCAAATGGGGTCTCCATATAATTACGGATATCAGGAGCCCATGTCATTTTAATATCATTAGCCACATAGGTTCTCCAAACATTCTCTTCACCTCCCATTTGAGGTTCGTAAGCGGCAACACCACTAGAGACACTATCAAAACTGTATTGGTATTGTTGGCCATAATAACTTTCTTCACCGTTATCTACCATATCGTCCCACGCATCATATGTGTGGATTTCTTTTACTCTATGTCCTCCTCCTAACTTTGAGTTATTTGGAGTGTTTAATCGAATCCAGCTTTTATTCTTAACTAGAATCGTACCTATCTCTTTATTCCACAACGGTTTATTTGGCCCCGTAAATAATTCTCCATAAGAGGAAAAGGCCCCTATCATAGATTTTGCAATACTCAAAAAAGCTGCACTCTCATCAATTGGATTGGCTTGATTTGATGGTGGAATAATACGCGATAAATAATTTCTAGCAAATTGAATCCCTGATATTGCAATAGGACTATATGAATTTGATAAATTATCCATAAGCTTCCCTGGCTCTAGAAGTATATAACCATGACCATTCTCAGTTCCTATTGATTCGATTCGTGCATACCCTGGAACATAATCAAAAGTAGTTGATGCTTTATCCATTGATAACAGGGCCTTAAAGTAAATATAATCCCCTTTCTGTCCATAATTTTGTATCGATGTGTTAGGCAACATTTCAAAATAAAATTTTCGATTCTTATCATCATCATCACTAACAGAACAAGTGGTTCCGGAACAACCTTCAACATCTATGATTTTAAACATTTGAGTAGCCCTTTTATGCTGCACAAAAGCATAATCATCTGATTCATAAAAGACTTTTATCTTTCCTCCAGATGGTAGTTTAATTTCATTTAAATTCCAGGCTGAAGCCCACAAATCAGTACTGTCTTTATTATGACCAACATAGGGAAAGTCAGAATTTGATAATGGATCTGAAACCTCATTTCCTGACAATCCTGAAGGATTACGCTTATATGTTCCCCATCGATCAACGTTATTAGAATTATATTCAGGATTAAAACCATAATTAAATTCATATGGAGCCCGTTCACCTTTATAAGAGTTTTCATAGGTAAAATAAACTTTCTTTAAGGTTAGTTTACCTCCCTTTAAGATGTTTGTCGAGTCAGACTCTATATTCCCTGCATATTTTCGACATAAACTATAATCATAAACAAAATGTACAGTTTTAATGGGAGTTGCAGATGTACCATTTTCTTCAAAATCATTAAGAGAATATAATTCTATTTTATCTAATAATTTCATTCTTAAATTGGAACTATTCATCCCACCATATTCATCATTTACTGAAACAGCATCTTCTCTATCTGAGGTATAAAAAATCGCTAGATGATTTTTTCCTTTTATGGTATCCAAATACCATAATTCTTTTTCACCATAAATATAATTCGCTTTATCATCTGTTGGGTCAGCATTTAAACCTCTATCATGAAATGCTTTGGATTCCTGAACAGGGTTTCTCCATTTATAATTTTGTACTTGTTGATACTTAAATTCTATATAACTACCTAAATCGTCTCTACTTGGTCCCAAAATATTATCACTGTCTATATAATCAGAACCCAACACAGCAGTAATCATATAAGAATGGACATAAGCTGGGATAGTTTGAGCGTTATAATGGTTATCCAGTCCTCTTTTATTTCCAACTGAAGCATCTTGTGCTGAATAACCAACTAAACGAGAGTTCCAATTTGGTGTGCTTGCAGATGAAGCTCCAGCTCCGACAGCAAAAGAAACATTTTTTTGTTTTTTACTGTATGCAGGAAGTCCATAAAAATATCTTGATCCATCGGTCTTTGTTACATAAAATGCACCAATATGTAAAGCACTAGGGGTATTAGTATTTGCATAAGCACTTGAAGGAAGTTGCGTTATCCCATATCCATTTTTCAGTTCTTTTACAGTTAAACTAGTAAGCGGTTGGTTTCTTTTAAAGCTAAGACTTTTCGAATTCTGCATAGTGATTTGTTCATTCGATTGAGTTATCAAAGTATTATCTAAACCTTTAAATCCTAACAATTTAAATCTAACAGCTTCTGAACCACCTATATTATTAAAATGATAATCACTATCATCAAAAGCTAATTCACTTGCGTCTCTAAAAAAATTTGTTTTACTTTTATAATTTATAGACCTACTTGCAATATTGTTATCTTTCCAAACTCCTGAACTTGATTTAGAGAAAACCGCTCCTACATCGACTCCTGCCTTAAAAGTTAATCCTAGACCTACTTCAGCTCCAACTGAATATGAATTAGATTGTGAAGTAATATAGGGGTCGAATACATAGCCAATATCTTGTCTGTCCATTCGATAACTACCAGACACTCCATGTCCACTCACTGAAAAAATATCATACATTAAATGAGGAATTGGAAGTGCAGGAGAATTTTTTGTGAAGTTCCCGTCATTTTCTCTATTAAAATCCAACATAGAGTTTTTATTCAAAAAGCCATTTTGCATATAAATATATCCATACCCTCTTAAACTTTTTATTGTACTCACAAGACTGCTTTTACTGAAAAAACCAGTAAATGTTGCCTGTCCATCCGTTCCCACAAGGTCGGGCCCTAATTTAAAACGAGCGGTAAAGGAATTTTCTTTTGTACTATACGGAATTTGAGAAACATAAGACGACATTCCATGGTTAAAAGATGAACCTAATCCTCGGCCAAGACTAGAAAAATGGTATTCATTTTTGTCTTCATTATTCTTAACACTGTTTCTTACCTTCACTTCACTAGAAAAATTAATCGTAGTTTGCTGTAAACCTTGACGTGAATTAAATGATGAACCAATACTTAATTTATTTGTTATGTTATCTGTTTTCTTATCTCCACTGCTCAATGAAAGATTCGCTCCAAGTGAAGCCCCCCCCTGACTACTTCCTGAAAACTCTAACCCCACATTCAAACCACTTATTTTAGCAATTCCAAATGATGGTCCAATTGAAACATTTGAACTAAAGCCTGAATAATTATTATATTGAATTCCGAAATCTACACTTATTCCCATACCCCCTAAATCAACACCAAATACCTCCAAGTTTGCTCCAGCAGAGGTTCCTGCGGTCCAATTATCTTTTTGGTTATACTCTTGCACAATTTCATCACCAGAAAAATCATCAGGAATTCCTCTCATATTTCTATTAATAACTCCAGGATTGACATTCCAACCTAGCCCTACCCATGAAGCCTCCTGCTCCATTCCAATTCCTGCATTATAAGCAAGATTAATAGGATATCCATCAACTTCAAGTAAGGGGATGTTATAAGAAAAATCGCCTGTAAATGGATCAACCATCCCATCAGTTCCCACTGGTGAAAAACTTTGTACTTCTGGTTGATCTGGTCCTGCTGATTGAAGAAATTTCACTTCCGTGATTTCGTTCTTTGGTTGTTTTATTGGTACCGAGGACTCATATAATATTTCTGAAATTGATTCTTTGGTTTGAACGTTTGCTTTTAATTCATCTTCTTCAATATTTCCTGTGCTTTCTGAAAGTTCAGAATCATCATAAATTCTGAATTGTAAAATATCAGTAGAACGCACCATTCTTTTCTCATGAGTTCCTCCAAAAAGGAATACTGGTGAGATAGTCTGTAAAAACATGATAAGGACCAACAATAAAGCATCTGGTCTTAGTTGTCTCAAATTATTCAAATATTTCATATTATTTTTCATCTTCAATGTTGTTATCCTATTTTATGCGGAAACGTGTGTTGTAGGTATTCCCTTTTTGATCTTTAACTATCAAGGTATATGTTCCTTGAGGGTATGAATTGGTTTTTAAAAAGTAAAAGTCACGTCCTGTCTGTTCCAACTCCTCGTCTTGACCTAACTTTTCATCTTTACCAAGCTCAACTCTTATTTTTTCAGATTTATCATTTAACACCTTATAGTTCAAACTTCCATTAGACTTATATCTACTTTTTAATTTGAAATAAAACCCTTCACTATTTACATCGTAAATGGAAGATGTAAAATCTGTATTTAAAACAGCATACTTCTGTGGTAAAACTATTTTTTTGTATAAAATAAACTCCCATGATTCTGATTCAGTAACAATAATTCCATTCACCTTTTTTTGTACACGCCATCCATATCGGTGATTATATTTTAATTCTGGAGCATCAAAAGGATAAGAAAATTGATAAACTTGAATATTTCCAATGCGTAATAAAGGAGTGTTTACAAGTAAGCCTGCATGTGCACTTTGATCCTTTTTTAACTCTACTACAGTGAATATATATTGAACTTCATCTCTTTTTCCAATAAAATCAGTAGCATACCAACTAAAAACAGGATAAACCGTTTCGATAGTGTCTTTATCATAAGGCTGAATTAAAGTGATGGCGTCCTGGCCAATGCTTGATAAGGAATTCAAGATAAAAAATAGTAGTAAGTAAATAGTTTTCATAATTCTTTAAAATTTAAAACTTGTATTCATAGTAAATAAGTAGGGTAACCTTTCATATAATATCCTGTAATAACTTCTATAAAAGTCTCCCATTACAAAGCGTTCAGCTCGAAATGTTAAATCAATGTTTTTTGTCATCTTCCATTCAACTTCTAAATGTCCTCCCATACTCGTATTGGAGTTTTTATCTGCAGAAATAATTAGGCTTCCATCTAACTTTATCGCTTCAAAAATATATTTTCCGCCAATACTATAAACGTGAGTTCCTGTTGTAACAGATTCATCAGTCTTAAAAAAGTAATCGTATTTTAAAGAAGCAGACCATCTCCTATCTCCAATCACTTTATACACTCCAAATTGTGTATATTTCAAAGCATTAACAGTGTCTGAAAATAAATAATCGTTATAATTTACGCCTATTAAGGCCTTCTTGTCCTTTACTTTATAATTGGACTCCAAATTAATTCCTGCTAAATAACTAGAGCCTTTAAAAACATCACCAGCTTCTCTTTCAGTAGAATAATGTACATAATTAAACATCGTTGAATAAGTTATATATTCTGTATATCTCCCTGAAACGTTAACTCCTGTTGTTTGTAATTTCATAGATCGATCAGTTCCATTGGATTCATCTATTTTGTATGTAGTTCCGAAATTTAGATAAGGCAAAACTCTGTGACGCGACTCAAATGCAATCCGTTTATTTCCTGGTTGCATCATTCCATAAACTGTTGTATTTGCATTTGGATCTATATTTCTATATTGAATAGAAAAGTTAGAGCGAATTTTAGCTACTTCTTGTCCATATTTTAACATTAAAACATTCGATCGATAGTTTGAGAATAAGGTTCCGAATACATCTGGTTCTATAAGTGAATCTATACTATTGTTGGCTGAAGTTTTACCATAAACCACATCTAAAACACCTCCTTTGTATATTAAAGGTACATATCGAAGGTCCAATTCAACAGATGCTGCAGGATCATACATTGATTCCATATCATTACTTCCTGCTAAAAAACGAGTATTGGTTAAGTAATTAAAACCTATAAGAACATGCGTTTCTTCTGGTTTCCCCCACCCTGTCTTTACAGAGGTTAAAACTCCATTGTCTTTAACTTTCTGAAAATCAAATTGATTAAATACGTTTTGATTGTAATTAAGTTGATTCGTAATTTCATTCGTACTTAACATTACATTATTCATTGTAAGTCCTGTAGAAAATGCTAAATAATAATTTTTATATTGAAACTCTGTCCCTATCCCTTTAATCGCGGTGTTCTGATCTGATAAAGCTGTAGTTTTTGAATAGGTTAAACCAATATCTATCTTTTGTATGCTTTTAATGAAACCCATTTTATCAAGTGTTTCATCACCATAAGATGAAAAATCAGGATTATTTAGCTTTTCTTTATGACTTGTTAATTCATTTTTATAGTTTTCAAACTTATTGATTAAGCTATCACATTTCTTTTGAGTTGATAATATTTTTTGATAGAAAATTATTATATTATCATATTCCTTTTTGTAATTATCTATCCTTTTTTGAGTGTCATTCTTTTTTTGTAGAACACTATCACTTCGTTCTTTGGAGGAATCTGAGATATTTTCATTGCTTAAACTGTCTTTAATTTTTTCTTCATGTTCTTGAGCTAAGCGTCTTCCTTCTTGTTCCATCTTGCGCTTAAGCATATCTAAATAAACTTCTGTTTGTCCCTGCATGTTGGACACCTTAGCTTTATTGTTTTTCAGCTTTCCTTCTACATCAATTAATTCAGACAACTTCTCGTCCAATTTGGCTTTTTGATTATCAATATATCTTTGCTTGTCAAAACTAATTCTGAAAAAATTATTTGCTCCTAGAGGCATTCTTAAAGTTGAGTAATTGTAACTGACCAATACAGGTAATCCTAAAACACCAGATTGCATCTGACCAGAGCTCCCTAATATTGCAGCAATCCCACGGGTCGTATCTGTAAAAACAGTATTTAGACCATAGGAGTAATTTAGATTAATCTCACCATGAATGTCTTTGATATCATCTTTTACGTTGGTCCAAATCTTAGATCCTAAATATGATAAACTGTCATTACTTAATTGCTCTTCAGTATCGTACTCTCCAATTCCAGATAATTCTCTTGAAACTTTATCATAGTCGAATTTACACCTTTGAATTTCAAGAGTAGTTTGCTGCCCAAGTAAAAGTTCACATGTCAACAACAGAGGTAGAAAAATAAGTAAATGTTTTGAAGTCACTTAATTATAGGTAGTAAGTTATTAGTTATGCAAATAATTATATTTATTTATATGAAACCTAATTATTTAACTAAAAACTTCTCTGTTTAACATTTAAAAATGAAGCATTTAAAAGCATAAAAGCTGACAGACTGATCTTTTTAAATGTCTAAACTAAGCTAAACAAGGTCATTTCAGATGAAATCAATCTTTTAAAAAACGAATAGTATTTAGTTTTTTTTGTACTTTAAAACCACATGTTTAAAATGCAAAATGAATCAAAAAAAACAAAAATAGAATGTTTTAATAGAGTTAAGAATCACCACATGTTTTGTAGATAACTATTTTCTAAAATAGCCACCAACAAAAAAAGGTCAAGATTTACGCCTGACCTTTCATTTTCCCTTAAGGATATTTAGTATTTAATAACTCAATTCAACTTTAGAAATCACACATTCTTTACAATCTTTTATTTCTCCGCTGTAAGTTTCACGGTATTTGTGAATTGTTTTAATTGGTATTCCCATGAAATGTCTTTGAATACGAGTAACTTGTACACAAAGTCTTCCCATATTCGGGTGATACCTGTTTTCTAATTTACTTTTTCTTACTGTTTTAAATAGTTTGATAACTCAATGTATTATGATTCAGTCGCAATGTAAAGGATATATTGCAAAAACTCAAGAAATATGTCAGATTTCTCAAAAAAGCGTGACTATTTTAAGGTTTTTTATCAAAAAATATACGATTTAAATTAAACACTATTTAAGGGAAGGAGTATTTTTTCTAAACATTCACTATAATAAAATACTAACATAAGTTACCACCAAAAAAAAGAGACCACCCTTTCGAATGATCTCTTTTATAAAATTTAAAAATCTAATTCACACTGTCTTTAAAAGACTATGAATCGATTGACCCCATTACACGCTCCATGAATTTCTTGGCAGCGTCTCGTTGAGAAACGCCTTCCTCTCTCATCATTTTATTGACTTCGATTGCGCCGTACATATTGGAGAGCAATTCTCCGATTACGTCCAATTCTTCATCTTTCATAGAAGAAAGTTCGGTGAGGTTTTCTAATGTTTCAATTGTTTCAAGAACAAAATCCTCGTCATTTTCCTCAATAAAAGTGGATAGGTGTCTAATTACTGGTAGTCTCATCGATAAAAGATTTTAATACTTCTGTTTTATTTGTTTGCGTTTGCTGAATTAATTCTCCGTTTTTGAATGCTGCAAACGTAGGTAAATTATCTACTTTCGCTAGCTTTCTAGATTCTGGATTTTTTTCAGCATCGATCACTATAAACTTTACACTATCATGATCCTGAGCAAATTTCTTAAACTTAGGCTTCATGATTCGACAGTTTCCACACCATCCGGCAGAAAACTGTACGAGAACGATTCCATCGCCTGAAATCTCTTCTTGTAAAGTGTCTGTTGTTAACTCTACAAATGCCATATTAATTGTTTTTTAAATATTCTGCTGTTCCTTTAGCGTCTGCACTCATTGCTGTGCTTCCTTCTTCCCAGTTGGCTGGACAAACCTCACCGTGAGTTTGTACGTGAGAATATGCATCAATCAAACGTATGAACTCATTCACACTACGTCCAACTGGCATGTGGTTAACACCTTCATGGAATACAGTACCTTCCTCATCAATTAAGTAAGTTGCACGATAGGTTACGTTATCACCTTCTACGATAAAAGAATCTGTTGCTTCGTTGTACGTTTCATTT
>Ga0209075_1005234_pt1 | contig 10027 bp, 4 predicted proteins | sample Stecom2011_FD_187523 | JGI IMG/M metagenome (GOLD analysis project Ga0209075, IMG submission 187523) | Agricultural soil microbial communities from Utah to study Nitrogen management - Steer compost 2011 (SPAdes) (version 2) | ecosystem: Environmental > Terrestrial > Soil > Agricultural land...
TTTTTCCGTCATCGGCAAAGGCTTTTCCATTGCGGGTAAGGGATACATGCGGACTGTTGGAAAACAGCAATAATTTATCTACACCCCGGGTCTTTGCTGCTTCTGCAAACCAAACCTGCCCCTTTTGCTTATCCCAATTATAGCTCCCGTCTGGTTCCAAAAATGATTCTGCTCTTCGCCATTCGTCCCTAATTCCGCTTTCACTTCCCTGTTCGGCACTGCCCGCACCGATGTTAAAACGCCATAGGGACAATCCAATGCCGATGGGACTACCGTTTTCGTCAACATTTTGACTGAACAATAAATCGGCTATAGCTTCTTTTTTATCCTCCGGCCATTTGCCAACAAACTGACCCGACCAAGCATCAGATGCACCGAAATGGTCAATTGTCTGATAGGTGATGTTTTCGTTTAATTCCAAAACCACCACAGGGTTTTCATCCGTATTATCAACGTTCCCTATGGTGCCAATGCTTTGGCAAGACCAAGAGCTGATGGCCAAAAGAATAGCCAGTTTACTACAAGATTTAAAAACTTTCATTTCATTTTATCTTTACGGCGCACCATTTCTTTAGACGCCTTAGCCCCATTAATAAAAAAAGGATCAAGTGTGGTGCTATATTAGCATTTCACTTGATCCTTATGGTTTAATTATAACCTGGATTTTGCTTCAGCTGATTATTGGAAGCCAGTATTTCAGCTCTTGGGATGGGAAGCCAGTAGTGTTTTTCCTCAAACCTTCGACCATCTAAGGCGACCTTGGTACTATAGGAAAATGCTGTTTCCCCTGTCTTGACTACATTTATTCCGTAGGCAGGTTCATTTTCAGTTTCCATGGCAATTTTCCATCTTCTTACGTCGTAAAAACGATGTTCCTCAAATGCCAATTCAACTCTTCTTTCCTGACGGATTCGTTCCCGCATTTCAGACTGCGACAAACCTTGGGGAAGCGGGGGCATGTCGACTCCGTTTCTTCCCCTAATGCTATTGATCGCTTCATAAACGGACGCATCAGGGCCGACTGCCTCGTTTTGCGCCTCCGCATAATTCAAGAGTATCTCAGCAAACCTGAAGTAAATCCAGTTTTGCGTGCCAGCTACTTCCCAAGGATTCTGGATCGGCAACCTTTCGTCTATAAACTTTCTCAAATAGTAACCACTTTTACTCGTGTTCCAGTTAGAAGGCCCGTCGCTGCTGTCTAACCCTCCCGGAAGGAATGTTTCGACAGCCCGGCCCCTATAAGGCGCGCCGTTGTAGAGAATCGTTGAATAAAACCGGGGATCCCTATTTTCATAAGGTGCTGCCGCATGTGAGGCGTTATCCCAATCAAATTTGGTCCCATCCATCATTTCATAGTCGTCGACTAGATTCTGAAGTGGTACATTACCAGCCCAACCATCATATCCATTGGGACCATTCGCTATCTCCAATGCGGTGTGCCTGGCGTTGATGTTATAGTACCTGGCGAAGATCACTTCCTCATTGCTACCTGAGGTCAAGAAAAGATTGCCGTAGCCTTGTTGATAGAGGTTATATATGCCCAAATCCATTACCTCTTTGGCTGCCGATGCTGCATCTGCCCATTTTCCTGCATCATTATTTCCTCCTGTATATAATGGACTTGCCGCATAAAGCAATAGCCTAGATTTAAGAGCCAATGCTGCACCTCCGGTAGCCCTACCTTCCTGCCAGTTCCCGCTATTTTGCATGGGCAGATTTACCAAAGCCTCATCCAACTCGTTGATCACATATTGGATTCCCTCCTCAATAGAAACCCTATTGTACAGGGATGGATCGGAAAAATCCTCTCCCAACTGGGAAACCCTATCTCCAAGCAGGACGACTTCTCCGTAATTCCTGATCAGGTCATGATAGCGAAAAGCACGGATAAATTTGAGCTCTGCAATCAGTCTGTCCTTGCCGGAAGCACTCATTTCAAGTTCCTCGATATTGGTAAGCGCATAATTGCATTCCCTAATGCTTCGGTAGCTCCTTGCCCAGAAGGTTCCTGCAATGCCGGTATTTTCCGGAGACAACTGGCCTTGTTGAATAAACCAGGTATTGTCGTCATTGTTATAGATTGCCTCATCAGTAAGAGATCCCCAGAGGGCATATTCAAATCCCCTTCCGAACCCTGGCTGATAGGCATCCCCTTCTTTTTCTGTCAGCCTTACACCCAGGTACCTGTTGATCACGTAAGCCTCAAACAAGGTAGAATCCGCTAAGATGGATGCATCTGAAACCCTGTCTGTAGGGACAATCTCCAAAAAGTCGTCGTCGCAAGCCGTTAGGGAACCTATCGCCAACATGACTACCAAGCCTTTTTTTATTATATTTTTATTCTTCATGGTTTCCTTTCTTTAAAATTGAATATTCAATCCTAGGTTGATAATTTTCTGCTGAGGGTAAAACTGACCACTTTCGCTTGAACCTTCCGGATCAAAATCCTTGACACCTGTCACTGTAAGCAGGTTGAAAGCATTGGCATACACTCTCACACTCCCCAATGCAAACCTTTCCAACAATTCCGCCGGCAGGGTGTATCCAACCTGGATGTTTTTAAGCCTTGCGAAAGATGCGTCGTTTAGCCAAAAATTATTCCTGAACAGACCTCCACTGATTGCAGAAGAAGACCTTTCGCTTACTCTTGGATAAGTACCTTCTGTATGGTTAGGGCTCCATCTGTTATCCGACCAGCTGCTATAGAAGTTCCCAACCGTTCCAGATTCGGGAAGCACATATTGGTTAACCCGTGATTGGCCTGAAATAACCGCTGAAAAGTCAAAGTTCTTCCACCCAGCATGTAGGTTTAGACCAAATGTCAACTGAGGGATGTTTCCATACTTGGTACGGAACATATCGTCGGCGGTGATTTCTCCATCCTGGTTAAAGTCCTCGTAAATCAAATCACCAGGCTGTGCTCCCGGTACATGGGGATATGCGTCCAAATCGGCCTGCGTTTGGAAGATGCCTATCGCATTATAAAGCAAATAAGTGTTTAAGGGCCTTCCAGTCTCTCTTTGGTAATCCAATATGCCAGGTGCTTCGTCTTTAAATACCAGCTCATTCTTGGCGTAGGTTATATTACCGGATATACCAAAATTCACGTTCCCTGAATGCTCATACCCTACTGTGGCTTCTAGCCCATGGCTTTTTACCTCACCTATGTTCTCGGATGGAACCAAGGTACCCCCTCCGTGAGGATTGACGATACCGGAAGTTCCCGGTACAGAGGCATTTCTGGTGGTAAGGATATTGGACCTATCCTGTTGGAAATAAATCACTTCCGTCAAGAAGTTTTTCAACCAGATGGCATTGATCCCAACATCTGTCTTGGTCGCTACTTCCCAAGTAATGTTGGGGTTACCTAGTCTGGTTAAGTCTATACCGGTGGTGACTTCATCTCCTATCACATAGCGGTTATTGAACGAATAGTTGTCATAGAACTGGAACTGACCCACGTTATCATTTCCTAATCGACCATAAGAGGCTCTGATCTTCAGATCATCGATGAAATTGTTGCTGTCACGGAACCATTCTTCTTCAGAGATTCTATAACCGGCAGATATAGATGGGAAAAAACCATAACGATTTCCTTTCGGGAAAATAGAAGAACCGTCTACCCTTGCCTGTACTTCTGCCAGGTATTTTTCCTTATAATTATAAACAACCCTACTGATATAACTTACCCGGGTAAAGTTGTAGCTGCTACCGTAGTTGTCATAATCTGAAGCCGCAGCGCCTCCTTGAGAGAGTTCAGGCGTTTCAATGGTAGGAAAATGTAAGCGGGAAGCTCCCATGGTATGGGATCGGTTTTCAGCTTGTTCATATCCTACAAAAGCATCCAGAAAATGATCGCCAAAATTATTGTTGAAATTAAGCTTGATATTACTGACTATCATGGACTGGTTGAAGTGTTCTTCCGATAGAGACGCCTGTTGGTCTGGGCCGCCTCCCACTACCACAGGATTATATGCATCCTGTCCCCTATTGTAATTGTAAAGGGTATATGGCGTCCTGAAGTTTCTGGAACGGGCAGAGCTTTCATCTACTGAATAAAATCCATCAACAGAAAGTCCGTCCAAGAAAGGCAGGTCGTAACTTGCCCTGAGGATTCCGTTGAATACATAATTTGGATTTTCATGGATACCGCCCTGTTTGGTTGCCAACACGACAGGGTTGGCATTTTCTATACCACTGGACGGAAGACCGTTGGGATAAACCGCAGGAATAGTTGGATATGCTCTATAAATTGATCTAAAAATAAAGCCTGCTCCTTCCGTCGGGAACTGCCTTGCTTCCTTTCTGCCAGATAAGGAAAGGCCTACATTCAATCTATCGGTGATATTGGCGTCCAAATTTGATCGAAAACTGTATTGATCAAATTGCGTAGCTCCATTTTTATAAAGCCCATCCTGAGAGGTTTTTCCCAATGACATAAAATAGTTCACAGATTCAGAACCACCCCGGACATTGAGGTTGTGCTGGCTCTGTAATGCATAACGTTGAAGTGACTCCCTCGCCCAATCGGTATTGGGGTAATTCAGAGGATCGGATCCATCCCTAAATTTGCCAATTTCCTCTTGGCTATAAATCTGGTTAAGCCCGTTTTGCCTGTTGTTATAGTAGGCAATTTCGTTTCTTATCTCCGCGTAGGTACCGGCGTCAGCCATGTCCGGCAAACGTGTAGGTGAAGAGAAGCCCTGATTGAAGCTGTAGGAAATCTGCGGCTTGCCCTGTTTTCCGGATTTGGTGGTGATTAATATCACTCCGTTGGCAGCCCTACTACCATAGATGGCAGCGGATGCATCTTTTAATACAGAGACACTCTCTATGTCATCAGGATTAAGCCTTTCCAGTCCACCGATTTGGCCCGGAACGCCATCCACTACCACCAACACATCATTGTTGCCCGTCGTAGCAAGCCCTCTAATGGAAATGCTCGACCCATCGTATCCTGGCTCTCCGCCTCGGTTGGTAGCAATAAGCCCGGAAAACCTTCCTGCCAAAGAGTTTGAAATGTTCGGCTGGGGACTGTTAAGCAAATCCCTGCCATCCACTTGGGAAACCGAACCGGTAAGGGTTGCTTTTTTCTGCTCCCCATAGCCTACAATGACAACCTCACTTAGGGACTGCATGTCCTGCTGCAAGGTGATGGTAAATGTCGTCTGGTCATTTACCGCAATTTCCTGGCTAGTATATCCAATAAAAGAAACCCTTAAAACGGGTGACTCGACATTGCCTACTTCAAGTTGGAAGTACCCGTCCAGGTCAGTCACACTCCCAATCGAAGTCCCCATAATTAAAACCGATGCACCGGGAAGTCCAAACCCCGTTTCATCCAACACCCGTCCCTCTATCCTTGCCTGTTGCGAGAAGGCATCCTGAGCTAGGCAGGCAAAGAATAGGGTTAAGGTCATCAATAAGACCTTACATTGTACGTTTTTCAGCATATTATTTTAGGTTAATTAATAATAGAAATAAAAGAGACAGGTAAAGAGAACGATACATTTTATTCTTCATGAATACCCTTCTTTACAAACTCTCAACCTGCAATATTCAAATAAACCAAATAGATGTAGGGGACATAAATCGGCTTATGAAGGGATACAAATCGGCCAATCTTTTCATTCATAGGTTTACTGCGATTTATTTCCAAAATTTGTGGATCGAAAGAAAAGGCCTGAATGAAAAAAAGCGTACTCTGTATACTCTTTTGCCTAGCGGTGAGGATAGGTTATGGACAGTATCAAAACAATGGGCCCCAACCCATAGAAGATAAACTTACTTTTTATTTGTTGGACGTGGAATCTGGCTTGTCCCACAATGTAGTCAACAGCATTGAACAGGACTCTCTAGGATTCATGTGGATTGCCACAATAGACGGCCTAAACCGTTATGATGGAGGCCAATTTACGCGCTACAAAACCAATTACCGGTTGGGCCAAAATTCTCTAGTCAACAACTATGTACAACAGGTGAAGTTGAACAATAAGGGGGAGCTACTTTTGGCTACTGACAAGGGCCTAAATATTTATGATCCAAAGAGAGAGGTGTTCACTGGGATAAGCCAAGAGGATGGACTTTTAAGCAATAGCGTAAGTAGCCTTGCCTTTGGCCCAAGCAATGAACTTATTCTGGGACTTTACCGGGGCGGCGTCCAGATTTTAAAGGATGGAGTACCGTCCGCCGCCTTCAAGCATCAGGAGGGAAACCAATTTTCTATTTCATCCAATGAAATCTCCAGTCTATCCATGCAGGGCGACTCTGTCCTGTGGGTGGGGACCTTTGACCAAGGTCTCAATAAAATTGACTATCCGACAAAAACCGTTACAAGAATTTACAATCCAGCTGGCCAATCGGCACCCTTATCCATCAACAGCTTATACACAGATGGGGAAGGAAACATCTGGGTAGGATCAAAGGAGGGAATCCATGTGATTACTGTAGAAGGGGACACGCTTAGTCTAGGTCATTCTTCTTCGTCCTACCGGGGGTTAAGTGATTCGGATGTGCTGAGTTTTGAAGAGGACAACAAGGGGCAACTTTGGATAGGCACCCGCAACGGCGGATTGAACATCATCAACAAGCAGGACTTTTTGTCTAAAGCTTCGGGTTTTTCGGTGAAATATTTTTGGCCTACGACTGATGGATCCAGCGTTTTCAACAGAACTATCTCTTCTATAAAAATGGACAGGGGGGGAAATATGTGGTTGGGCACCAGTACCGGGCTCAACTTTGTAAACACCAACGGAGAACCGATTAAATTGTTGCAGAATACCATCGCTAGCCGGGAGAGTATAAGCCATAACCGTATCGGATCACTTGCTGAAAGTAGCGACGGAAAAATTTGGATCGGAACAGACGGAGGAGGTCTTGATCTTCTGGATCCAAAAACTGGAAAATTCAAACATTATGTACACGATCCGCAGGACCCAAATAGTTTAAGCAACAATTACATCCTTTCATTGCATGAAGATAAAAAGCGAAGACTGTGGGTTGGAACTTATCAAGGTGGCCTTAACAAGATGGACCCTTTAACAGGGTACAGCAAACATTATCTGCAAGGTGGGGCAAACGAGGGAAGTGACGTCAGAGTTATTTTCGAAAACAGTAAAGGGGAAATATGGGTGGGAACCAATCGCGGTGGTCTGTTCAAGTATTCGGAAGATGCCGATGAATTTACATTCATTGAAAGATTTGGGAGGATCGATATAAGAGACATAGATGAAGACGAGGATGGGAATCTATGGATGGCCACCTTTGGGTCAGGAATTATAAAGTACATGCCGGACACAGACAGCGCAGATTTTTTCACCATGGAAAACACAGACGGATTGCCTAGCGATATTGCATTCTCAGTTGTCTCCCTGTCTGCCAGAGATGTCTTAATAGGCACGAGATATGGAGGAATGGTCCGGTTAAACCCAATTTCTGGAGAAATCCGAAATTTTACTGAGTATGAAGGACTTAGCAACAATACGGTAAGCAGTATCATTAGGGACAATGACAACGGCATCTGGCTGGGTACCTTCAACGGGATCAGCTACTACAATCCTACAACGCATGAGATTGTCAACTTCAATAATATGCAGCACAGTGAGTTCAACATAGGTGCGGCGCTTAAAAGCAGCAATGGCATACTCTATTTTGGAGGCAATAAGGGGCTTAACCTGTTTAACCCCACCGATGTCCGTTTTTCGCAAACTTCCTTTCCATTGGTATTTGATAACTTAAAGGTGTTCAACAAACCTATATCCGTCGATCCTAAAGATAAAAACGGTATTCTGAGCGAACATCTGGCCTATCAAAACCACATTACCTTGGCCCACCATCAAACATTATTTTCGGTAGATTTCAGCGTTTTGAAATATCCCAACGCCAATGATGTAACCTATTCCTACCTATTGGAAGGCTACCACCAACATTGGATAGATACCCAAAGTACTGGCACCGCCAATTTGAGCAATATTCCTCCCGGAAAGTACCTGCTAAAAGTCAAGGCTCATATTGGTCAGGGCAAAGTATTGACCAATGAACTTCCCATAACCATTACCCCTCCTTTTTGGAAAACCATACCGGCCTATTTGCTGTATTTGGTGCTGATGGTGGGTATAGTGTGGGGGATCATGAGGTACTATGCGGAACGCATCCGATTAAGAAATATGCTTTTGTTCGAAAAGAAAGAACGTCAGTTGGAGCATGACCTGAATGAGGAAAGGCTTCGGTTCTTCACCAGCTTTTCCCATGAATTGAAAACTCCCCTTACCCTGATACTCGCACCGGTAGAGGATTTAATTGCGCAAATCAAAACCAAAAAACACCGGGAAAATCTACTTCTCATCCACAAAAACGGCCGATACCTATACAGTTTAATTGATAAACTCCTTGAATTCAGAAAGTCAGAGGTAGGTTTAAACCAATTAAAGCTTTCTGAGTACAATCTTTCTGTCCATCTGGAGCAATGGGTACTGAACTATCAACCTTTGGCCAAGAAAAAACAAATTTTGCTTACTTTATCACTACCTGAAAACGAGGTGGTGGCTTATGTTGACCTGGAGAAAATTCAAATTATTGTAAATAATGTACTTTCAAATGCCATCAAACACTGTAAAGTGGAAGACCGGGTTCAGGTATACTTGAGCCAAAATGAAACCTGTTTTACGGTAAAAGTTTCTGATTCCGGGCCTGGAATTAACCCAAAAGATCATGACCATATCTTCGAATGGTATTACCAATCTGGCCGTGGTAATAAAAGGAAAAAGGGTACAGGCATAGGTCTCGCTTTATCTAAAAGCCTGGCCGAACTGCATAAAGGAAAAATAGCCGTGGAGCAGTCCTCTCCTTCAGGTTCAATATTTATCATTTCAATACCCTTAGATCAGCGCTTATCGCATGCAGTCTCCCCTACTCCTGAGCCCCCAGTGCCTTCCGAACACACGGATGATGCGTGGAAGCATGACATCTTAATACCCCCACCGGAAAAGATATCCAAAAAAATTCAGGTTCGTCAAAACCGGGAGTTGATTCTGCTCATTGATGATAATCCAGATATCCTGGCCTATTTGGATGGGATATTGGGAGAGCAATATAATTTGATCCATGCAGAAAATGGTCAGGAAGGCTTGGAAAAAGCCTCTCAATATGTCCCTGATCTGATTATTTCCGATATCATGATGCCGGAGAAAAACGGGATTGATCTTTGCGCCATCCTTAAAGAGCAAATGACGACCACGCATATACCGATTATCCTTCTTTCTGCCAAGGATAATTCCGAGAGCATACAGACCGGATACCAGAAAGGCGCAGATGATTATATCACAAAGCCATTCAGCGGGCAAATAATGCTGGCCAGGATCAGAAATCTATTGGATAACAGAATAAAACTAAGGAAGTATTTCTCTGGCCTGGAAGAACAGGTTCAGGGATTGTCCGATGAGGACAACAAGCTCCTTGATCGGGAGAAAGAATTTTTGAGAAAGCTGGATATCGTCATCCTGAAAAATCTGTTGCAGGATAACACCCAAGTAGATGTTATTGCCCAAGACATGAATTTAAGCAGGACATCACTTTTCAGGAAGATAAAGGCGATTACTGGCCAGAACATCAATGAATACATACGGAGTGTAAGGCTTAAAAGGGCCGCACATCTTATTAAAGAAGAGAGATATACCGTCTCCCAGGCGGCTTTCGAAGTGGGGTTTAGCTCAGTAAAATACTTTAGAAAAATGTTTAAGGAACAGTTTAAGCAGCTGCCCTCTGAATTGATGAAGGAGTAATGGTTGAAAAATCAAGAAAAGAAAAAAGAAGGGGGAGAACAAACAATGGATGTTTCTCAAAATGAATGGCTACGAGTTTCTCCGCGGGAATCATCTGTTTAATTTTCGACAGGAAGTCCCCAAATTGAATCAGCAAAAAGCAAAATGTTCCCTTACAGCTCGTTTAAGAATTTTTATGAAATCTATTGCGTGAATCTCCCCCGAAAAGATTAATTTGTCCCCTAGTTTACCTCCGGCTAAAAATCCCT
>Ga0209075_1005235_pt1 | contig 10026 bp, 9 predicted proteins | sample Stecom2011_FD_187523 | JGI IMG/M metagenome (GOLD analysis project Ga0209075, IMG submission 187523) | Agricultural soil microbial communities from Utah to study Nitrogen management - Steer compost 2011 (SPAdes) (version 2) | ecosystem: Environmental > Terrestrial > Soil > Agricultural land...
GTGAATTACGTTATCGAAAGAAAGATTTAACTAAAACAATTCATAAATAAAAAAGGAGGCAATTGCCTCCTTTTTTTGTGTTTTTGGGTTAGTTTGTTTTTAGAATTTGTAGTTGAATCCTAATCCGATAGAAGAAGTTGCAGTTCCTTCTGTAGATATTCCTCTATACCCAAGAAAAACTTCAAAAGTTTCTGTTTGGTAACCTACTTTTGGTTGATACAGCATACCTCCATCATTTCCTTCATTTATACCCATTGCATATCCTAAATCAAGACCTCCAAAGATGTTGTCTGTAAAAGAATACTGTCCAGTAGCAACAATTGGTAAAAAAGCAGCATCATCTGGAGTATATTTTCCTAGTGGAGTATCAATTTCTTTCGCCATGAAAGTAAGATATCCAACAGAAGCTCCCGCTTTAAAACCATCAGCTACTTCCCATAAGTAACCTATTTCAGCACCAATCGCTAATGAAGCGACGTCAGAAGTATCTCCCATTGGCATACCAACGTTGATACCTGCTCTAAAACCACCTTCTTGTGCACTTGCAAATCCAAATGCACATACAGCCATAGCTGACAAAATTAATTTCTTCATAATAAAAAATTTTTAATGTTAGATATAACAAAATTATAACAAAACTTTAATGAATTCAATAGGGCATTTGCCTTATATTAACAAAATATTGTTAATAACTCTTCCACTCAAACGACTCTATCAAAAGACGAATGTCGTTTTTTAAATAATGTGATGCAGGCAATAAAGAATCCGCATTGGGCTTGACATTAAAGTAAACAGAACCCAAAACAAAATTCCTTATACTATCCGTTAAATAAAACTGTGTCCCCGAAGCCGCATCACCCCCAACCTCATAATACATCCCATAAACTTTCTTATCAGGATTAACATAAGGCTGCTCAATAATGTTGGCCGCTTTAACAACATGCCTATAGGTGAATGCTTGAGCATCAGTAAGCAACTCTTTCATGTTATTGTTTACCGGCTTATAACTCAAAAATACGGTGGCCTTCATGTGCGGATACTCCAACACAAAATCACAGTCTTTTTTGTTTTTCGTAACAGAATATACATTCTTGCCAAAAGTGAACGGACAGTCTATATTGGCGTCTTCATATTGCGGTAATGGGTATTCCAACCTCAAAAAACCTTGAGGCTTCGGGAGAGTTTCTTCTTTACAACTACTTACAAATATAAGGCTTATAAAAACTAAAAATAAAATGGATGTACGTTTCATTATGTTTATTATTCTGAATCAGATGATGTAGATGATGATGAGCTGATAGCACCAATATCTTTTTTAGTAGATAGAAATGTAAACTCGGTAGCCTGAATTTCAACAGTATGTCTGGTGTTACCATCTTCCCCTTGCCATTGACGTGATCTTATCCTGCCCTCAATATAAATTTTATCTCCTTTAGAAAGATATTTTTCACAAAGCTCGGCAGCCTTATTCCGAACCACAATATTGTGCCACTCTGTAGTATTTACTTTTTCATTGGTCTGCTTGTTCACATATACGTCGTTAGTAGCCAAAGGAAACCGGCCTATGCAGTTCCCACCCTCAAAATAATGCAGCTTGACATCGTCTCCTAAATGCCCTACAAGTATTACTTTGTTTACAGTTCCGTTACTCATATCGTTTTGGTTTTGGTTTAGATTCCCAAAGATAATCTTTTTTTATAATTTCATAATTTTTCCCGGATGAAATTATAAAGAACAATCGGAAAAGGATATTCTTTTAACTGCAATATTGAACAACTGTTTGACAATTCCTCAATAATTTCTACTTTCCAGAAATAAATATACAAATGTTGATGAGAAAGCTTGTGAACTAATGGCTTTTCATCAAAAACATATAACGACTGAATTCCAAATCCAGTATGTTCAAATCGAATCTTTGCTTCTACTTCATCCAAAGAAGTCTCTTGCTCAAACTCCAAAAACGGAAATTCATAAAGGTTTTTCCAAATACCCCCACCCCGTTTTTGAATCATGGTTTTATTCTGATTGTCAGAAAAAACCAAATAATGCAGAAATCTCGAAGTAACTTTCGTCTTCTTGAGCTTTACCGGAAGCTGGTTAACCTTTCTTTCTTTCAAAGCAACACATTGCTCACTCAAAACACAATTCTCACAATTCGGATTTTTAGGAACACATTGCAAAGCCCCAAACTCCATAATCGACTGGTTAAAAAGCCAAGGGCGACTCCTGTCTAATACCTCATCCGCCAATTGCTGAAACTCCTTTTTAGCTCTAGATGACGAAATATCGGTCTCTATACCAAAGTATCTCGACAACACCCGATATACATTTCCGTCAAGAACCGCAACAGGCTCTCCATACGAAAACGAAGCAATAGCGGCTGCCGTATAACTACCTATCCCTTTGAGTTTCAAAAGCTCGTTGTATGTAGTAGGAAAAACTCCTCCAAATTCATTGGCTACGATTTGAGCCGTATGATGTAAGTTTCTGGCTCTGGAATAATACCCTAACCCTTGCCAGATTTTGAGCACTTGCTGCTCATCGGCTTGAGCTAAATCCAAAACCGTAGGAAACGATTGAATGAACTTCTCGTAATAAGGTAAGCCCTGAGCTACTCGGGTTTGCTGAAGAATCACTTCCGAAAGCCAAATCTTATAGGGGTCTTTAGTATCTCTCCAAGGGAGCGCTCGCTTGTGTTGCAAATACCAAGAAATAATATTTTGGCTGAAAGTCATGAAGAGTTACTATTTATGAAGAATAGCCCACAGCTATAACTGTGGGATAACATTTATATTGCACTGACAATTTGCAAAAAGTCATCTGCTTTAAGCGAAGCTCCACCAATAAGCCCCCCGTCAACATCCGGGTTGGCGAAAATCTCTTTGGCATTGTCTGGTTTTACACTTCCTCCATAAAGAATCGAAACTTCATTCGCAACAGAACTGCCGTATTCCGAAGCAATAAGCTGTCTTACGAAAGCGTGAATTTCTTGTGCTTGGTCAGGCGTAGCAGTTTCTCCGGTACCTATAGCCCAAACCGGCTCATAAGCCAACACTATGTTTTTCCATTGGTCTGTAGTAAGGTGAAAAAGCCCCTCTTTAATCTGTCTCTCAACAACATCAAAATGCTTTTCTGCCTTTCTTTCAGAAAGCTCTTCTCCAAAACAGAAAATCACAGTGAAATTATACTTTAAAGCCGTGTTTACCTTTTCGGACAAAAGCGAATTGGTTTCACCAAAATAAGCTCTACGTTCCGAATGACCCAAAATTACCGTATTTACACCAATCGATTTCAACATCGGTATAGAAACTTCACCCGTAAAGGCACCGCTCTCGTTTTGGTGAGCATTTTGAGCTGCTACCTTTATACCCGAACCTTCTAGTTTTTGCATGGCCAATGGCAGGCTTACAAAACTAGGAGCTACTATAATTTCTGTATTCGTATTCGGTTTGTTCTTAATTATCTCTTCCAACAAACTATAAGTTTGTTGAATATCATTGTTCATCTTCCAGTTCCCGGCAACAATATTTTTTCTCATTATTAAAGCTCTTTTAAAGTTGAAATTAATCTCTCGTCGTCGGCTTCGACAGCTCTATACAAAGCAATCTTTCCGCTCTTGTCTACCACCATATATCTCGGAATCCAATCCAGGTCAATATGCTTTCTAAAATCGCCTCCTTTCCATGCTGACTGTATCAGGTAATGCTCTCCTACTACTCCATATTTCTCAATTCCGTCTCTCCAAGATTCATCCGTTTTGTCATACGACAAAAACACATAAGTCGCCTCAGGAAAATCTTGTTGGAGCTTTTGAAGTTTCGGCATTCCTTTAATACAATCCGGACACCACGAAGCCCATATATCAATCACAATAGGTTTGCCTTGATAACCCTCTAAGATTTGTTCCAAAGTTATGGTGCTTCCGTCAATAGCCGTCATATTTTGAGCCAATGCTTCTTGCGGAAATTCGGTTTTGGCTACAATTTCTCCGGTTTGTTCATTTTGAGGCTCATTCTTACAACTCAAACAAGCAAAAAGAGACAATATTAAGATTGTTTTTTTCATGAGATTTCGAATCTGGATTATCTAAAGATAAAAGTAAAAGAAAATAACCAGAATTGCAATAATTCTCTAAAGTCAACCCTGGTTATTATGGTATTTCGAAAAACTAATAGCTAAACGTAGTTCCTTCTTTAGAATCTTTAAGCTGAATGCCTAACGCTTGTAGCTGATCTCTAATTTGGTCAGAAAGCGCCCAATTTTTATCTGCTCGGGCTTGATTCCTCATCTCTATCAAAAGCCTGATAACCCCTTCCAGTTTATCGTTGTTTGCTGCAGATTGGCTTACATCTTGCAAACCCAAAACATCAAATACAAAAGCATGCATGCTCTCTTTTAACAATTCTAAATCTGCTGCCGAAATCGTCGCTTTATTCTCTTTTACGGAATTGATGAATTTTACAGCCTCAAACAAGTTCGCAATCAAAATCGGACTGTTAAAGTCATCCAACAAAGCATCCAAACACTTTTGTTTCCAATCCGAAACATTGAAAGAAGATTCTGAAGAAGTCTTCAAATCTTTAAGCGATTTGATGGCTTCCATAAGTCTGTCAAACCCTTTTTCAGAGGCCAACATCGCCTCATTCGAAATGTCTAACACACTTCTGTAATGAGCCTGTAAAAAACAGAATCGCAACACACTCGGAGAAAAGGGTTTTTCAAAAAAATCGTTTTCTCCGGTAATCAATTGCATCGGGAGTATATAATTTCCTGTAGATTTACTCATACGTTGCCCGTTCATCGTAAGCATGTTGGCATGCATCCAATAACGAACAGGCGAAACGCCATTACATGCTTTCCCTTGAGCAATTTCGCATTCGTGATGAGGAAACTTCAAATCCATCCCCCCACCGTGAATATCAAATTGCTCACCCAAATATTTAGTACTCATGGCCGTACACTCCAAGTGCCAGCCCGGGAAACCATCACCCCATGGCGATGTCCAACGCATAATATGTTGTGGAGAAGCTTTTTTCCACAAAGCAAAATCTTGAGGGTTTTTCTTTTCGTTTTGCCCGTCAAGATCTCGAGTATTTTCAAAAAGCTCTTCGATATTTCTTCGAGAAAGCTCTCCGTAATTCATCCCTCTCTTGTTGTATTCCAATACATCAAAATAAACCGAACCATTGCTCTCATAAGCAAATCCTTTTTCGATAAGTTTTTGAGTAAGCTCTAACTGCTCAATAATATGTCCGGTTGCTGTTGGCTCTATAGTTGGAGGAAGCAGGTTGAACAATTTCAAAACATTATGAAAGTCAACCGTATATTTTTGAACAATCTCCATGGGCTCTAACTTCTCCAAACGAGATTGTTTTACGAAACGGTCGTTGTTTACATCTCCATCATCTGTCAAATGCCCGGCATCTGTGATGTTCCGAACATAACGAACCTTATAACCCAAATACTGAAGCGTTCTGAAAATAAAATCAAAAGAAAGAAACGTTCGGACATTCCCTAAGTGAACATTGCTATAAACAGTAGGACCGCAAACATACATACCTACTTTATCTTCGTTCAAAGGCTTAAAAATTTCTTTCTCCCCCGTTAAGGAATTATATATTTTCAGATTTTGTTTCATAAGTGGATTTACGTTTAGTCAAATTTTAAAACTTCGTATCGAGCTTGATGTACTCCAAAAATTCTCTGCGAGTATTTTCTTCCTGAAATCTTCCGCCAAATTCAGCTGTTACAGTACTGCTTTCAATGTCTCTAATTCCTCTGGAGTTCACACAAAGGTGCTTCGCATCAATTACACAAGCTACATCTTCGGTATCCAAAACTTTTTGAAGTTCTCTTACAATCTGAATCGTAAGTCGTTCTTGAACTTGAGGTCTTCTGGCAAAATAATCCACAATCCTGTTCATTTTCGAAAGCCCTACAACCTTTCCGTTCGAAATATAGGCTATATGCGCACGACCTACGATAGGCAACAAATGATGCTCACAAGTTGAATAAACCGTAATGTTTTTCTCAACGAGCATTTCGTTGTATTTATATTTGTTTTCGAAAGTAGAAGAAGATGGTTTTTTCTTTGGGTTTAACCCACCGAAGATTTCTTTTACAAACATCTTAGCTACCCGATTCGGAGTCCCCTTCAGGCTGTCATCTGTCAAATCCATCCCCAATGTCAGAAGGATATTCTCAACATTTTCTCTAATTCGTTGTATCTTTTCATCGTCAGAAAGGTCAAAAGCATCCTTTCTGAGAGGAGTCGCGGAGCTGCCTGAAAAATGGTTGTCTCCAAAATCGTCTATTAATTCTTCGTTGGAAATCATTATTTTTAATTAAAATTCAATGGGCAAAGATACTGATTTTTTTAATCCTTGCGATAGCTAACATACGGATTAACCTCTCATTAACCATAAACAAAAAATCAAGATTCTTCTCTCTCTAATTCAACTTAAACATAATGTCTTTTTTCGTATATTTGCAGACTTAAAATTTTGCAACACAACATTTTCACTTATTTCCTAAATTTTCTTATGAAAACAGATTCTTTTGCAATGCGTCATTTAGGTGTTACCAACGAGAACGACCTAAATACAATGCTTTCCACCATCGGAGTTTCTTCTATTGATCAGTTAATTTATGAAACCTTCCCTGATGGAATCAGACTCAAAAAACCTTTGGACCTTCCTGCTGCCATGTCCGAGTACGAATACTACCAACATATTGTAGCATTAGGAAACAAAAACAAAATCTTCAAATCCTATATCGGGTTAGGATATCACCCAACTGTAGTCCCGGCTCCAATCCAAAGAAACATTTTCGAAAACCCGGGATGGTATACAGCCTATACACCCTACCAAGCCGAAATCGCTCAAGGTCGTTTAGAAGCTCTTCTAAACTTCCAAACAATGATTATTGACCTTACCGGAATGGAATTGGCCAATGCTTCTCTTCTTGACGAAGGAACGGCTGCTGCCGAGGCAATGGCGCTACTCTTCGACGTTCGCTCTAGAGACCAAAAGAAAAACAACGTAAATAAATTCTTCGTTTCAGAAGAAATTCTACCTCAAACACTTTCTGTACTACAAACACGTTCAAACCCAATCGGAATTGAACTTGTAGTAGGAAACCACAAAGATTTCGACTTCTCTAAAGAATTCTTCGGAGCTATCCTACAATACCCCGGAAAATACGGACAAGTAAACGATTACAGAGAATTCGTCGCCAAAGCAAAAGAAAACGAAATCAAAACCATTTTCGCTGCTGATATTTTATCATTGGTGAAATTAGTCCCTCCGGGAGAAATGGGGGCCGATGCCGTAGTAGGAACCACTCAACGTTTCGGAATCCCAATGGGATACGGCGGACCTCACGCAGGTTACCTGGCTACAAAAGAAGAATACAAACGCAGTATGCCCGGACGTATCATCGGAGTAAGCGTAGATGCCAACGGAAACCGTGCGCTTCGTATGGCGCTTCAAACTCGCGAACAACACATCAAACGCGAAAAAGCAACTTCAAATATCTGTACAGCACAAGTACTTCTTGCTGTAATGGCTGGTATGTATGCCGTATATCACGGACCTAAAGGCCTTCAATACATCGCCGACAAAGTTCACGCCTCTGCCGTAACCGTGGCTGAAAGCCTAGCTAAATTAGGCGTAGAACAAATCAATTCTTCTTACTTCGATACTATCGTAGTAAAAGCCGATGCCGAAAAAGTAAAAGCTATTGCGCTTGAAAACGAAGTAAACTTCTATTACATCGACAACAATACCGTTCAAATCGCTTTGAACGAAACGACTAATCTGGATGACATCAACCAAATCATCGCAATTTTTGCGAAAGCTTTAGGCAAAGAAGCTTTCACTGTTTCTGCTTTGTCAACCAGTTCAGCAATTGACAGTTCATTAGTAAGAACTTCATCATTCTTACAACACGAAGTGTTCAACTCACATCACTCAGAAACAGCACTTATGCGTTACATCAAAAAATTAGAACGCAAAGATTTATCATTGAACCACTCCATGATTTCTTTGGGTTCTTGTACGATGAAACTCAACGCTGCTACCGAAATGCTTCCGCTTAGCTTGCCAAACTGGAACAGCATTCACCCGTTCGCTCCAAAAGAACAAGCAGAAGGATACCAAATCATGCTGAAAACGCTAGAAAAACAACTCTCTATCATCACAGGATTTGCAGGAACAACCCTTCAACCTAACTCCGGAGCTAACGGAGAATATGCAGGACTTATGGTCATCCGTGCTTATCACCAATCTAGAGGCGAAGGACACAGAAATATCGCCCTAATTCCGGCTTCGGCTCACGGAACCAACCCGGCTTCGGCTGCCCTTGCAGGAATGGAAATCGTAGTGACTAAAACCACTCCGGAAGGAAACATCGACGTAGAAGACTTAAGAGAAAAAGCTATCAAACACAAAGACAACCTTTGTTGTGCGATGATTACTTACCCTTCTACTCACGGCGTTTTCGAAGCATCTATCATCGAAATTATGAACATCATCCACGAAAACGGTGGTCAAGTATATATGGATGGTGCTAACATGAATGCCCAAGTAGGTCTAACAAACCCTGGAACTATCGGAGCAGACGTTTGCCACTTGAACCTACACAAAACATTCGCTATTCCTCACGGAGGAGGAGGACCTGGCGTAGGACCAATCTGTGTGGCAGAGCACTTAGTTCCGTTCCTACCAAGTAATCCTATTGTTGAAGTAGGCGGAGAAAAAGCAATTACTTCTGTTTCTTCTGCTCCTTATGGTTCAGCACTTGTTTGCTTGATTTCTTATGGATACATCTGTATGCTTGGCGAAGAAGGACTTACTAACGCCACCAAAACCGCCATCTTGAACGCAAACTATATGAAAGCCCGCCTCGAAAAACACTTCTCTATTCTTTATACCGGAGAAATGGGGCGTGCCGCTCACGAGATGATTGTAGACTTCAGAATGTTCAAACAAAACGGAATAGAAGTAGGTGACGTAGCAAAACGATTAATGGATTACGGATTCCACGCCCCTACAGTATCTTTCCCTGTAGCCGGTACACTGATGATCGAACCGACAGAAAGTGAAAATCTAGAGGAATTAGACCGCTTCTGCGACGCTTTAATCTCTATCAAAGCAGAAATCGAAAAGTGCACTCCGGATAACCCAAACAATCCGCTTAAAAATGCTCCTCACACACTAGCAATGCTTACAGCTGATAATTGGGATTTACCGTATACACGCCAAGAAGCTGCTTATCCACTAGAATACTTACACGAAAACAAATTCTGGCCTTCTGTTCGTAGAGTAGATGATGCATACGGAGATAGAAATCTAGTGTGTTCGTGTGCTCCAATCGAAGCCTATATGTAAGACTCCAAATCCTTTCCTCTAAATCAAGGCGAAAGGCAATAGAACATAATTGCAGCAAAGTAATGGGGTTATAAGAGCCCCATTACTTTTTTATTTTATCTCACCCAAAGTCAACATCTTAGCTATTTTGTATTTCTATCAAAATTAATATATTTGTTCGGCGAGTAACCAAAGTTTTAAAGATTAGTTAGCTTTTAAAATATTGGTCTTATGTCTCTTCAATGCTACCTCAATGCTACCTCAATGCCTCCTTAATGCCGCATTAACCCTACCTCAACCCTACGGCAAAGGCCTAGCATAAGTATGGATAAAGCATGGATAAAGTATGAAAAAGGTATAAATCAAGTATGGATTAGGCATTAATAAACAGTAAACAACCCTCTTGTCACCTAAATTGAAACACTCACCGAACAACAAGACTTATATTGCAAAGCTTGATTCTTCCTCTTGATAGACTTACATAAAAAAGGCCGTTCAGATTTGAACGGCCTTTTCAAGTTTTGGTTTAGGTTTTTATCTCTTAATGGCAAAATGAGCCTTGAACTCTTTTCTTCTAGTAGTTGTATTACCTTCAGCGTCTGTCACAGGCTCGTCATAAACCACTTTGAACCAGTAGTCTGAGGCCGGTAGTGGCGTA
>Ga0209075_1005236_pt1 | contig 10025 bp, 12 predicted proteins | sample Stecom2011_FD_187523 | JGI IMG/M metagenome (GOLD analysis project Ga0209075, IMG submission 187523) | Agricultural soil microbial communities from Utah to study Nitrogen management - Steer compost 2011 (SPAdes) (version 2) | ecosystem: Environmental > Terrestrial > Soil > Agricultural land...
GAAGTTCTGGTGTAAATCTCTTAAAATCACTGCACCTTTCCTATACAGCTCTGTTGATTATGCATTGCCCTTTTTGCACTTACCTTGATACCAAAGTCATTGATTCGCGTTTAGTCGCTAACGGTGATCAAATCCGTCGACGCCGCGAATGCAATAGCTGTGGTGAACGCTTCACCACCTTTGAAAGTGCAGAACTCATCATGCCTCGCATTATCAAACAGAACGGTACCAGACAGCCATTCAATGAAGATAAACTGCGCTCAGGTATTCAACGCGCTTTAGAAAAACGCCCAGTCAGTGTTGAAGACGTTGAAGCCGCTCTTTCGCGCATCAAACAACAGCTTAGAAGCTCGGGCGAGCGTGAAATCAATAGCCATAAACTGGGTGAGTTCGTAATGAACGAGCTACGCCAACTCGACCAAGTCGCTTATGTGCGTTTTGCTTCTGTCTACCGTAGCTTTAAAGACCTTGATGAATTCCGCACAGAGATAGAACGCCTGTCTACTGCCCGTGATACAGGTGAAGAATGAATCATGAGTTCTACATGTCTCGAGCGTTGCAACTTGCACGCTTAGGTATCTACTCCACCAGCCCCAACCCGAGAGTGGGCTGTGTCATTGTTAAAGACGACAAAATCATTGGCGAAGGTTGGCACCAAAAAGCCGGGCAACCCCATGCAGAAGTCAACGCCTTACGTACAGCAGGATCAGAAGCTCAAGGTGCGACAGCTTATGTCACTCTTGAACCTTGTAGTCATCACGGACTCACTCCGCCCTGCGCTGAAGCGCTTATTAAGGCCGGTGTAAAAACCGTAGTAGGCGCTTGCTACGATCCAAACCCTAATGTATCAGGCAAGGGTTATAAGCGGTTAGAAGAAACCGGTATAGAAGTCATTACTCCTTGTTTAGAAAAGCAAGCACTAGATCTAAACGCTGGTTTTTTTCAGCGTATGCAAACCGGTTTACCGAAAGTACAAATAAAATTGGCACAAAGCCTTGATGGCCGCACCGCCATGGCCAGTGGCGAAAGCCAGTGGATAACCGGCCCAGAAGCGCGTCGTGATGTTCAACGCCTAAGAGCGCAAAGTTGCGCTATTCTTACAGGTACAGACTCGATCTTAATTGACGATCCATCGATGACCGTCAGACCAAACGAAACAGGGGTAAAATTAGACGCAACGCTATGGCGCCAGCCATTACGTGTTATTATTGACGGCCAGCAACGCTTAAGCGGAAGCGAAACAATTTTTCAGCAGGCGGGTGATATTTTAGTTGCTGTCACCGACGCCAGCTTATGCCAAATCAAGCGCCCTCAAAACCTGGGCGAATCCACCATTTGGCAAAGCCCCATTTCTCGTCAGGGCAAAGTGGATTTAACAGCATTGTTAAAAGAACTAGGCCAACGTGGCTGTAACAATCTGTTAGTAGAAACTGGAGCACGATTAGCCGGTGCTTTTGTAAACCAAGGCTTAGTACAAGAGTTGGTTTTATATTGTGCACCCACTCTACTAGGCAGCCATGCTCGGCCTCTAATCACATTAGGGTTCGAGAAAATGAATGAACAAATTCGCGGCCAATGGAAAGACATTCGCATGGTCGGCGAAGACTTGAGACTTACGTTAAGCTTAATGAATAACGCTTAACTCAATTTATATATAGAAGCGGGTTCCTATGTCCTTAAATACAATCGAAGAAATTATTGCCGACATTAAGGAAGGCAAAATGGTCATTCTTATGGACGATGAAGACCGTGAGAATGAAGGTGACATTATTGTTGCCGCTGAAAAAGTAACACCGGAAATCATTAACTTTATGGCCAGTGAAGCGCGCGGTTTAATCTGCTTAACACTGACCGGTGAGCGTTGTGACTTTCTTGGTCTGGCCTCCATGGTAAGCGGCAGCAACAACTCTAAATATGGCACACCCTTTACCGCGTCTATTGAGGCCGCTGAAGGGGTAACGACAGGCATCTCTGCTTACGACCGTGCCACCACTATTTTGGCAGCCGTTAATCCTATGGGTAAGCCAGAAGATATCGTTCAACCCGGGCATATCTTCCCATTACGAGCTCGTGATGGCGGTGTACTAAGTCGCGCCGGTCATACTGAAGCCGGTTGTGATCTTGCGCGTCTTGCTGGGCTCATTCCTGCTGCCGCGATTATTGAAGTCATGAACCCTGACGGTACTATGGCACGTCGCCCAGAATTAGAAGCCTTTGCTCAAAAGCATGGCATCAAAATCGGCACCATTGCCGATTTAATTCATTACCGCATGTCGAATGAAAAAACCGTTGAGAAAGTCAGCTCTGATAACATCCAGACCGACTTCGGCGAATTTACATTGCACCGTTTCTACGACCACGTACAAGAAGAAACGCATATTGCCTTAAGCTTAGGTGATATAACTGAAGAAGAGCCTGTACTTGTTCGTGTACAAAACAAAAACTTGCTACGCGATGCCTTTGGCGCGCACTACCCTCACTCGGACAGTTGGTCGACGCGTCAAGCTCTGCAACGCATAGCCGATGCTGGAAAAGGTGTTTTAGTCATGCTGTCTCCAGGCGCGGAAGACGATATTGACGACCAAATCAACTTACTGCTTGGCCAACCTAAAGCTCAACGTGCGGTTAATAAAGACGCACCAGGTGCCTTCTTAACCATTGGGACTGGTTCACAAATTCTGCGTGAACTAAACGTCCGTAAGATGCGCCTATTAAGCTCTGAAATCAAATACGGCGGTATCTCTGGCTTTAATCTAGAAATTACTGAATATATCCCTTTTAACGAATAATTTTAGGAAATTATTATGAAACAAATTGAAATCATTGAAGGCAACCTAACGCCTAACAACGGTCGCTACGCCGTCATTGTTGGTCGTTGGAACGCCTTTGTTGTAGAAAGTCTCTTAGAAGGCGCTGTGGACTCTTTAATGCGTCACGGCGTTAGTGAAGACAACATCACTATCATTCGTGCACCAGGTGCTTTTGAAATCCCATTGGTGGCTAAGGCCGCTGCTGACTCTAAAAAGTACGACGCTATCATTGCCTTAGGTGCAGTGATTCGTGGTGGCACGCCTCACTTTGAATACGTGGCTGGTGAGTGTGTAAGTGGTTTAACATCTACTTCTCTTAACACTGGTATCCCTATTACCTTTGGCGTATTAACAGTAGACACTATCGAGCAAGCCGTTGAACGCGCAGGCACGAAAGCAGGTAACAAAGGCGAAGAAGCCGCGATGACTGCCTTTGAAATGGTTTCTTTACTACAAGCAATGGAAGGTTAACCCATGTCAAAAGCCACCCCCGCAGCCCGTCGTAAGGCTCGGCATTATGCGGTACAAGCACTGTACCAATGGCAAATGGCAGGAGCTGACTTAATTAGCATCGAAACAGAGTTTCGTACAGACAATGACATGAGCAAAGTCGACTTGGAATACTTCAACGACGTACTGCATGGTATTCCTCGCGAAAAGTCTAATATCGATGAAAAAGTAACGCCTCTTTTAGATCGTCGTCTTGATGAGATGACCCCGGTAGAGTTAGCCATCGTACGCCTTGGTGCTTACGAAATGATTTACCGTGTTGATGTTCCATACAAAGTGGTCATCAACGAAGCGATCGAGCTTACCAAAAAGTTTGGTGCAACCGATGGCCATAAGTTTATTAACGGAGTGTTAGATAAGCTGGCTCAACGTGAGCGCAAAGTCGAGATTCGCGGTCCCCGTTAAACAACAGTGGAGCTTAGGAAGATGAGCGCTCAATCAGCCAATGAATTTGCATTGATTAAGCAGTTTTTCAGCCAAGGCTTTCCACTGCACAAAAATACTGTGGTGGCTGTGGGTGACGACTGTTCTGTCGTTACCCCGCCTAAACAGCACGCCCTAGCACAAAGTATTGATACCTTTGTTGCCAACATACACTTTCCCGCTAACGCTCCAGCCGAACTGATTGCCGAGCGCTGCTTACGCTGTGCTACATCAGACTTAGCCGCGATGGGTGCTCTGCCCTACGGATTTCATTTAGGTTTAACACTGCCGAATGCCAATACCGATTGGTTGATTCAATTTAGCCAAGGACTTAGAAGTTGTGCACATGCAATGAATATCAGTTTACTCGGAGGCGACACGACAAAAGGCTCTGAGCTTGTCATTAGCATGGTGGTATTCGGTTGGGTTCCAGACGGTAAAGCGCTGCGCAGAGACGGTGCCCAAGTGGGTGACGATATTTGGGTATCCGGTACTATTGGTCGAGGTGCGCTGGCCTTGCCTCAAGTGTTGAACCAGCCCGATGATACTTCTGGGTTTGCCCAACATTATTATTACCCACAGATTCAAATACCTTTGTCCATACAGCTACTCGATAAAGCCACCAGCTGCATGGATATCTCTGACGGCTTATTGCAAGATGCAGCCCATATTGCCAGAGCATCTCAGGTTAGCTTTGCTCTTGATGCCGATTGCATCCCAACAGCGGTCGATCAAGGCGATCCGCAATGGGTAACTTGCCTTACTGGCGGTGATGACTATCAACTATTATTCACGGCACCTGCCGAGCAACATAACGATATATTCAACCTAGGTGCTGACCACAGCGGCTTACGTTGCATTGGTAAAGTGATAGAAGCGAGTGCAGAGCCTGTAACTCTTCATAAAAACAACCAAAAAATACTGCTGCCGGAACATAAAGGTTTTTTGCACTTCTAAGCCTCAATACCCTTAAGAGATTCCTATTATGAAAAACACACAATTTGCTCTTATCCTTACGCTTGTTAGTGCACTCTTTTTAGCCATGCCCGCTAGCGCCAAGGATCGCTATATTAACATCAGCGGCGAAGGGCAAGTAGAGGCCTGGCCCGACTATTTAACCATTCAAATTTTAGTCAGTGCTGAAGATAAAACCGCTAGCTTAGCAAAGCAGAAAGTCGACATTGCCATGAACTCTTTATTACAAATCACCGAAAGTTTGGTGATTGATGAAGATAGTATTGAAGCAGCTCGACTCACTAATCAGCCTGTATATGAATGGGTAAACAGCAAGCGCCACCTTCGCGGCGAAAAGGTGTCTCGTCATGTTGAAATCACTTTGCGTAACTTAGAAAACCATACGCCTTTATTGCACCAGCTACTGCAACAAGAACACATTCATATTCAACATACCCAGAGTGGGTTTGATGATCCTGCAGCTCTTAGCTTACAAGCAACTAACCTTGCTTTGCAGCAAGCAAAACATAAAGCTGAGAGCATGACTAAAACACTAGGCGTACGTTTAGGTAAAGTCATTAGCATTGATGAGCAAGTACAACACTTTACACCCTTAAGAGCCGAAGCACGTATGCTTAAAAGTGCTGACAGCGTAGAGGTTGCACCAGCACCTATGTTACTGCAAAAACACACCATCAATGGCCGCGTACAAGTTCGGTTTCAGCTAAAATAATATGAAACCTCTGCACTTAACCCAAGGGATTTACCGCCATTACAAGGGCAAGGACTACCAAGTTCTTGGCCTTGTTCAGCATAGTGAAACTCAAGAGCACCTAGTGCTGTATAAAGCTCTCTATGGTGATTATTCTTTATGGGTAAGACCACTCTCTATGTTTACAGAAACGGTAACCACCGAACAGGGCACAGTGCCACGTTTTAAATTAACCTTACCGCTAGAAGAGCACAAAAGTGACGCCAGCCATTAACCTTGCCAAGAAATCAAATATTCAATACCAGGTACTTGAATACGAACATGACCCTAGCTGCCAATCTTATGGCGAAGAAGCCGCTCAAGCACTGGGCATGGATCCCTCTCAAGTATTCAAAACTTTATTGGTTGGGTTAACGGGCCATAAAAGTAATTTAGCAGTGGCTGTATTACCTGTGTCGCATCAATTGAATTTAAAGTCTATCGCTAAAGCACTAGGGGCTAAAAAAGCTGAAATGGCCGATCCTAAATTGGCCGAGAAAACAACAGGCTATGTCGTCGGTGGCATCAGCCCTTTGGGACAAAAGAAGCGTTTACCAACCATTATTGATAGCAGTGCCGAACACTACAGACAAATTGCTGTGAGCGCTGGTAAACGTGGCTTAGATATACAGCTTAGCCCTCAAGACTTGGCACAGTTAACCCAAGCAAATTTTGCGCATATAATCTCAGATTAACGCTTATTCCTTTACCCTTTGCTTTTGCTTGGGCAGAATAGCATCTTTGCTTTAATTAACTCTGATCATGCCGGCACTTCGTACTTACATTATTATTCTTCTAATGGGCTTTTTAAGCGCCTGTTCGCTGACGGCTACCCAGCCGGAACTAGAACAGCCTAAACAAGAAGAACACAAACCCCCTGAGACAACTCCTATCATCATAGAGCCAGTTAAGCCTGTGGCTTATGAAGAGGTGGTATCGCCTGGTGTGTTTATTGTGGAAGTACGCTCTGAGAGTAACAACCAACAGGGCATTAATGGTAACGATCTTTTGCTTATGCAACAGTTATGGCAAAAGCGTACTAATGAATTATGTCAGTATGGCTATCGTGGTGACTCAGCTATTATCACTGCCACACAAGCCCGTATTGAAGCACTGCGTTGTGATGCAATAGACTGTGCTAGCGACATCTTGGTTTCGGGCATTGTTTGGTGTCACCAGCGTTATAGTCTCTAAGTTACTTTCCTGTTAAACCTTTAGGGTCTAATAAACCTTCTAATTCTTCTCTACTTAAGTCGGTATTCTCTAACGCTACTTCTATAATAGGTCGCTTCTCTGCATAGGCTTGCTTAGCAATAGCGGCCGCTTGTTTGTAGCCAATGATTGGATTGAGCGCGGTAACCAATATTGGATTGCGCGTTAATGCCTTGGTTAAGTTATCTTCTTGCACAGTGAACCCAGCAATAGCTTTGTCTGCCAGTAAACGACTGGCATTAGCAAGTAAGCTTAGGCTTTCACAAAGATTACGTGCCACTAACGGCAACATGACATTTAATTCAAAGTTACCCGATTGCCCAGCCACTGTTATAGCCGCATCGTTACCAATAACTTGTGCTGCCACCATGGCACTGGCTTCTGGAATGACTGGGTTCACTTTACCTGGCATTATGGACGAACCTGGCTGAAGGGCTGGCAGTTCGATTTCGCCTAATCCTGATAATGGCCCTGAATTCATCCAACGTAAGTCATTCGATATTTTCATAATGCTCACGGCCGTTGCTTTAAGTAACCCCGATAACGCCACTGCTGTATCTTGACTGGCAATTAATGCGAATTGATTGTCGGCTGGCTCGAAGGTTAACCCCGTTAAATGGGTAAGCTCCTTGCAAAATCTCTGTGAAAATTCTGCTAGAGCATTAACACCTGTGCCAATTGCGGTGCCTCCTTGTGCTACTTTCTGCACGCTCGGCTGAACGTTACGTAAATGATTAATATTCAATTCAAGCTGCGCCGCCCATGACATTAGGCTTTGATCCATACGAATAGGCATGGCATCCATCAAATGCGTACGCCCGGTTTTTACGTAGTCTGATAGCGCTGCAGCCTTCTGTTCAATGACAGTTTGTAAGTGGACTAGCGCAGGAATCAGCTCATTTTCCAGTAATAATGCTGCACTCAGATGAATAGCGGTCGGAATAGTATCGTTACTGCTTTGACTGCAATTAACATGATCATTTGCATTTACTTCGTAACCTAACTTTTTACTGGCAAGATTCGCTAATACTTCGTTAGCGTTCATGTTAGTACTTGTACCAGAGCCGGTTTGAAACACATCCACGGGGAAGTGTTGCATAAGATGTTCGTCTTTAAGAAGTGCATCGACGGAATGAATAATAGCCGTAGCGATATCTTCACTAATGGCATCTAAGGAAGCATTGGCAAGGGCAGCGGAGCGTTTAATCTTTAATAAAGCACGTATAAATATTAGAGGGAGGGGTTGATGGCTTATTGGAAAGTTATTGATGGCTCTTTGGGTTTGTGCACCATATAACGAGTTTATTGGTACGGCTAATTCACCCATACCATCCTGTTCAATTCTGAACTTGCTCATACGCCCACTCCCTAATAATGTGTCTTATTAGAGAGTAGCACCATTGGTATTAATGAGATAGAAAACCTTATAAGCTATTTAGGAAGGCACGATACACTTGTGCTGACTCATTAGGTACTTCCATCATAGGCATATGCCCAACATCTTCAAAGATATGTACTTGCACATTAGAAATTCCTGCTTTCCAAATGGGTACGGCACTAATATCTAACAAGCGATCTTTATCGCCCCACCACACCATTGAAGGTGCAATTAACATATCAAGTTGGTCTTGAACGTAATCGCTTTGTGAAAAGTCATTAAATATTTTTTCTAACTGATGACGACGACTGATATAGCCATTGCTAAGTGCCTCAAGCACTATATCCGGCGTAAAAGGACGCTTATGCATGGTCATAGCAAAGAAGGCGTCAAAATCTTGTCGGTTATTAATCAAGAAAGGGTTATCACCTTGCTCAATCATTTTGTATAAGTCACTTGGTTCAGGTGACATTACACCAGCCGCATCTACCATCACCGCCGATAAAGTTTTATCGGGGTAATCAATTGCCAGTCTAGCAGTTAAGAAACCGCCCATTGAGTTGCCAATAAAATGCGCTTGTTCAATACCTAGCTCATCAAGTAAAGCAACTACACGCTTCGCTTGTGCAGGCATGCTGTAACTCCACTCTTCTTTGAAAGGAGTATCACCATGCCCGGCTAAGTCAGGCACTACCAATTGATAATCATCAGTAAAGTATTTAGCAAAACGGTTCCAAATATTCTTGTTAGAACTGTATCCATGCAGCATCACAATAGTGGGTTTAGTGGGGTTGTCATTGATATAGTAAGCGATATTCATCTCACCAATATCCGCTGTTTTAGCTTCTAACCCTGCAACGCTGGATTCTATAGCCATGCTTTTATCATAAATTACCTGCCCTACTTCACCGTAATTACTCAGTAATCCACCGAATAAAAACATGGCCAACAAGGGAAGGGTTAATGCGAGTGTTTTCTTCATAGAAATGCCTAGATTATTATTGTGTTAAGTTGTAGTTATACCTTTAATGGGTGGTGTATTAACAGGTTAAATCAGGCAAAATAAAATCAACAATCAATGTACATTGGAGTCCTTAATGAGAAACTGGCTACTGCTAATTGCTGCAGTTACGACCCTAACTGCTTGCTCAACTACACCTACGGGACGTTCACAGCTAATGATCGTATCCCCTGAATCTGCAATCGTTGAGTCTGAAAAAGCTTATATGAGCACAATGAATGAGTTGGATACGAATAAGCAACTAGTCACGGACCCAGCATGGGTAAATAGAATTCGCACCATTACTGGTCGCTTAATCAATGAAGCGGTGGTTCAACACCCACAAAGCAAAGATTGGAAATGGAGTGTGGCAATTATTGATGACCCAAACACCCTAAACGCATGGTGCATGGCCGGTGGTCGTATGGCGATATACAGCGGTATCGTTTTGCAACTTGACCTAACCGATGACGAAATCGCCCAAATTATGGGGCACGAAATTGCCCATGCCCTTGCTAACCACACTGCAGAACGCATGTCGCGTGCCACTATTATGAATGCCGGGTTAGCCGTCACTTCACAAGTAGTAGAAGGCAACCAAATGGCATTAGGCGGTGCTGCCATGGCAGCTAAACTGGCACTAGAACTTCCAAATAGCCGCACTGCAGAGTCCGAAGCAGATCGAATAGGCATTGAGCTAGCCGCACGTGCTGGTTACGCTCCTGAAGCGGCTGTAAGCTTATGGAAGAAAATGGAAAGTGCAGGTGGCGGTGGCACACCAGCATTCTTAAGCACTCACCCTTCTCCAAGTAACCGTGCAAGTGAGCTTGCTAAGTTAGGCCCAGAAATGCGTGCATTAAACCCCACCTTAAAAAAAGCGAATGTACACGCTGTTAAAATTGTAACGTCCAGTAATGAGATATAAGCGCAGTTAATAGCTCGTTATTAAAGACAAGCCCTGTGGGATTCAACCCATGGGGCTTTTTT
>Ga0209075_1005238_pt1 | contig 10022 bp, 11 predicted proteins | sample Stecom2011_FD_187523 | JGI IMG/M metagenome (GOLD analysis project Ga0209075, IMG submission 187523) | Agricultural soil microbial communities from Utah to study Nitrogen management - Steer compost 2011 (SPAdes) (version 2) | ecosystem: Environmental > Terrestrial > Soil > Agricultural land...
ATGCAAAGCGGTGATTGGTATTTGCAATGCGTATCAAGTGAAGTTATCGGAAATTTTTGATAAAAGCAAGTTGTAAGAGTTAAGCATCTACTGGTCTTGTAGGAGAGGAAAACCAGAAGATGCAATCTTGCGGCAGCCCTTAATTTGTATTGTTATTTATTTAGAGTTCAAATATTTTTTAACTTGAGCTTAATAATAATGAATAACAACCAACCGATAAGAGTGAATTATTCGCGGCGCAAGGTATTCGATGCAAAGCGATGATTTGTATTTGCAATACGTATCAAGTGAAGGTATCGGAAAATTTTGATAAAAGCAAGTTGTGATTATAAGAATACTTTTGAGTACATGAGCCACGTGACACACTATCCCTAATCGCGCGGGAGCATTAGAATAGGATAATTACACTTTACCTATCACAAGTTAAGATCTTTTCCTGTGTTTTATTAAACAAGAGTTTTAAGTGTAATGGAGATTCCAGAGCTTCTGATTAAGTAACTGTGGATTTTTATATAACAAAGGAATCACTAGTCTTTTTAACCTGATCATTTATTTCAGAAATCAGTTGGTCAATTTGACTTGAGATTCTACACAAAGCTTTAATCAAAAAGTGCTTATTTTCAATTGAAATAATATTTTCTGAATTATTATTCTTTATCATCTCCTCTTGTTTCATAATGACTAGCCTCCTCTTTTTACAATACTTACAGTTATTCAATTACCCATTTATACGTAACGTAAATAAATACATATTACGTAGAAACAGGTAATAAAAATCAGTAGAAATGGGTATTTCATTTTCGTTATTGGTAATGTAATTTAGTACGACTCAAATCAAGGAAATATTTGAGTATTTAATTACATCAGTTAACAACCTGATTTATGATATACGAAACATTGCAAATAATTGCCGACGAAGTAAACGTGTTTTTCAGACAACAGGGTCTAGCTGATGATGGTGATGTAGTTGTACTCGATAATATTGCATTGGCAGATTCTGATCATGAAAGTGCTGCTGAAATGGCGAATAAAGTTGTACTGTCTTTGCTTACTATAGATGAGGAGGCAACATTGCGTAATATGCCTAATAAAAGTGTAGTGAATAATCGTACTGAATACAAGAACGAGAAAATTAATTTGAATCTATATGTTTTATTCAGTGGAAATAAAACATTCTATAAGGACTCTCTGCGCTTTGTTTCAAAAGTAATTGAGTTCTTCCAGTCGAAGAATAAATATACCCAGGCAAATACAAGCTTTAATAGATCCTTACCTCCATTTGATGAGATTGAAGAGTTTCGATTTACGCTTGAATTGTACACTCCCACATTTGAAGACTTGAACTATATCTGGGGGACATTGGGTGGAAAACAATACCCATCGGCATTGTATAAATTGAGTTTAGTTACAATTTATCATAACCGACCAGTTGCTGAAGCTCCAAATTTAAATGAAGTTGATATTAATTTAATAGACACTAACGCTTAACAATATGCACTATCAATCACTTTTCGAATTAATCATGTATCACGACTACTTTCTTGACAATGGTCTGGAAAAGTTTAATGATATGGATGAGGAGAGTAAAGTGCAGCAGCTGTCAAGATATAATTTAAGTGATTTCTTTGAGGTTCAACCTTCTGAGAAAACAAGGAAAAACTTTTTCAATTTTCGTTTTATAACTCGAATTGAAAATGATCGGTTAAAGGTAGCTGTAAGCACTGTACCTTCGAATGAAACTGAACCACTTATTCATATTAACGAGGATATGGTTTTGACTTTTCTTATCAAAAGTAAAAGTCGCGATTTTCAATATTATACGGATTTATATTTTGAAGCAAATAAATTATTATTGCTTTCCAATTTTGTTCCTGGCACAGAAAGTTCGGGTTTCCCTTTAATGAAAACAGAACCTTTGAGTGCACCTAATGATGCTTATCTTAATGACAACTTTTTCATGAATAATGCTACTCGAACTCAACTGGAAGGAGAGTTTACATCTGAAGAGTTGTTTGGTGCTATTGGTTTTATCACTGTGAAAATGAAAATAGACGGAGATGAGGATAATAGTGTGATATTAAATGATGACGAGGTATTTGATCCTGCTCGTAAATTCATTATACAATTTAACAACAAAAAATATTATTGGAAATTCAAGCAAAGTGAAGACTCTTCTGTCTTTCGCTCTGAAAATGAATTGCCATTAGTTAAAAATGGGTTTATAGCATTAGATGCCTCAACGGATCTAGTGCCACCACAAACACTTGTTTCAGGCATGAATGTGCCTAACCCAAGTGTCTTCAATTTTGAGACAATGACAATTGGCTCAAATGAAGAATTATGTTCTGTAATATATATCTAAAAATAAAAAACAAATAAATTATGGCGTTAACATTGAAAACACCGGGAGCTTACATTGAAGAGATATCACTTCTCCCTCCGTCGGTTGCAGCTGTAGGAACAGCAATTCCGGCTTTTATCGGGTATACAGAGATTCCCGGAGAAACATCAGACGATTTACCAGTTCCAGTTCGGATTGGATCGATGCTTGAATATGAGAGTATATTTGGGTCTGCACAAGACCAGCAAGGGATATCTGCAACGGTAGTTGGAGATGATATTCAAGTAGATGGACCAGATTCTAATGAGAAACCAATTTACTTGATGTATTATTCACTTCAAATGTATTTTGCAAATGGCGGTGGACCTTGTTATGTTGCTAGTGTTGGTGATTATTCTACTGGGGTTGTCGAATTGTCTCAACTTCAAGATGGACTGAGTTCTGTAGAGAAACAAGATGAACCCACACTGTTAGTTATTCCAGATGCAAAGGCTATGAGCGACACTCACTTTTATACGATTTATAAAAATGCTATTGAACAATGTTATAAGCTGCAAGATAGATTTACTATCATGGATACTTATAATGATAATCCAATAAACAGTTTAACATATAATCCAATCGCAGAATTGCGAGATGGAGTTAATCTTACTACAGAATATTTGAAATATAGCGCCTCATATTATCCATTTTTAAATACAATTATTGGATATCGTTATAATAACGAGGATGTTTTAGTTTCAGTTACTCCTGCGACAGCTTACGACGAACAAGTTCAAGCTATATCAGGTCAGATTTCATCTCAGTATTTAAATGAATTAATAGATGATTTCGTTATCATTGTCAATGAAACAACTTCAGCATCATCTGATTCTGAGGCACTCGCTTTTAAACCATCTTTAATATCCGCAATCAAAAGCATCATTAATGAAATAACAAGAATAAGAAACACAATTTTTCAAGCCGTAACAGTAGGACAAATAGCTTTCGAAGCATCAGAAGATGCGGCAGTGGAGTCAGCAACAAATTCTCTAATAGCTTGGATAGATACCAAGCTAATAGATCGACTAATCGCATTAGGTGAAGCTATTGAGTTAATTAATAATGCCACAGATCAAAATGGATTATTAGAATCATTGTCTGGTCCAAACCCTACATCAGTTTACCAAATATTGGAGTATGATACTGATCCAGCTGATTTTATTGTGGCACAAATTGATGCTGTCGTTGCTAATGAAGTAGATACTTTAGTAACTGCTTTAGACGATGTATCCTCTGGATCAACGGTTAATACGAATCTTGCTTTAATTAAAGATTCTGATAATATTCTGTTCAACCAGATAAAAGCTGAGATTTCACAATTACCTTTGGTATTGCCTCCAAGCTCTACAATGGCGGGAATTTATGCACGTGTTGATAACAATAATGGTGTTTGGACTTCGCCTGCAAATGTAGGACTAAATTATGTGACTAAACCTACGTATATGGTTGACAATGATCAGCAGGAGGATATGAATGTAACTCCAACTGGAAAGTCAGTAAATGCTATTCGAACTTTTACAGGTAAAGGAACATTGGTTTGGGGAGCACGTACTATGGCTGGTAACGATAACGAATGGAGATATATTTCGGTAAGACGTTTCTTTAATTTTGTTGAAGAATCTATTCAAAAAGCTTCTGAGCCTTTTGTATTTCAATCAAACGACGCAAATACATGGGTAAGATTGAGAGCTATGATAGAGAACTTTCTCAATTTACAATGGAGAGCAGGTGCATTAACAGGAGCTAAGCCAGATCAAGCATATTATGTACGGGTTGGTTTAGGTTCAACAATGACTGCTCAAGATATTCTCGAAGGTAAAATGATTATTGAAATCGGACTAGCTGCGGTTAGACCTGCTGAGTTTATTGTGTTGAAGTTCTCTCACAAAATGCAAGAAGCTTAATCTATTAATTTAAAAATACAAAAAAATGAGTTATCCATTATCAAAGTTTCATTTCAGTGTTGAATGGGGTGGAACGACAATAGGCTTTACAGAAGTTTCGGGTTTAGACGTTGAAACGGAGGTTATAGAATACCGAGATGGAGCAAGTCCCGACTACAGCAAAATTAAAATGCCTGGGATGCAAAAATTCACAAACATTACTTTGAAAAGAGGAACGTTTAAAAGTAACAACGAATACTATGAATGGTGGAATTCAATTGAAATGAATCAAGTGGTTCGCCGCGATATTACTATTTCGTTGTTGAATGAAGAACACGAACCTGTAGTAACTTGGAAAGTTAGTAATGCATGGCCTTCTAAAATAACATCAACTGATTTAAAGGCTGATGGAAACGAAGTAGCAATTGAGTCAATCGAACTTGTTCACGAAGGATTGGCTATTCAAAATGACTAGACTATGACTCCCAAGTATTATCCGCCTGTCAGTTTTCATTTTGCTGTAGAAATCAAAAGTAAGCAAAGACCATGGGAAACTGCTATAGATAGTAAGTTTCAGAGTGTGTCTGGGCTTTCGGTTGATATTGAGTTTGATGAGTATACAGAAGGTGGAGAGAATCGGTTTAAACATAAATTACCTACCAGGACTAGGTTTCCAAACCTAGTCCTGAAAAGGGGGGCTGTTATAGAGTCGGAGCTTACAAAATGGTGTAGAGCTGCAGTAGAAGATTTTGAATTCGAATTAAAAGATATCACTATCATATTGCTCAATGCTGCTCATGTTCCACTAATGACTTGGGAAGTTATCGGTGCTATTCCTGTAAAATGGTCAGTCGATGAATTTAATGCAGGAGAAAGTAAGGTTGTAACTGAAACGATCGAACTCGCATATCAATATTTCACAATGAAAAATGTCGTAGAAAATGCCAGTGGAAATTAAAGAATTACTTATTGAAATTAATGTAGCAAACAGTAAAGATGCATACAAGACAGCATCATCTGCACAATCTACAAAGAAGAACAAGAATGAGATTTTGACCGAATGCATTGAACAGGTTATGACAATGATTGAGAATAAGAATGAACGCTAAAATAATCTACGAATGTATAAAGAAGGTGAATTATCAAAATTAACGGTTGAGGCATTCTCAGATTCGAAATATGAAAATCCTTTAGGAGAAGGATTTAAGTATACCACTATTGTAAACCCAGAAAGATACTCTTCATCTCATAAAACAGAATATGAAGTAGTACAAGGGGCAGGTGAAAGTGATGGTGTAGTTCAATTTAAAAAGAGCGCACCAAAAGAGATAGAATTAGATTTGTTATTCGACCGAACTGGAGTTTTCTCAGATTATCCGCCAAATAAGGAAGAAGGCGTTATGAAGGATATAGAAAACTTTCAAAAAGTCGTACTTGATTTTAATGGAGATATTCATCAACCAAACTATGTTAAAATAAAGTGGGGCAAACTTGATTTCCATGGTAGGTTAATGGATATGAACGTTGATTACAAGCTATTTAATTCTGGAGGAGCTCCCATAAGAGCTGTTGCCAAAGTTAAATTTATCAGTGCTACAAATCAAGATTTAATAAATGCTAAAGATAAAAAAAACTCTCCTGATTTAACACATGTAAGAATAGTTAAGGAAGGAGATACCCTACCATTAATGACATATAGAATTTATGGTGATTCAAAATACTATCTTGAAGTTGCGAAAGTGAATAACTTGAGTTCGTTTCGAAAATTAATAGTGGGACAAGAAATTGTTTTTCCTCCTATTCAAAAAGTAGGTATAAATGGATAATAGTACAAAAATAAATACTAGCAAGAATCCGGATTTAGTTACGTACAAAATTTTATCGGGTGGTGAGGAAATTCCTCAAACTTATCAGATAAATTCTATTACTGCTACTAATGAAATCAATCGAATTCCTACCGCGACAATCGTTATTTTTGACGGGAATCCTGCTGAACAAAATTTTGAAAAATCCGATGAGGATTACTTAATTCCTGGAAAAGAAATTGAAATAAGAGCTGGTTATCATTCTGATGAAGAAACAATTTTTAAAGGAATTGTTATTAAAAACAGTATTAAGATTAGATCTGCTGGGTCGTTCTTGACTGTTGAATGTAGAGATAAAAGCGTAAAACTAACCGTTGGAAGAAAAAGCAAGGTCTATTATAATAGTACCGATAGTGATGTATTCAGTGAAATTATTGGGAAATATGGACTAGAAGAAGAAATTGAAGACACCGCCTATGAACACAATGAATTAGTACAGTTTAATTCTTCTGATTGGGATTTCCTCGTGTCTCGTGCTCAAGCGAATGGCAAACTATGTTTTGTTGAAAACGGGAAGATATCTATAAAAAAACCAGATACAACTCAAGAATCTGTACAATCGGTTGCTTTTGGGAGCACGATATTGGATTTTGACGGTGAAATTGATGCACGCAATCAGTTTTCTAAAATGTCCACCTATAGCTGGAATCAAGGAGATCAAGAAATTGTTGAACTTGAAGCTGTAAATCCAAACGTAGCTCTTAATGGAAATTTAACAGCAAGTGATCTAGCCAGCGTTATTGGTTTAGATAACTATGAGCTCAAGCACGGTGGTTTTTTGAGCGAAGAAGAATCGCAAACATGGGCTGATTCAGCGCTTTTATATCAACAACTTGCCAAAGTAAGAGGAAGGGTACGCTTTATTGGTGTTCCATTTGTGAAACCAAATACTATATTAAATCTGCAAGGCGTAGGTGATCGCTTTAATGGGAACATATACGTTACAGGAGTGCTTCATAACATTGCTGAAGGAAGCTGGACCATAGATGTTCAGTTTGGTTTTAATCCAGAATGGTTTTCAGAAACATATGAGATCAATGCATGTCCTGCATCTGGACTTCTTCCAGCAGTGAATGGATTACAATACGGAGTAGTTTCGCAACTAGAGGAGGATCCTGAAGGAGAAGATCGGATTTTGGTAAAGATACCAATAGTGAATAGCACAGAACAAGGTATTTGGTGTAGACTAGCGTTATTGGATGCAGGAGAAAACAGAGGTTCGATTTTTAGACCTGATTTGGGAGATGAGGTTGTGATTGGGTTTATTAATGAAGATCCAAATGATGCTATTATTTTAGGGATGCTCAACAGTAGCGCAAAGCCTGCTCCTTTTCCTGCCGAAGATGCTAATAATATTAAGGGGTTTGTTACACGTAGTGAAATCAAGTTCTTATTTGATGATGAAGCTAAGTCAATCACTATGGAGACTCCGTCAGGTAAAACAATTTCAGTGAATGATGATGATGGTGAGATTAAACTCGAAGATGAAAATTCCAACGTAATAACAATGAATAGCGATGGAATATCGCTAGAGACTCCAAAAGATATTAATCTAATCTCTAAAGGTGATTTGAACCTTGAAGGGATTAATATAAACATAAAAGCTAGTGCACAACTTAAGACAGAAGGTACAGCAGGGGCAGAAATTTCCTCGAATGCAAACACTGTAGTTAAGGGTTCATTAGTACAAATTAACTAAAGAGAACATGGGATTACCAGCAGCAAGAGTAACTGACATGCATACCTGTCCTTTGGTTTCAGGGACAGTGCCACATGTTGGCGGGCCAGTTTTACCAGCTGGTGAACCGACAGTTCTAATTGGGAATTTACCAGCTGCTAGGGTTGGAGATATGGCAACATGCGTTGGTCCGCCTGATTCAATAGCTATGGGATCTGGTACTGTACTAATTGGTGGTATGCCCGCAGCAAGGATGGGAGATACAACTACACATGGAGGAAGTATTATTGCGGGAGAACCAACAGTATTAATTGGTTAAAAAGAAACTAAAACTTAGTAATAAAGAAAGAGACATTAATATTTATATGGGTTTTAAAGCTCTGATTATTAAAACCAAGTGAATAATAAAAAATATTGAGATATGAAAGAATCATTTTTAGGAACAGGCTGGAGTTTTCCTCCAGAATTTAGCAAGTCTTCAGAAATGGTAGTGATGAGCTCCGATGAAAAAGACATTAAAGAAAGTTTAGAAATTATTCTGACAACACGATTGGGTGAAAGAATTATGAAGCCCAATTTTGGTTGTAATATAGAGGAAGCACTCTTTAAACCACTCAATTTAACACTGGTCACTGATATGAAAAACAGAATTGAGAATGCTATTCTGTATTTTGAACCGAGGATAGATGTGAACAATATAGATTTGGACGATAGTAATGAAACAGATGGAATATTACTTATTAAAGTAGATTTTACCATTCGCTCTACAAATACCCGATCAAATATGGTATATCCTTTTTACCGAATAGAGGCTACTAACCTATAAAATGAATTTAAGCAATGAGCGAAAACTGCAATGACATAGCTAGTATACTGATTCGTGAGGGAGCGGACAAAACGAATAGGGTCAATTCTTCATTGAATCCTGATTCTATTAAACTACAAGGGTTCGGGATTGAACAATGGATGGAGTTTGCTTTTAATTTTGCGAAAGATGTCAATTATTTTAAGACTAATAATGATACAACTCCTGATGGTGATTGGCAAGCGTTTTTTAAAGATGATACTGAGTTAAAGGAACTATTAGAAACTCTTGATTCTAGTAATAAATTAACAGCACATCTGACCTTGTTTATTTGTTTTTTGAAATTACTTCACTTTTCTGATGAGCGATTTAATAAACTCACTAAAAGACATCTTGATTTCTATTATGGTGAAGTTTTGCAGATTGAGAAAATACCTGAGGTTAATGATAAAGTTCATGTTCTATTCGAGCTTGCAAAAAACATAGAAAGTACAACTTTGTCAGCTGGAACAGAGCTAGATGGTGGTAAGGATGAATTAGGTAAAAAACGTATATACGAATTAACTGAAGAATTTTATCCGAACAAAGCTGAGGTTGTTGACCTCAAAAATGTATATAATGATCCAAAAGGTCAGGTCAATGGTGGTTCTTATCCTATAAAGTGTGCACCTTTTGCAAATTCATTTAACGGAGAAGGAGAAGATTTTCCTGGAGAAGATCACTCATGGTATCCTTTTGGATATAACCATTTAAATAATCAACAGCCTGAATTACCTGATGCTACTCTAGGTTTTGCGCTTGCCTCTTCTACTTTGAATTTAGCACAAGGTGATCGGCATATTGTTTCTGAAGTAACTTTTCAAGGTGCAACGGATAACTTTACAGCAAATCAATTACATTCAAATATTGATATTTATTATACTGGAGAAGAAGGATGGGTTGGACCATTGAAGTTATCTGAAGACAGTGTTCAAATGAATCTGAATACTGGCGATAATGAAGTATTTCAAACAGGTCTTTCTTCACAAAAACTAACCTTGGTAACGAAAGTTGATTATGAAAAAGAACCTCTGGTTTCTTATAATAAAGATATTCATGAGGCCAACTACGAGACCACACAACCAATTATACGATATGTTGTAAAAACTAATACTTCAGACGGATATTCAATTTACAAGAACTTTACTAAACGAATTTCGAAAGTTGATATTAAAGTTTCGGTTGAAGGTATGCGCGATCTTATTTTAGAAAGTGATACAGGAACATTAAATCCTGAAAAGCCATTCTACCCATTCACTACGAACCCTGTTAAAGGCTCTCGATTTTCTGTATACAATGAAGAAATTTTTTCAAAAGATTGGAAAAACATTGATGTCAATATCCGATGGAAAAATACCCCGGATAGTTT
>Ga0209075_1005239_pt1 | contig 10021 bp, 7 predicted proteins | sample Stecom2011_FD_187523 | JGI IMG/M metagenome (GOLD analysis project Ga0209075, IMG submission 187523) | Agricultural soil microbial communities from Utah to study Nitrogen management - Steer compost 2011 (SPAdes) (version 2) | ecosystem: Environmental > Terrestrial > Soil > Agricultural land...
TCCGCATCGGTAATCTGCACCTCAAAAGGATAAAAGAATCTCACATCACGAGAGATAGGAGTTGTATCAATACTAAGTAAAGCCTGCGAGAGCGGATGTTCTTTATCACTTAGGGCCTTCTTTCTTATTTCATTGAAAGAAGACATGAATGGGTTTTTGTATTTAATAAGCTGACGGCCAGTAAAATGAATTGCGCGATATTCATCAAAGGAGTGGTCATTAGAGTGCTTAGAAACCGGTACACACTCATCAATTAGTTTATTAAGGTTATTATAAAAAACTTCTTCGGCCCATTTCTCACGAATAGCAGCTTTATAAATTGAAAACATTTTAATTCTTAATTCTGCTAAGTTGATCAGAGTGTTTTGCGAGCGAGAAGGCTTAATATTATTAACAGTGATGATATTGTTAGTTACCAGGAAACGGATAATTCTAAGTGTATCAAGTTTATTTTTCGTAACAATTCTAACCCCAATTCTATCGAAGAGTTCTTCCGCCACATTTTCTTTTTTATGAAGAAGCTTAATAATAATAGAATCGCGTGTCTTCTTGGCCTTGGTCTGGAAATCCACTAATGGTATGGAAGTTCCGCAATCGTTTTTAAAGAACAGGTTATTGTCCGAATCTCGATGAATAAATTTGTAAAAGCGATCAAAGATTTGCTGTTGAATAGTTGAAAAGTATCTATAACGAAGATCCTTATCAGCATGCAGAATAGTATGCATCACTTTCAGGACCACACTGGCCCAAATAGCCTCTTCTGTATTGAGCTTAAAGCCTAAGCTTTTACCATTAGCTGCTAGAAAAAGATCACTAACGTTAGTGATGGAAAAAAGAAAGTTCGGCAGACGTAAATCTAAACCTTCGGGGTTTCCCTCTTTTAAAAAATAGCGGCGAATAAATTGGATCGCTTCCTGGAAGATACCGAAGAGCTCAGCATTTTCTACCGGATCGCTAATATCAAAACCGTAACCAATTAAAAAACTGGCCACGTCTTCTTTGGTCACAAGATCTTTGAGGTAGCTGGTACCCTCTAGAGAGGATTTACCGCTACAAATCATGTCAAAGGTTTCCCAATTGAATGCGTATTCTTGAAGATATTCTGGTCGAGACCCCATGTCGTTTTTGCCAATTTCTATAAATATGATTAAAGTTTATGTTAAGGGAAGCTAATACAAATTCTATGAAAGATCAAAAATTAAACATTCTGGACCGAATTCTCATCCTATTTTTAAGTTGGTTTTACTCTGGAAAATTTCCCAAAATGCCCGGAACTATTGGAAGTCTTGCCACTCTCCCTTTTATTTATTTACTTAGTCTATATCAAGTAAACATTTATACTTTAAGCGCAATTATTATTGTTCTTTTTACTTTAGCTGTCTTTGCCACTCAACATATTCAGAGCAAACTCTCTCTTCATGATCCTCAATGGATTGTTATTGATGAGGTGATCGGCATGCTTATTACCTGGGCCTTCATTATGAAGACCGATCCGGCCAGCCTCTTTCTTGTCTTCTTTATGTTCAGATTCTTTGACATCGCTAAAATCTGGCCTGCCTCTTATTTTGATAAACTCCACCATGGCTTCGGGACCATTTTTGATGATGTCATCTCCGCTTTTTATGCTGGTGTGACTTCCTACTTGGTTCAGTACTTTTTCGGACCGGGCGCACAATAGCCTAACTATTTCAAATTGTTAGAATCCGTAGATTTTCCGTAAAAATTGCATGAAAGCTTATTGTCGAATACGAAGGGCAGTGTTAATTTCTAAATATATACAAGCACCTTCATAACCTAAGCTTTATGAGAGAAGGAGAACCCTCATGTCACTTAATCATGTCAACACTACTGATGCTGCTAACAAGAAAAAGGCCTTAGACCTTGCTCTTTCAACAATTGAAAAGCAATTTGGTAAAGGTGCTATCATGCGTTTGGACGCAAACCAAACTGCAGAAAAAATCCCAGCTATCTCTACAGGTTCACTTGGAATTGACCTTGCTCTAGGTGTGGGTGGTATTCCTCAAGGCCGTATCATTGAAATTTATGGACCAGAATCTTCTGGTAAAACAACTCTTACTCTTCACCTGGCAGCTGAATGTCAGAAAGCTGGTGGAACAGTTGCTTTCATCGATGCTGAGCATGCTCTTGATACTGTTTATGCTCAAAAACTAGGTGTAGATGTTCCTAATACTCTTATCTCTCAACCAGACTCTGGTGAACAAGCTCTTGAAATCGCCGATATGCTTGTTCGTTCTGGAGCTGTAAATCTTCTTATCATTGACTCAGTAGCAGCTCTTACTCCGAAAGCTGAACTTGAAGGTGATATGGGTGATTCTCACATGGGTCTTCAAGCAAGACTTATGTCTCAAGCTCTAAGAAAACTTACTGGTTCGATTTCTCGATCTAATTGTACAGTTGTTTTCATTAACCAACTTCGTATGAAGATTGGAGTAATGTTTGGTAACCCTGAAACCACAACTGGTGGTAACGCTCTTAAATTCTACGCCTCTGTTCGTATGGATATCCGTCGTACTGGCGCAATCAAAGATGGCGACAACGTTATTGGTAACAAAACAAAAATTAAAATTGTTAAAAACAAAGTGGCTCCTCCTTTCAGAGAAGTTGAATTCGACATTATGTATGGCGAAGGAATTTCAAAAGAAGGAGATCTTCTTGATGTAGCAGCAGCTGAAGGTATCATCGAAAAAGCTGGTTCTTGGTACTCATATAATAACGCTAAGATCGCTCAAGGTCGCGAAGCTTCAAAAGAGTTCTTACGTCAAAACCCTGCTCTTATGGATGAAATTCGTGCTAAAGTTTTAGCTAAGCACGGTATCGGTAAGATTGACGGAGTGGATATGACCACTGGTGAAATCCAAGAAGAGAAGCCGGCCAAAAAATCTGGAAAAGTTCAGTAATCATTTTAAGGCCACCGCAAGGTGGCCTTCTTTTTTATGAATCAGAGAATTTATAATTACTCCATTCATCTTATTGCTCGTCAGGACTACTCTGAGTACAAGCTCAGACGTAAACTTCTATCCAAACCAGACAACACACCAGAAGAAGTAGATGAAGTTATTGCTGCTCTCAAAGAAAAAAATCTTATTAATGAAGAAGCCTATAAACGTCTTTTTATTCGGAAGTGGATGTTTAAGGGAGAATCCGAAGATAAGATTCGTAAGCGTGGCACCTTAGAAAAACTAACCTTTACCTCAGAAGAATTTCAACGTGTAACTGAAGAACTTGGTTTTAATGATGAGGACTCTCTTCAAAAACTAGTGGCCAAAAAACTTCGCTCCAAAGAAATTCCCAGTGATTTTAAAGAGCGTTTAAAACTGCAAGATAAAGTCTTGCGCTTTCTTATCTCCAAAGGCCATGACTATAGTGATGCTAAGGATGAAGTAAAAAAATATTTCAATAAACAAAGTAATGAATATTAATTGAATCCTTAAGTTATTAGGATGTCTTGGTTTAACAAACATTCGTCTAGAATTTTAACAAAACTATTACTCACCTGTTTAAATACTAATCACTTCTTCTCTCTCTACGACCTTCTTTCAATCAATTACCCTTGGCACCTGTCTTGTATATAGAGATTCTCAAAGAGGGAATTTACTCATGCTTGCTGTAGTTGTTTTTATTTCATTGTTTAATTTTGCGGCTTATGCACAACTTGCTAGTCTGCCAATTCCGCAAGAAATAAAAAGTATATTAAATAAAAAACTGGCCTCACACGGACCTAACTGTTGGGGTACGGCCCTTTATCTTAAAGGCATCTCTCCTGTCCCACGTTTTGTGAGCACTGCTGAAATTACTTTCTGGCAAGAGAGTTCCTTATGTCGTCCACTCGAGATTGAAGATCAAATTCTCCCTGGTGATATCCTTAACGTTTATGGACCAGAGTATATTTTTTCCAGTGATATGAAGCTGACTGAGGCCCAAAAGTTTATTAACTTTTTTGAACCAGGTCGCTATTACGAAGCTACTGAATCCAGGTATTCAGGCTTTCATCGTCTGCTGCACTCTGAGACATTTTTTAATAAGACTCAAGTATTGGGTAAGGAGTCTCCCAATAAAGACGATCCTTTCAAACTAACAAACCTTAATGAGGTCTATGGTAGACCTCGCTTAGATCGAGAGTGCCAGGAATCCCCCATCCTGGCACCCCATCTACGCCAATTTAATAATAAGCCGAAGGCCATTCGGGGATCTAAGTGCGATTACTTTACTAAAGTCTATCGGTGCGAGAATTTCCAGAGCTTTTTCACCCTCAATGCAGAAGAGAAAAACTTCATGGATCAAGTAGGAAAACATCAAAAAAGAATATTTGAAGCGGTGGTTTCTTCTAAAAGGGCCTTGAGTTCCCAGGAGAAAAAACAAATTCGCCATTTCGCTCAAACCCATCTCCAAGAGTTAAAACTGCAAAAGGTTAACGTCACCGATGAGTACTCCCGCATGCTCTTATCTTGGAAATACTTCTCCGTTTACTCTCTCATTGAAAGTATTGAATGGATTGAAGATGTTTAAAGTTTAGACACCCCCTTAACCTTTTTACACTCTCCCCCTTCTAACTCCTTAGATTCTCATCCCATAATCTGGCATCCCCCTTGCTCTAATAAGAAGCATCAGGAGCAAGATTATGAGCAAGAAAACTTGGACAATTTGGGGGACAGCTTTTCTTTTTACCGTTATCGGTACTTATAATTCGGTAGTAATCGAATCAGAATCTAGCCTTGATAGTGCTAAGTACACTTTAGTTAAGCGTCTGGACCACGAAGGAATTAATCGTCCTGCTCGAGTGGTAGCTTCAACTGTTAAGTGGCAAAAGCTTCGCCCTATGGCCCCTCAAAAACAAGTGGCCCAGGTTCCTAGAGTTGCTTCAGCTCCAGAAAAAAATCAATTACCAGAGATTCAAATGGAAGATCTAAATCTTCAACTCGTAGAAGTGATCAATCCTGATAAATTTAAAGATGGTCTATCTTCTGAAGAGTTCTCAGGTTTTCTCACAACTAATGGTTCTCAAATTGAAACTCTGGAGATTGCTTTACCAGAAGGTCTTGGGATTTCTCTTTCTTACTCTGAAATCAGCGGAAACGTTTTTGAGTATGAAATGAATGGGGAGACTTTAAGCGGTTTACTTTATCAAGTTGATCGCCAGGCCTATATGGTTAGTTTCACCGCAGGCTCGCTTGCGGGAACTCGTCTTCGTTTCCAGTCAACAGAAGCCATCGAAGCAGGTTATCAAGTCGAAGAGCTTGCTCATGTAGATGTTGGTCAGTTTGGTCAGGAAGGTTACGAGATGGAAGAGATGGCCAACCTGGATCGTGAGCTACAAGCGCAAGGTGTGGGAGGCAGTTTTAAATTCTAAATTCTGCGCTGCGAACATCTAATATCCCTACATTTCCCTCTGAAGTCGTGCTAATCTTTTCTGGCATCTTAACTAGAGAAGGAATACTATGCGCGCTCAGGATATCCGCAATACTTTTTCAAATTACTTTATTAAAAATGGCCACGTAAAGATCAAGTCCTCAAGTCTTGTTCCACACAATGACCCTACTCTTCTTTTCGCTAACGCCGGAATGAATCAATTCAAAGATTATTTTACCGGTAAGGCCAATGCCACTGATAAAAGAGCTGTCACTATTCAAAAGTGCGTGCGTGCCGGTGGAAAACATAACGATCTGGAAAATGTGGGCTTTACTGCTCGTCACCATACTTTCTTTGAAATGATGGGTAACTTCTCTTTCGGAGATTATTTTAAGAAAGAGGCCATTAAATTTGCCTGGACCCTCTTAACTGAAGAATTAAAAATTCCAAAGGAAAAGCTTTTAGTCACTATTCATGAATCAGATGATGAAGCCTATAAAATCTGGAACGAAGACATGGGTGTTCCTCCAGAAAGAATTTTTAGACTGGGTGATAAAACTAACTTTTGGGAGATGGGCGATATTGGTCCGTGTGGCCCGTGTTCAGAAATTTTTTATGATCATGGTCCAGAGCGTGCTACAGGAGTTCCTGAAGGACATCAAGAAATTGATGATGAGGGAAGATACGTTGAGATTTGGAATAACGTTTTCATGCAGTTTGAAAAGTACATGGAAAATGGTGAAATCAAACGTAAGCCACTTCCTAAGCCTTCAGTAGATACCGGCGCTGGTCTTGAGCGTCTAGCCGCTGTTCTTCAAGGTAAATACTTTAACTACGATACAGATATTTTCGAGCCCATCCTAAAAAGTATTGGAAAGCTCACAGGTCTTGATTACTACACAACAACTTCGGAAGAAGTGAAAGCTTCTTTCAGAGTCGTTGCAGATCATATCAGATCAAGTACGATGCTTATCACTGATGGTGTGATTCCTTCCAACGAAGGTCGTGGCTATGTTCTTCGTCGAATTATCCGCCGTGCTGTTCGCCACCTCTCTCTTCTTGGATTAAAAGACATCAGCTTTTATAAACTTGTTCCAAGTGTATTCGAATCTCTTGGGGAAGAATATCCTGATAACATGGCCAATGCTTCACTGGCGGAAAAACTTCTTAAACTAGAAGAAGAAAAATTCAGAAAGACTCTTGATACTGGTCTGAGTTTAATTAATGAAGAAATTAACAAACTTAAAGCCGGTGATAAATTCTCAGGAGAAACTGCTTTTAAACTTTATGACACTTTCGGTTTCCCGATGGATTTAACGGAAGTCATCCTTCGTGAAAAAAATATTGAACTGGATGCTCAAGGCTTTGAAGAAGCGATGAAGCGCCAGAAAGAACAATCTAAGAAAGGTTCAAAGTTTAAAGTACAAGAGGACAATGCCAAAGCTTTCTATGCTATCAAAGAAAAGTATGGCGAAACAAAGTTTTTTGGCTACAGCGATACCAAAGTAGAGGCCACTCTTTTAGAGAAACTTGAATTACCTGAGGCAACGTACCTCATTTTCGATCAAACTCCTTTCTATGCGGAAGGTGGAGGTCAAATTGGTGATAAAGGTTCAATCCTTCATAAGGATGTGAAGCTCGTTCACATTGAAGATACGATTAAGCCAGTAGATGGTTTATGGGCCCATCAGACAAACGAAGCCGATTCTCTAATCGTTGGTGAAAAATATATTCTTGCCGTTAATGAGACAGAGCGTGAGCTTACTAAGCGCAACCACTCTGCCACTCACCTTTTACAAGCGGCCCTTATCAAAACTTTAGGGGATCACGTAAAACAAGCAGGTTCTTCTGTTGGACCAGATCGTTTGCGTTTTGACTTCACTCACGCTGAAGCTCTTAAGCCTGAAGAAATCAAGATGGTGGAAGAGTTAGTTAACGATGCTATTACCCGTGCCCTACCAGTACGCGCAGAGTACATGAGTAAGGAAGAAGCCTCCGAGAAAGGGGCCATGGCCCTTTTTGGTGAAAAATATGGCGATGAAGTACGAGTTCTTTCTATGGGAGATTTCTCTCTGGAACTTTGCGGTGGTACTCACGTTAACAACACTCAGGAAATTGGACTCTTTAAAATCATTGTTGAAACAGCGCTGGCTTCGGGAGTTCGTCGAATTGAAGCCATCACTTCAACCAATGCCATTGAATACTTAAATCATCGCTCAGCTCTATTCTCTGAACTGGAGAAGAACTTTGGAGCGAAAGAAGAGAAAGTATTAGATAAGATTTACCAGCTTCAACAAGAAATAAAAGAGAAGAACAAACAAATCGAAACGCTTAATGATAAGTTGCAGAACTTTGAATCAGCAAACTTATTCAATAACCAAACAACTCTTTCAAATGGCATGAGTTTAGCGCTCGTTGATGCTGGAGTTGTTGATCAGGCCAATCTCAGAAAACTCTCTGATATCTATGTTGATAAATTTCCTAAAGGGATTCTTTTCCTTTACTCAAAGGATAGTGAGAAAGCGTCTTTTATTTTTAAAACCAATAAGAACAATAAAGATATTAACTGTTCAACAATTATTAAAGAACACCTGGCAAGTCTTGGTGGTCGCGGTGGCGGTAAGCCAGATATGGTTCAAGGCTCCGTTCCTCTTAATAAAATTGATGAACTAGCAAAACTAATTACGGGGTCTCTTTCATGAAACTACTTCTTCTCGCTTTAGTGTTACTCGTTTCATGTGCCAAGAACAATGAGAAAGAGCCAGATACTCTCTCGATCTCAATTTCTAGCGCTATATCAACTCTGGATCCTGCTAACTGTTACGATACAGTCTGTGCAGTTCCGGTAGGACAAGTTTATGAAACACTATTCGAGATGGAGTATTTAAAAAGACCTTATACTCTAAGACCTCTTCTCGCTGAAAGCTTTCCTACTATCTCTCGAGATCGTAAAACCTATACCTTTAAAGTCAAAAAGGGTATCCACTACCATCCACACGAGCATCTTCCTCAGGGAAGAACAGTGAAAGCACAGGACTTTATCAACCAGATCAAACGTCTGGCCTTTGTTCCTACAGCGAGCCAAGGGTGGTGGCTTTTTGATGAAAAAGTTAAAGGCCTTAACGAATGGAGAAAAGCTGTTGGAAGTGATTTGGAAAAATTCTTCACCACAGATGTTCCAGGATTAAGAGTTGTTGACGAGCATACTTTTGAAATCGAACTTCTTCGTCCTTATCCTCAACTCCTTTATGCTCTGGCAATGACTTTCACAGCACCTATTCCTGAGGAAGCTATTAAGGCAAGTAAGAATGAATTAACGAATAACTTCTATGGAACAGGCCCTTACTACATCACTCACTATAACCAGAACCAAGAAGTACTGCTAAAAAAGAATCCGCAGTATATTTCTAGTACCTACCCGACACAAGGCGACCGTTACGCTAATGAGAAAAACCTTCTTAAAGATGCTGGTGCTAAACTTCCTTTTATTGAAAACGTCCGCATCACCGTCATGAAGGAAACCCAAACGGCGTGGCTCAACTTCATGAAAAAGAAAATTGATATTGTGACTCTGACTAAGGATCACTACCACGTAGCTCTTACGCCAGAAGGTAAACTAAAACCTGAAATCATCGAAGACAAAATCAATTTGCAGTCGGCACCTACTCTCATTTTCTGGTGGCTGCAATTTAATATGAAGGATCCTATTGTTGGGAAAAACCTGAATCTCCGTAAGGCTATCGCCCATGCGGTGAATATTGATAAATATATCGAGCTCTTCACCTATAACATCGCTCAAAGAGCTAACTCCATTTATCCTCCAGGCATTCCTGGTTACTCTCCTTCGCAAGAGCTCCCTTTTAAACATGATGTAGAGCTTGCTAAGGAATACCTTGCCAAGGCGGGCTACCCGGGTGGTAAAGGCCTTCCCCCTCTTACCTATGATGTGAGAGGTAGTGAAACGATTCAACGTCAGATGGGTGAATACATTAAGCAAGAGTTGGCCCAGATTGGTATCCAGATTAATGTTAACCTGAATTCGTTTCCTGCCTTTTTAGAGAAATCAAGAAAAGGTGAACTACAGTTCTGGCAAGGTGGATGGGTACTGGATTATCCAGATGCAGAGAACGTTCTCCAGCTTTTAAACTCTGCGAATCTACCTCCTGGACCTAACTCCAGTCAGTATGAGAATGCTGAATTCGATGCTCTCTTTGAGAAACTCAGAACTCTTGAAGATGGCGCAGAGAAATTTGAACTCATGAAAAAAATGGAAGAAATCGTTAATAAAGACCTTCCATGGGTTATGCAGTATTACTCACGTAACTACATTCTCTCCCATGATTATCTGAAAAATTATCGTTACTCAGATATCATTTCCAACTACATTAAGTACTTAAAAATTCAGGTAAACTAAGCCTTTCCTATCCCTTGGGGCCACTCCCAAGGGATATACTCAAGTTTTCCCTTAAAACTCCGACAAGCTAAGTAAGTTATGGGAGTTTTATGAAACTAATCATTCTAACTATTTTTCTTACCTTTTCCTTACCGACCTTTGCCAGGGACTATGTGATTTTTAGTCTAAGTCAGGACCTGTCCATGGGATATGAAGATGAAGTGATCCGTAAGAATTTCTACGTTAACCTAGGAAAAGGTC
>Ga0209075_1005240_pt1 | contig 10021 bp, 6 predicted proteins | sample Stecom2011_FD_187523 | JGI IMG/M metagenome (GOLD analysis project Ga0209075, IMG submission 187523) | Agricultural soil microbial communities from Utah to study Nitrogen management - Steer compost 2011 (SPAdes) (version 2) | ecosystem: Environmental > Terrestrial > Soil > Agricultural land...
TGGAATTAAATGCCAGTCACATACTTTTCAGACTTCCTCCTGAAGCTACTGCTAAGCAGGAAGAATTTGTACTGGAAAAAGCTAACAGGGTAAGGCAGGAAATCAGAAATGGACTTGAATTTAATGAAGCTGCCCTAAAATACAGTGAAGACCCGTCGGTTAAAACAAACAATGGCAATCTGGGATATTTTTCTGCCTTTCAAATGGTGGCACCTTTTGAAAATGCTGCTTTTAAAACAGAGGTTGGTCAAATATCAGAACCAGTACGCACAAAATTTGGTTACCACCTGATCAGAGTTCATGATATTAGAGAAAATCGGGGGGAAATAAAGGTGGCACATATCATGAAAATGTTTCCCCGCCATGGTACAATTGATAAAATAGAACTAAAAGCTGAAATTGATTCAATATACCAAAAGTTGATTCGGGGAGTTCCTTTCGAAGAATTGGTTGAACGTCATTCAGATGATAAACGTTCGGTTGCAAATAAAGGAGAACTACCATGGTTTTCCTCAGGAGGAATGATACCAGAACTGGCAGAACCGGCTTTTAAATTGAAAAATGATGGAGATATATCAACACCGGTTGAAACACCATTTGGATTTCATATCATCCGTCGGATCGATCATAAACCAGTTCCATCATTTGAAGAAATCAGACCGGAAATTGAAACTCGGTTAAAAAAAGATCCTGAACGAAGTTTAAGTACAACAAAAGTCTTCGTAGAAAAGCTAAAGGAAGCGTATGGATATCAGGAAGAGGAAGAAAATGTAAACCAGTTGGCTTCATTGAGCAATTTTGATAGTAATGATAATAACCTTAAACTTTTTACATTTGCAGATAAAGAATTCTTTCTAAATGACTTTAAAAGTTATTTAATTGCAAATAATAAAAAGTCAAATTTTGATGAGTATTTCAAGGATTGGTGTATACATGAAATAATTGAATATGAAAATGCAATTCTTGAAGAAAAGTATCCTGAATTCAAATATCTGATGCAGGAATATCATGATGGAATCCTTTTTTTTAACATTATGGAAGAAATGGTATGGAAAAAGGCTTCAGAAGATAGTGTAGGACTACAAAAATTTTATGAATCGAACAGAAAAAAACATAAATGGGGAGAACGATTCAGCGGTCTGATCATTAAGTGCGAAACAACTGAGGTACGTAATTTGGCTGAGCAGTATTTTTCAGAAGGCATCCCCTGCGAAGAAGTGCAGGAAATAATTAACACCGATAAAGAACTAATAAAAATTGAAAGAGGGGCATGGGAACCTGGAACAAATCCAATAGTTGATTACTATGTCTGGAATAAAAAACTTGATTCAACCTTCGATCCGGAGTTAACTTTCGTAAGGGGTAAGATTATTAAACCTCAACCTAAATCATTGGATGAAGGTAAAGGATTATTCATCTCAGAATACCAGGATCATTTAGAAAAAAAATGGGTTAAATCACTTCGTAGAAAATATAAGATAAAAACAAACAGAAGGTTACTGAAGAAAATAGCACATGTATAAGAAGGTTCTGTATAATATTATAATTCTCCTTATTGCAATATTGAATGATGGTTGCAAGGACAATAACCGTACGGAGGATAAAGTTATTGCCGAGGTCGGGAGTAAAAAACTGCTTCTTTCTGAAATAGCAGCTGTAGTTCCTGATGAAATAGATGATAAAGACAGTGCTGTATTTGCTGAAGATTATATCAGGAAGTGGATAAGACAGGAATTAATGTTAAAAAAGGCAGAAGAAAACCTTTCAATTGAATTAAAAAATGTAAACAGGGAACTGGAGGAATATAGAAATTCATTAATTATTTTCAGGTATAAAAATGAATTAATGGCTCAACGGATGGATACTACAGTTAGCAAGGCGGAAATTCTGAAGTATTATAATGACTATCTGGAAAACTTTAAATTAAACACGAATATAGTTAAGGCAATATATATTAAAATTCCGGCTGAATTTGCAAATCCGGAGGAACTAAAAAAAATGAGTAGTAACTCAACGCAGGAAGGGATTGACGAAATAAGGGACTATTGCCTGCAATATGCGAAAGGTTTTGATATATTTACCGAACAATGGGTAGATGTTGAACGTGTTATGAACAACATCCCTACGACGATAAAAAACATGGAGCAGTTTTTGAGAAACAATAAATATATTGAATATCAGGATTCAAGTTTTTATTATTTAGTTGCTATTCATGACTATTTGCTCCGGAATGAACAGTCGCCGGAAGAGTTTGTAAGGCAAGATATCAAGAATCTTATTTTAAACCGCAGGAAAATGGAGTTCCTGAAGAACCTTGAAAATAATATATACCAGGAAGGAATTAACAGAAACAGTTTTAAAATATATAATTCAGAATTAAATGAAACGTAATAAAATTATGCAAACAGCTATTATTGCTTTAATGGTAATGTTTGCGTTTAATGCTGCCGCACAGGATAAAGTTATAGACCAGATAGTAGCGATTGTTGGAGGAAATGTAATCCTGAAGTCAGACATTGAAAAAATGTATATCGACCAACAGGCTCAGGGGATTAATTCGGATGGTGATCAAAAATGCGAAATTCTTGAGAATTTCCTAATCGACAAGCTATTGATTGCTGAGGCAGAAATGGACACATTGATTAATGTTACCGACAGCCAGGTAAACCAACAGATGGACGGTCAACTGCAAATGTATATTGCACACTTTGGGTCAGAGCGTGCAGTGGAAAATTTCTTCAAGAAACCCTTAGCTGATGTAAGAGCTGAGATGAGACAGGTAGTGCGCGATCAGCTTATGAGCTCACAGATGCGGAATAAAATTATTGAGGATGTGACTGTTACCCCTGCCGAAGTAAGGCAGTTTTTCAGAAACCTGAAGGAAGATGAGATACCCGTCATTCCCTCACAATATGAATATGCACAGATTACGTTACGTCCGGAAATTTCATTAGAAGAAGAAAACAGAGTTAAGTCAGAATTACGCGAACTAAAAGCACGAATTGAGGCAGGATCAAGTTTTGCGGCTATGGCAGTTATGTATTCTGAAGGTCCGTCAGCAAATGCAGGTGGCGAAATAGGATATCTTGGCCGGGCACAACTTGACCCTGAGTATGCTGCTGCAGCCTTTAATCTTAAAGGCAACAGGATATCAAATGTGGTGAAGAGTGAATTTGGTTATCATATAATACAGCTTATTGACCGACAGGGTGACAAAGTTAATACCCGCCATATACTTATGACACCAAAAGTTTCTGAAGAAGCTCAACAACAGGCACAGGAACGGCTCGACAGTCTTGCTAATTTGATTAGAAAGGAAAAAATTACTTTCGCAGAAGCTGCCGCACGTTTCTCCTCTGATAAAAATTCACGTAATAATGCCGGCCTGGTTATCAATCCTAATAGCATGACTTCAAAATTTACAGTTGAAGAACTTGAAGGAAATGTAAGTAAAGTGCTTTCAGAATTAAATATTGGAGAGATTTCAAATCCATTTGTTATTACCGATCCCGAAAGCAGGCAACAAATTTACACGGTAGTAAAACTGATTGATAAAACGGAAAGTCATAAGGCTAATCTTCAGAATGATTATAAGCAGCTTGCAGATCTTTTTTTACAGAAGAAACGGGAACAGAAACTGGAGGAATGGATTTCAACCAGACAACAACAGACTTATATCAGAATTGATGATACTTATGCAAACTGTAACTTTGAATTCAGCAACTGGAGAAAGTAAAATCAGGACGGTTTAAAACAACATTCAATGGAGTTCAAAAACGACGTGGAAGCGTTGGATGCCCTTCGCAGTAAATTTGAAGTCTTAAAAAAAGAAATCACAAAAGTTGTGTATGGACAAGATGAGGTAATTACACAAGTCCTTGTTTCTTTATTTAGTCGTGGACATGTACTGCTTATAGGCGTACCGGGATTAGCAAAAACACTTCTGGTAACAACTATTGCCAAAATACTCGACCTGAAGTATAACCGTATACAATTTACTCCGGATTTGATGCCTTCAGATATTATAGGCACAGAAATACTTGGTCAGGACCGGCAATTTAAATTTATCAGAGGGCCATTATTTGCCAACATCATTTTGGCAGATGAAATTAACCGAACACCTCCCAAAACACAATCGGCTCTGCTTGAAGCAATGCAGGAGCGGGCAATTACTGCTGCAGGGCAACGATTTGAACTGGGAGATCCTTTTTTCGTTCTTGCAACACAAAATCCGATTGAACAAGAGGGTACCTATCCCCTGCCTGAAGCTCAGCTCGACAGATTTATGTTCTCAGTCTGGTTGGATTATCCAAAGTTTGAAGATGAAGTTACTATTGTGAAAAATACAACTTCCAACCTTCAATTTGATTTGAATCCGGTCATTAATGGTAATGAGATATTATATTTTCAACGTTTGATTCGAAAAATTCCTATTAATGATAATGTTCTACATTATGCAGTTTCGTTAGCAGCCAAAACAAGACCTGGTAATGGAAATGATGCTTCTGTGACCAACCAATATTTAAAATGGGGGGCCGGGCCGCGTGCTTCACAATATCTGGTTATCGGAGCCAAGACGCATGCAGCTTTACATGGAAAATATTCACCCGACATCGAAGATGTGACAGCAGTAGCTCATTCCATTCTGCAGCACCGTATCATTAAGAATTATAAAGCTGAAGCAGAAAATATTTCGATAGGCGAAATAATCGAACAACTTCTTTAAGCCAATCTAATTTAATATCATCCTCTTAACTATAATATTTTTAGTTCCAGATTAACTATACAAATTGAACAGGTTTTTTAAAAATATTGAAAATAAGTTACCGGCAGGAAAGTTATTGAAAATTAACTTTCTAATGCTATTGAATTGGCTAACGCTAAAATTATTAATAACGTGCCTGTTACTGATGTATTCTCTGACAGGATTTACGCAGCAAAAAAAGCGTATAGAAATAGAACAGGCAGATTATTGGGAAGCTGCCGGAGACATAGCTCCTAATGCAAGCCGGCTAGTCGGGAATTTGAGAATCAGGCATGAAAGTATGCTGCTTTGGGCCGATAGTGCATATACCTATTCCGATAATAATCGTGTAGATGCTTTTGGGAATGTCAGAATTAACCAGGGTGATACATTAAATCTTTATGCGAATAAGATTCATTATAACGGAGACCAGAGTCATGCACAGGCTTTTCATAATGTAAGGCTTATAAACAAAACCACTACATTATACACCGACAGTCTGGATTTTGATATGATCTCGAATGTAGGATATTATGAGCATAAAGGTAAAATTGTTGACAGCCTGAATACACTTACCAGTCAGGTAGGCAGATACTACACGGAAACTGACATGGCACATTTCTATGGAGATGTAGTGGGTTTTAATGATAACTATACCTTAAACAGCGATACACTTATATACAATACTCAAACAGGTAAGGTCTTTATTGTCGGTCCAACAACGATAAAGGATTCATTGAATGTACTATACGCGGAAGATGGTTGGTATGAAACCAATACAGGAGAGGCAGAACTTCTGAAAAATCCAATAATCTACAATGATACTCAACGCCTTACTGCTGATTACATTAAATATAACGAAGCAGATGGTCAGGGGCGTGCATTGGGTGATGTGTGGATGGAAGACTTTGATAATAAAATTATTGTATCGGGACAGACTGCCAATTACTCAGACCAAATGGAAATTGCTACTGTTACCGATTCGGCAGTATTTATGATGTATTCGGAAAAAGATACACTCTTTATGCATGCTGATACTTTACGAACAATTCCTGATACCATCCCCGATGAGAAACTTGTTCTGGCATATTATGGTACACGCTTTTTCAGGACTGATTTACAAGGAATGTGTGATTCATTGGTATATTTTTCCAAGGATTCGGTAGTGCAATTATTTAATGACCCTGTATTGTGGTCAAATAACCATCAGCTAAGTGCAGATAAAATTGAGATGAAACAACATGTTAATTCTCCTGATGAAGTGCATCTTACAAACAATGGTTTTATCATTTCAAAACTTGATTCCGGTAGGTTTGACCAAATTAAAGGCAGGACAATGATTGGCTATATAGTTAACAATGAACTAAACAAAATTGATGTCAATGGCAATGGGCAGACTTTATATTATGCTCGACAAAATGAAGAAATAATAGGGCTTAACCGGGTTGAAAGCAGTAAGATAACAATCAGGTTCAAAGAGGGAAATATTTTCAAAATTTCCTTTTTACAGGCACCTGAAGGACTACTGAAACCACTCCTTGGCCTAACAGAAGAGGAAAAGACATTAAGTGGTTTCGACTGGAAGGTAAAACAGCGACCGATGTCAAAACATGATATATTTCGGAATGAAAATGAGAATTTAAGACCTGTACCGGATATTACTGAGGAAGAGATTCAAAAACCATAAACAAAACAAGTAAATTAACAGATAATAACTTCCGCTTTTCCAGCTGTTTAAAACAAAAAAGAACTTTTAAAGACACACAAATCAGACTAATGAATCTTTTTCTTTAATTTTATCAATAAAAAGAGCATTTTTATTTTCATTTTAAAAAAAATATGTAATATTTGCAGTAAATTGTAAGTTAAAACGTGAAACGAACATGGTGTAATAAGCACAAAAGGAGATAACTTAATCATCATGTAAGTTCCACAAAGCAATTAAAAAAGAAAATTTCGTATGAATTACATAATCAACATTTCTATTCTCAGCCTACTTATTGGCATTATTCTTCTAGTTCAGAAGAAATGAGAATGGTATGTTGTTAAGATAAATGAAGCATAAAAGGCCATTCTCATAACAGAGGATGGCTTTTTACTTTATCTTAAAATGTATTCAGGCAACAACAGATTGAGAGTTTAAATTTTAAATAAAAAAAGAACAATGAGTGACAAGCTTTTTATTTTCGACACCACCCTGCGCGATGGCGAGCAGGTTCCGGGGTGTCAGCTGAATACAGTAGAAAAAATAGAAGTTGCCAAAGCATTACAGGAACTAGGGGTTGACATTATAGAAGCAGGCTTTCCAATTTCAAGTCCCGGTGATTTTGATTCTGTTGTAGCAATTTCCAAAGCTGTTTCATGGCCAACAATATGCGCTCTTACGCGTGCAGTTAAAAAAGATATTGATGTAGCTGCCGAATCGCTCAAGTATGCAAAGAAAGGACGTATCCATACAGGAATCGGAACTTCATACAACCATATACATTACAAGCTCAACTCAAATCCGGAAGAAATAATTGAGCGGGCAATGGATGCAGTCAGGTATGCAAAAAAATATGTTGAAGATGTGGAGTTTTATGCAGAAGACGCTGGTCGCACAGACAATGAATATCTGGCGAGAGTTGTAGAGGCTGTTATTAAAGCTGGTGCAACTGTAGTTAACATACCAGATACAACAGGATACTGTCTTCCGCATGAATTTGGCGCAAAGATCAAATATTTAATGGAGAATGTTAATGGTATCCATAATGTTGTTATTGCTACTCATTGTCATAATGACCTTGGAATGGCTACTGCCAATACAATTTCAGGGATACTTAATGGTGCCCGTCAGGCTGAAGTAACAATTAATGGAATTGGAGAACGGGCAGGAAATACTTCGCTCGAAGAAGTAGTTATGACCCTAAAAAGCAGGTATCAGGATTTGGGAATCGAGACAGGTATTAACACAAAAAACATCTACAATACCAGTCGATTGGTTTCAAGGCTTATGAACATGCCGGTACAACCTAACAAAGCGATTGTAGGACGTAATGCATTTGCACATTCTTCAGGAATCCATCAGGATGGTGTTTTGAAGCATCGTGAGAATTATGAGATTATGGATCCCACAGATGTAGGAATTAATGAATCAGCTATTTTGCTTACTGCACGAAGTGGACGTGCAGCTCTTAAGCACAGGCTTGAATTGATGGGATTTGAACTTTCTAAAGATAAGCTGGACGAAATATATGAACAATTCCTGAAACTTGCCGACCGCAAAAAGGATATCAGGGATGATGATATAGCCTTACTTGTAGGAGATGCAACACGTTCTGAACGCAGAATTAAGTTGGATTCATTGCAGGTTATCAGTGGAAAGGGGTTAACACCGGTTGCCATAGTAAAACTTGATATTGCCGGAGAAAAATTTGATGCTACTTCAGCGGGTAATGGACCAGTTGATGCAGCTATCAAGGCCGTAAAACAAATTCTTCATCGACAAGTTACTATAGAAGAATTTCTGGTACAGGCAATAACCCAAGGTAGCGATGATATTGGTAAAGTTCATATGCAAATTGATTATAACGACTCTATCTACCATGGTTTTGGAGCCAACACAGATATTGTAACTGCTTCGGTTGAGGCATTTTTGGATGCAGTAAACAAACTGCCGGTAGGATAACTTATTAAAGGTTTAAAATTAATTAAACAAAAGCACATTATAATATAAAAAGATTTCTGACTATATGGAAGCGAAAACATTGTTTGATAAAATCTGGGATGCACATGTGGTAAAACAGGTTGAAGGTGGGCCTTCAGTATTGTATATCGACAGGCATCTGATTCATGAAGTAACCAGTCCGGTTGCATTTTTGGGACTGAAGAACCGGGGGTTGAAAGTCTTCAGACCAGACCAGACGACAGCCACCCCTGATCATAATGTACCAACCGAAAACCAGCATCTTACTATCATGGATGAATTATCACGCCACCAGGTGGAGATGCTGAAGAAAAATTGCCAGGAACATGGCATTACTTATCACGATCTTCAATCGGACGGTCATGGTATAGTTCATATTATTGGCCCGGAATTGGGTCTTACCCAACCTGGCATGACTATCGTTTGTGGTGACAGCCACACTTCAACACATGGTGCTTTTGGGACCATTGCTTTTGGTATTGGTACGAGTGAAGTAGAAATGGTACTTGCAAGCCAAAGCATTATGCAGCCCAAACCAAAAAAGATGAGAATCACCGTTAACGGCTCATTGAAGAAAGGAGTAACTGCAAAGGATATAGCTTTATACATTATTTCACAGATTTCAACAAGTGGAGGAACAGGTCACTTTATTGAGTATGCAGGATCTGCTGTTACCAGCCTAAGCATGGAAGGCAGAATGACTTTGTGTAACCTAAGTATTGAAAGTGGTGCCCGGGGTGGAATGATTGCCCCTGATGATACAACCATCAACTATATAAAAGGCCGTCAATATGCACCTAAAGATGCTGACTGGGATAAAGCTGTTGAAACATGGAGACAGTTAAAATCAGATGAGGGCGCTGTTTTCGATACTGAATACACTTTTGATGCAGAAGATATTGAGCCCATGATTACATATGGTACGAATCCGGGTATGGGCATAGGTATAACTAAAAGCATACCTCTGGTGAACGGAATGAATGGCAGTGATAAAAAAACTTTCCTGAAATCATTGCAATACATGGGATATACTGAAGGGGAAGCCATGATTGGTAAAAAGGTAGATTATGTCTTTGTTGGTAGCTGTACAAACGGCAGGATAGAAGACTTCAGAGCATTTGCAGGATTTGTAAAAGGTCGTAAAAAAGCTCATGATGTTACTGCATGGCTGGTGCCTGGCTCTCAAAAAGTAGAAAAACAAATCAGAGCTGAAGGTTTGGATAAGATTTTTGAAGAAGCAGGTTTCGAGTTAAGGCAACCTGGTTGTTCTGCATGCCTGGCAATGAATGATGATAAAATTCCTGAAGGGAAATATGCAGTTTCAACTTCTAACCGAAATTTTGAAGGACGACAGGGACCCGGTGCACGTACTATGCTGGCAAGCCCACTGACTGCCGCGGCAGCAGCAATTACCGGTGTTATTACTGATCCAAGAGAGTTTTTATAACTTATATAAAACCTTAAATACTAACATTAATATGGCATACGATAAATTTTCAAGAATAACTTCTCCGGCAGTGCCACTGCAAGTAGAGAATGTTGATACTGATCAGATCATTCCCGCTAGATATTTGAAAGCTGTAGAACGGAAA
>Ga0209075_1005243_pt1 | contig 10017 bp, 9 predicted proteins | sample Stecom2011_FD_187523 | JGI IMG/M metagenome (GOLD analysis project Ga0209075, IMG submission 187523) | Agricultural soil microbial communities from Utah to study Nitrogen management - Steer compost 2011 (SPAdes) (version 2) | ecosystem: Environmental > Terrestrial > Soil > Agricultural land...
TTATACCAAGGCTTAAGCACCACACAAAAACAATGGTAAACTTAAAAAACATGTGTTAATTTATTTAGTTGCTTAAAGTCTTGTTTCTTTAAATTAGGAAATAAGACTTTTTTAAATAAAAAAGCCACTCTTTATAGCGGCTTTTTAAATTTGGTTTAAACTACTTTTTAATAAATTTCTTATTGATGATTTTTCCTTTTTCTTCCAATCTTAAAATATAGAAACCACTTTGAAGTTTCGAAACATCCAAGGTGTTTTTATTTAATTTAGAGCTGAACACTCTTTTTCCATTTACATCAAAAACAGTAGCTACTTTATTTGAAATATCAGTAGAAGACGTGAAGTTCAAAACATTTTCGGTTGGATTAGGATACATCACTAAATCCAAAAGGGTTTCATCTTGAATACTTAAGGACTGGCCTTCAACAATGGTGTGAAGTGTATTAATTGCTGGATTTTGAATATTATCTACAATTCCAGAGGGCCAATAAATAACCATGTTATTAATAGCCGTATTGGTTCCTAAACCAAAATGCACGTTAAGAGAGCTCATAAACTCAAAACCCTCGCCACTTCTTACATCTCTAATTTGCGTACCAGAATCTGTATGGATTTCGATTCTAGCGCCAATTCCACTGTAATTACTTTCAACCCCAATTGTGCGAATCATGATATGGTTATTTCCATTTCCGCCATTGTTTTTATAGAGGTTTCCGTTAAAAACATCTAGAAAACCATCTCCATCCACGTCACCAATAGCACCACTTGGAGGCATGTTTGTACTATATAGCGTAAAGGAGTTATCTCCATTATTAAGTAGAATCTTTCCATTGGTTAAAATATCCACATAGCCATCGTTATTAAAATCTCCTGGTGCATTTTCAATGCCATAAGGGGCATTTGCAATATTTGCTGTTGCCGTTGCGTTTGTAAACGTCCCATCTCCATTATTAATCATGTATTTGTGTGTTCCATCAGACGTTGCACTGGCTCCTATATACACATCCATATCGCCATCGTTATCAAAATCTGCCCAAGCGGAAGACCATGTTTGTATTGGATCTGCCATATTTGTTCCTTGTGCTACTTCTACAAAAACGCCATTTCCATCGTTTCGCCAAAGTTCGTTTATTTTATGGGTGACATTTCCTCCTCTACATTTTGCAATAAACAAATCTGGATCTCTATCGTTGTCATAATCAACCCAAACTGTACCATAATTCCCACCGTTAGGATGTATTCCAATTCCATTTGGCAGTACCGAAGATGGGCCTTGATAGAAAGTTAAACCGGCATTTGCTGTTCCATCATTAATAAAATAAACATTTGGAGCCACATCATGGCAAACAAAAGCATCTAAATACCCATCGTTATTTAGGTCGATAAAATTGGAACGTTGCGAAAAAACATAAGACGTGGTGCTAAAATGCTCTGAATATGATGTGCCGTCCACATTAGCCTTTACAATAGAAACTCCGCCTCCACCCCCATAAACTAAATCGTTATATCCATTGCCATCCAAATCTCCGGCAGCAATACTCCAGGAAGGTCCATAGTTTGTTGGAGCAGAAAAACCAACTAAATTAAATCCTCCAGCTGTTTGATAATTAATATGGATGCCCGACGAAGTAGCTGCCACCAGATCGTCCAAACCATCATTATTCATATCTACTACAGCGAAACTAGTTCCACCCATGGTGATGCTGTTATCTCTAATAAAAACAAAATCCCCTGGATTTGGAGGTTGCTCATTGGTTCTAAAACCTATGGAAAGCCACTCGCTAAAACCATCGTTTGCACAATTTGCTCGAACATAGGCTTTATAATTCGTGTCGGGGTTTAAACCCATCGCAGGATATGGATTATTCAAACTTGTGGCTACACCAGTTGTTGGTGGATTTGTTCCTGCCAATTGCACAAGTATTTCCCATGCTGTTTCATTACTTTCTTCTTGCCAGCTAATATCTGCCGAGTTATGTGAAATATTAGAAACCGTTAAATTTGAAACCATTAAACATGGCGGCGGAAAAGCAGAGCTTATGGAAGGCGACGCAAAGCACATGCCCCATCCAAAAGAACCATTATCGTTATAATGAATGCGATATTTAAATCCTGTTAATTGGTTATTTGAAAAATTAGAAATATTTAAACCGGCACTTTCAAAGGCATCAAAATTCCCAGCACAAAAATTATAGGTTGGTGGATTTGTAGTGTCTGTTACAAAAGGTGTTCCCCAATTATACCATGAGCCAGCATCCGCATCCCAATATTGAATGGTAATACTTTCCGTTTGATATACATTTAAAACATAGGTTGAATGCACCTCTAAAATAGTCTGTCCTGCATTGTAAGCATTTGTTAAGTTTATTATAGGCGATTGCACAGCCACATTGTTTACGGAGGAACTTCCTCCTTGATCGTCATCAAAAGAAAAATGTGACGAGCCATTGGTGGGATCTCCTGTAAACACTAAAGGATCTGTGCTATAAGAACCCGCTAAGCTCCAATTGGAATTGGGCCAATTAGCCGCCTGATTCAAAACTTGCGCCATGGCGCTAGAAATACTTAGCAGCAAGCTTAATAGTAAAATAATTTTTTTCATGTTCTTAGGTTTTTAGTTGCATTCTTGCGTTAAAGAGTTAATCCAATCCCGGATTAAACTAACGCCTTCCTCATGCTTTAGGCTTCTTCCTAACAGAGGCATTCTTGTGGATTCTTCAACAGAATTCATTCTATAAAATAAAACCGATCTACTAGGAGATTCTGGATTTACAATATGTGTTAGTCCTGCTCCAATAATTTCGGTATCTGGTTCCACGCAAATTCCCATATTTACAGGGTTTTCGGTAGAATTAAAATCGAATCTAATGGGTCTGTATGCACAATGCGCTTCAGCCGAATGGCAATGCGCACAGTTAATATCCAAATAAGATCTAGCTCTTAAATTTAAAGACTTCGAGCTGTCTTCCCAACTAGCTAAAGTTTCAATATTATTTGGATAAGATGCCTCCAAATAACCCATTTCTACCCATTTTTCCAATTGATTTTTAGTACTTGATCCATAGTTAAAAAGGGTGTTTATGTTTCTTGGTTTAGGGCCAATAGGAATGGAAACATCTCCCGTTTTATGACAGGTATGGCATTCTGGACCAGATGGCACCCTATAATTAACGCTTGATACTTCGTTATTCTTTTCCCATTGAACAAAAACATCTCGTCCATTTAAATCGGAAACAGCTTCTGTTTGGGCATCGTTCCAAACATATTCAGCAAAAACCCATCCTTCGGCTTTTTTAATCATGAGTCTTGTTTCAATAATTTTTGTTTGGTAATTTGGAAGCACATTTTCATAATAAAAATTCTTTATCAAAACTGTTCCTATGGGGAAATCGAAAATGGAACTGTCGTCCATATAACTGGCACTTACGTTTTTTGGCATCCAAAGAAATCGTTTTTTAAGTGCGTAATCGGAAAAAAGAGCTGAACTAAGTTCATAAGGCACGACCCCATAAACTGGAATTAAATTCTTGAGTTCGTCTTCAAAAAAGTTGTATTCTGAAAGTGTTTGATAAGGAACCTCATCTATATTAAAATTTACTGGAGATGTTGGTCCTGGTTCTGGAGTTGGATTTGAGACATAGTCGTCGTCTGATGCACAAGAGAAAATCCCGATGCAACAAAATAAAACTACACACCTAAAAACACAACCATTAATCATTTATCAATAAATAACGCGTAATATAGAAAAAAATCTAATTATTTAAGGATAAAGATACTATAAGTCTAATAAAAATTAGATGAAATTACATTTATAATAATATGAAAAATACAGAAAGTTGTTAAACAAGTTTGTTTTTTACCAAATATTCAGCTATTTGAATTGTATTTGTAGCAGCTCCTTTTCTAAGGTTATCGCTAACAATCCATAAATTCAAGGTGTTTTCCTGCGACTCGTCTCTCCGGATTCTTCCCACAAACACATCGTCTTTACCATGTGCATAAATAGGCATTGGATAGGTATTAACTTCCACATTATCTTGTACTACAACTCCAGGAGTATTGCTTAAAAGCACGCGAACATCTGTAACTTCGAAGTTATTTTCAAACTCCACATTTACAGCTTCACTATGGCCACCAGAAGTTGGAATCCGAACGGCAGTTGCAGTAACCGCAATGGTTCTATCGTCCAAGATTTTTTGGGTTTCTTGAACCAATTTCATTTCCTCTTTGGTATAACCATTGTCCAGAAACACATCGCAATGTGGTAAAGCGTTTTTATGAATAGGATACGGATAAGCCATCTCTCCTTTTATTCCAGCAAGTTCGTTTTCCAATTGCTTAATAGCCTTTACGCCAGTACCCGAAATGGATTGATACGTAGAAACAACGACACGCTTAATCTTATATTTTTTATGAAGAGGTGCCAAAGCCATCACCATTTGTATGGTTGAACAGTTTGGACTAGCAATAATTTTGTCTTCTTTAGTAAGTGTGTTGGCGTTTATTTCAGGAACTATCAGCTTTTTGCTTAGATCCATTCGCCAAGCCGACGAATTGTCGATAACCGTTGTGCCCACTTCAGCAAATCTTGGAGCCCATTCCGAAGAAGTAGTTCCTCCTGCCGAAAACAAAGCAATATCTGGTTTCATAGCAAGGGCCGTTTCTAAGGAAACTACTGGATAATCCTCGTTTTTAAAGGAAATGATTTTTCCAACAGATCTTTCTGATGCTACTGGAATTAATTGAGTTACAGGAAAACGACGTTCTTCCAAAACTTTCAACATAACTTCTCCAACCATTCCTGTGACACCTACTATTGCTACTTTCATGACATGTTTAATTTAATCGCAAATTTATAAATTATATTAGGGTAACATTCAAAAAAAAGCATAAAAAAGCAGCTTCAAAAAATTGAAGCTGCTTGCTGTTGTATTGGAAAAGAGTTATTGTTTTTTTAATAAATCTCTTATCTCTGCTAATAAATCTTCTTGAGAAGGTCCAGCAGGTGCAGCAGGTGCTGGCTCTTCTTTTTTCTTCATTTTATTAATTCCTTTTATTACCATAAACATAACAAACGCTACAATGATAAAATCGATAACATTGGTTAAGAAATCACCATATAATATAGCAACTTCTCCAACAACCTCGCCAGCATCGTTAGTAGCGCCTTCGGTAATTACATATTTCAAATCCTTAAAATCCGACTTAAAAATCAATCCTACCAAAGGAGAAATAATTCCACCGGTAAACGAAGCAACTACTTTGTTAAAGGCAGCACCCATTACAAAGGCAACAGCAATGTCAACCAGATTGCCTTTCATGGCAAATTCCTTAAATTCTTTTAACATAATTAGTGTTTTTAATGATTAGTTTAAGTACGAATTTAATTAAAAAAAAATAAAATGAAAATTATTTAATTATCAATCGCTTAATACGTTGTGATATGGCTGTGATTATTTCGTAAGAAATGGTATTTGCCGTTTCCGCAAATTGACAAGCTGTAGGATGTTTGCCAAAAATAATCACCTCGTCTCCTTCTTGACATTCAATATCTGTTACGTTTACCATAATCATATCCATACATACATTTCCAACAATATAAGCTGGTTTTCCGTGTATGGTTACAAAACCTTTTCCGTTTCCATATTGTCTTCCAATGCCATCGGCATGCCCAATTGGAATGGTGGCCGTTAGAATGGATCTATCGCTTTTAAATGCTCTGTTATAACCAACAGTTTCCCCTTTTTCTATGCTGTGAATTTGAGAAACAACCGATTTTAAAGTAGCTATAGGTGTGAAATGGACATCTTCTTTTTTAGAATTCCCAAAGCCATAAAGTCCAATTCCACTTCTAACCATGTCTAAATGAGCTTCAGGATAATTTAGAATTCCCGAAGTATTACATAGGTGTAGCATGGGTTTATATCCAATACCTTCAATAAATTTATTTGAAATGGATTTAAAAGCCTGAATTTGGTTTGAGGTGAATTCCGTCTCATTTAAATCTTCACTAGCCGCTAAATGAGAGAAAATAGAGCTTACTTTTACCGAAGAATTTGTTTTTAACTTGTTATTTATCTCTTCAATATCCACTTCATCAAAACCCAATCTATTTAAACCCGTATTGAATTTAATATGAACGGGATAGTTTTGTTGTTTTTCTTCCAAAGCAGCTTCTAAAAACTTATTAAAGCTCTTAAAATTGTACAAGCTCGGTTCTAAACAACGTGCAATAAGTGTTTTATAATTTATAGGCTGTGGATGCAAAACCAAAATGGGTTTGGTTATTCCGGCATCTCTTAATGCAACCCCTTCGTTTGCAAAAGCCACTGCAAAATAATCCACCTCCAAACCCTGTAAATAAGCAGCTATTTCTTGAGAATCACTTCCATAAGCATATGCTTTTACAACCGCCATAAATTTAGTGCCGTTGGTAATTCGGGTTTTAAGGTATTCAAAATTATGTTTAAGTGCTTTTAAATCTATTTCAAGAAGAGTTTCTTTTGTTTGTAACATGCTACTTATCAGATTTTGGGGAGACTTCCTCGACATCATTCACCTTCATATTCCTTACTTTATCTCGTGTCATGGCTTTATAATAAGCTGCCCGGCTTAAAGGTTCGTATTCATCTACTTCCCCTAATAAAACCAAATTATCGTTTGCAGATTTTCTATAGCTATACTGTGCCAAATTTCCTGTTCTGGTGCAAATAGCATGAACTTTAGTAACATATTCGGCAGTCGCCATAAGACTAGGCATTGGTCCAAAGGGATTTCCTTTAAAATCCATATCTAAGCCAGCAACAATTACTCGAACGCCTTTATTGGCCAAATCGTTACATACGCGAACAATTTCGTCATCAAAAAACTGGGCTTCATCAATGCCTACCACATCACACCCATCGGCTAAAATAGGAATGTTAGCTGCAGCAGGAACTGGAGTAGAACGGATTTGATTGGCATCGTGAGAGACCACCATACCTTCGTCGTAACGCACATCGACGGCGGGTTTGAAAATCTCCACTTTTTGCCTTGCAAATTGCGCACGTTTAAGTCTACGGATTAATTCTTCCGTCTTTCCGGAGAACATGGAACCGCAGATTACTTCAATCCAACCAAATTGTTCTTTATGATTTACTGTATTTTCGAGAAACATTTTGTAATTTTAACACTAAAACAAATCGACATTTCGTTTTGTATAAAGGTGACGCAAATTTATTAAAAATCAAACGCATAAAATAGATTAAATTTTAAAAGTTATGAAAAAGAAACTTGAAGCAGAATTAATGAGCATTGCCCATAGAATTCTTCAGTTAAAAGGCAAGGACAATATAGATAAAATGCATAAAGAGGTGGCAGCACTTTACGAGAAACTAACCGTTTTAAAATTTGCAAAAGAGAATTTCGATAAAGATTTACCTACTATTGGAAGTGACTCCTCTTTTTTTGGCATGTTGGATGTAGCATTTAATAACACAGTGAGTGACAACATAGAATTTGAAGATAAAACTTATGTAAATGTAGACGATAGCGAGCACGACGATATTATGGAGCCAGCTATTGAGAAAATAAAAGATATGGTGGCTCAAATGCCTCAAGAAGCCCAACATATAGATGCTATTTTTGAAAAAGCTACTTCTAAAAGAGAGTACCATAAAAACGATTTTGATGAAATAACCGCAGGTTTTAGTGACATGCCGGAATTTGATCCTGTAACCACCGAGACTAAAAAAGACGACACAAAAAAGTCGTTAAACGATAAACTTAAAGGTGGTGGTTTGCATATTGGTTTAAATGATAAATTAGCTTTTATTAAACATCTTTTTAATGGTGAAGCTACTGATTACGATCGAGTTCTTTCACAAATAAACACCTCAACTTCTTTTAAAGAAGCTGAAAACCTCATTCAAAATGTGGTGAAACCAGATTATAATAACTGGAAAGACAAAGAAGAATTTGAACATCGCTTTATGGAAATTCTTGAAAGTAAATTTAATTAGATTCCCATTTCCATAGGAAATATTTATGAGTAAACTTTATATTGTACCAACACCCATAGGAAACTTAAAAGACATGACTTTTAGAGCCGTTGAGGTTTTGAAGGAAGTGGATTTAATTTTAGCTGAAGACACCCGTACTTCAGGAAAACTATTAAAGCATTTTGAAGTTTCAACACCTTCGCAATCGCACCATATGCACAACGAGCATAAAACGCTTGAAGGGTTAATTAACAAACTAAAAAGTGGTGTAAGCATGGCTTTAATTAGTGATGCAGGAACGCCAGCCATTTCAGATCCTGGATTTTTACTTACTCGTGCTTGCATTGAAAACAACATTGAAGTGGACTGTCTACCTGGAGCCACAGCATTTGTTCCAGCCCTAGTAAATAGTGGTTTACCAAACGACAAATTTGTCTTTGAAGGGTTTTTACCAGTTAAAAAAGGACGTCAAACCAGGCTTTTGCTATTAGCCGAAGAAACTAGGACCATTATTTTTTACGAAAGTCCGCATAAACTTATTAAAACCCTTACCCATTTTTGTGAATATTTTGGGGAAGACAGACCTGTTTCCGTATCTCGTGAATTAAGCAAACTCTATGAAGAAACCATTCGAGGTACTGCCAAAGAAGTACTAGAACATTATACCAACAAACCTCCAAAGGGGGAAATTGTAATAATAGTCGGTGGTAAAATCCAATAATATTATTTCTACAAAAAACAAGTTTTTATAGTTTTTGTTCTTGATTAAAATAATAAACACAAACTCATGAAGGAACTGTTACACAACATCAGACAATGCACCATTTGTAAAGAACATCTCCCACTTGGCCCGAGACCTATTGTATCTGCTCATTCAGACTCCAAAATAATTATTATTGGTCAAGCACCAGGCTTAAAAGTCCATAAAACAGGAATTCCTTGGGACGATCCAAGTGGAAAGCAATTAAGAAAGTGGTTAAATGTAACCAACGATGTATTCTACAACGAAACCAAAATAGCCTTAGTTCCAATGGGATTCTGCTATCCAGGAAAAGGAAAATCTGGCGATTTACCCCCAAGACCAGAATGTGCACCTCAATGGCATCAAAAACTATTGGATAATATGCCAAATGCCGAATTGATTATTCTTATTGGCATGTATTCACAGAAATACTATTTAAAAGAAAAAGCTAAAAGAACCTTAACCGAAACAGTTGCCAATTATAAGGAGTATTTACCCATCTATTTGCCTTTGCCTCATCCTTCACCACGAAATCGGTTTTGGCTAACTAAGAATCCTTGGTTTGAGAAGGAAGTTATTCCTGTGTTGCAGGAACGGGTTGCATATCTTTTGAAATAATGATATTACATAGAATTTCGGAGAATAATCAAGAAAAATATTCGTGCACATACTTAGCGCCAAATAGGTTCGTAGCAAAAACTACTTACAGTTAATCTTTCTCCTAATCATCTCTCCCTTAAAATCCATTTCAATAGCATAGTCAAATATTTATTGGTATTTTTGATTAAACATAGTGTCTAAAGTTATAAGAGTTTTGAGTGCCTAGAATTCTAAGTACCCAATATACTTAAAGTGATTTTTATGTTCTCATAATTTTAACTTTGTGATTCTTAACTTTAATATACTTCAGGCACTTTTAACTTAAATCTTAAAAAATGACAAACAAAGTAACTACCCACTGGAAAGGCAATATGCAATTTGAATCCGATAATCCAAACGGAAAAACCGTATTAATGGACACGTCTCCAGAACATGGTGGACATAGTTCTGGCTTAAGTCCAAAGGCCATGATGCTCTCAGCACTTGCTGGCTGCTCAGGATTGGATGTCGTATCTGTTTTAGACAAGATGAAAGTGAAAATCTCCGATTTTAGAATGGACACCTATGGCGAATTAACCGAAGAACATCCAAAATATTACCATACGGTTTCTTTAGAATATCATTTTTATGGTGAGAATCTAGACGAAAACAAAATTAAAAAAGCCGTCGATTTATCTATTGAAAAATACTGCGGGG
>Ga0209075_1005244_pt1 | contig 10013 bp, 6 predicted proteins | sample Stecom2011_FD_187523 | JGI IMG/M metagenome (GOLD analysis project Ga0209075, IMG submission 187523) | Agricultural soil microbial communities from Utah to study Nitrogen management - Steer compost 2011 (SPAdes) (version 2) | ecosystem: Environmental > Terrestrial > Soil > Agricultural land...
CGACCTCGACCTGGGCGACCTGAACCTGGACGAGGAGCTGGAGCGCCTGGAGAAGGCCGAACAGCAGCAGCCCCTCCAGGCCAGGATTCCCGCCAGCGCAGCGGAGGCCACGCCGCGCGTGCCCGCCCCGCCCCGTCGCCCCGAAGAAGAAGACGAGTCATGGGCCGAGGCCCTGCTGCGCGACGAGGAGCAGGCCAAGGCAGAGCCACCCGTCGAGCCTGTGCGCGCCACCAGGGACGAGGAAGAGGAGGCGCGCGCCGAACCCGTCGCGGACGTGCCCGGCGTCGACCTGCACGAGCTGGTCGAGCCCCCGCTGCAGCTGGAGTGGCAGAAGCCCAGAAAGCCGTGGGGACGCTGGCTGCTGTGGGGCCTGCTGATCCTGCTGGCGCTCGCCGCGCTGGTGTTCCAGTACGTGCGGCACAACTTCGAGGATCTGGCCCGCCAGGATCAGTACCGCCCCTGGTTCGAGCGCGTCTGCCCGACCCTCGGCTGCGCGCTGCCCTCCCGGGTGGACATCTCCCAGATCCGCAGCAGTAACCTGGTGGTACGCAGCCACCCCACCTACCGGGGTGCCCTGGTGGTGGATGCCATTCTCTACAACCGCGCCAGCTTCACCCAACCCTTCCCGCTGCTGGAGCTGCGCTTTGCCGATATCGGCGGGCAGCCCGTCGCCGTCCGGCGCTTCAAGCCCAGCGAATACCTCAGCGGCGAGCTGGCCGGCCAGCGCGACATGCCCTCGCAGACCCCCATCCATATCTCCCTGGAAATCCTCGATCCGGGCAGCCAGGCGGTGAACTACAGCCTCGCCTTCCACTCTCCGGAGTAGGGGTGCCGGTGCGCGCCGGGCGCTGATCGCGCGCTGGAATAACACACCGACTGATCATAATTTGTTCAGAACGAACTTTATCCGGACACCGAGAGCGGGTATCATGCCCACCCTTTTTTTGCAGCCTCCGATCGACCTGAGCCAGCAGGCCCCAGTGCAGGGAAGTCCTATGTCAGCGGTACGTATCGGCCCCTACGAATTGCCCAATCGTCTGATTCTCGCGCCCATGGCCGGCGTGACGGACAGGCCGTTCCGCCAGCTATGCCGGCGGCTCGGCGCCGGGCTCGTGGTGTCGGAAATGCTCACCAGCGACGTGCGCCTGTGGCACAGCCGCAAGTCGCGCCTGCGCATGCTGCATGCCGACGATCCGGAGCCGCGTTCGGTGCAGATCGCCGGCGGCGATCCGCAGATGCTGGCCGAGGCGGCGCGGGCCAACGTCGAGATGGGCGCGCAGATCATCGACATCAACATGGGCTGCCCGGCCAAGAAGGTCTGCAACAAGGCCGCCGGCTCGGCACTCATGAAGGATGAGAAGCTGGTGGCGGAGATCCTCTCCGCGGTGGTCGGCGCGGTGGACGTACCGGTCACCCTGAAGATTCGCACTGGCTGGGACAGGAACAACAAGAACGGGGTGAGCGTGGCCCGCATCGCCCAGGAGGAAGGCATCGCCGCGCTGGCCGTGCATGGCCGCACGCGGGCCGACCTGTACACCGGGGAAGCCGAGTACGACACCATTGCCGCCATCAAGCAGGCCGTTTCCATCCCGGTGTTCGCCAATGGCGACATCACCTCGCCGGAAAAGGCCCGTCAGGTGCTGGACCACACCGGCGCCGACGCGCTGCTGATCGGCCGTGCGGCGCAAGGTCGTCCCTGGATCTTCCGGGAGATCCATCATTTCCTGGAAACCGGAACGCATCTGCCCGCACCGGGGCTGCAAGAAGTGGAACGAATACTGCTGGAGCACCTGTCGGCACTGCACGCCTTCTATGGCGACGAGATGGGCGTGCGCATCGCCCGCAAGCATGTCGGCTGGTATCTGGCAACGCTACCGGGCGCCAGGGAGTTTCGCGCCCAATTCAATCGCCTGGACAGTTCGCACGCGCAGTGTGCCGTTGTTCGTGAATTCTTCGCCGCGCGGAATGCTGAAGAAGAGGTGGCCGCATGACCATGACCGAGACATTTGAAACTGGAACATCCCCCGTGAGTGAGCAAGCCAATCTGAAGCAGCACCTGAACACGCCCGGCCAGCAGACCCTGCGCGGCAGCGTGGAGCAAGCGCTGAACAACTATTTCGCCCATCTGGAAGGCGCTCCAGTCACGGACGTGTACAACATGGTGCTGGCCGAAGTGGAGGCACCCCTGCTGGAAACCGTGATGAACTATGTGAAGGGCAACCAGACCAAGGCTTCCGAGTTGCTGGGGCTCAATCGCGGCACCCTGCGCAAGAAGCTCAAGCAGTACGACCTTCTCTGAGAACGGCGGCCGGGCGACCGGCCACTGAATGTCAAAAGCCTGTTGTGGGACTCCCAATGACCGACCAAACCACCCGCCTCCCCGTCCGCCGCGCGCTGATCAGCGTTTCCGACAAGACCGGCATCGTCGACTTCGCCCGCGAGCTGGCCGCCCTGGGCGTGGAAATCCTCTCCACCGGTGGCACCTACAAGCTGCTCCGGGACAACGGCATCAATGCCGTGGAAGTGGCCGACTACACCGGCTTCCCGGAAATGATGGACGGCCGGGTCAAGACCCTGCACCCGAAGATCCACGGCGGCATCCTGGGTCGCCGTGACAAGGACGGCGCGGTGATGGCCGAGCACGGCATCCAGCCGATCGATCTGGTGGCGGTCAACCTCTACCCGTTCGCCGCCACCGTGGCCAGGCCGGGCTGCACCCTGGCCGACGCCATCGAGAACATCGATATCGGCGGCCCGACCATGGTTCGCTCCGCGGCCAAGAACCACAAGGACGTCGCCATCGTGGTCAACGCCAGCGACTATGCGGGCGTGCTGGAGTCCCTCAAGGCCGGCGGCCTGACCTATGCCCAGCGCTTCGACCTGGCCCTCAAGGCCTTCGAGCACACCGCCGCCTACGACGGTATGATCGCCAACTACCTGGGCACCATCGACCAGGCCACCGAGACCCTGTCCACCGAAGGCCGCAGCCCGTTCCCGCGTACCTTCAACAGCCAGTTCATCAAGGCGCAGGACATGCGCTACGGCGAGAACCCGCACCAGATCGCCGCCTTCTACGTCGAGGCGCAGAAGGGCGAGGCCAGCGTGGCCACCGCCGTGCAGCTGCAAGGCAAGGAGCTGTCCTACAACAACGTGGCCGACACCGACGCCGCGCTGGAATGCGTGAAGAGCTTCGTCAAGCCGGCCTGCGTGATCGTCAAGCACGCCAACCCCTGCGGCGTGGCGGTGGTGCCGGAAGACGAGGGCGGCATCCGCAAGGCCTATGACCTGGCCTACGCCACCGACAGCGAATCGGCCTTCGGCGGCATCATCGCCTTCAACCGCGAGCTGGACGGCGAAACCGCCAGGGCCATCGTCGAGCGCCAGTTCGTCGAGGTGATCATCGCACCCAAGGTTTCCCAGGCCGCTCGCGACGTGGTCGCCGCCAAGGCCAACGTGCGCCTGCTGGAATGCGGCCAGTGGCCGGCCGAGCGTGAAGCCGGCTGGGACTTCAAGCGCGTCAACGGCGGCCTGCTGGTGCAGAGCCGCGACATCGGCATGATCACCGAGGCCGACCTGAAGGTGGTGACCAGGCGGGCGCCCACCGAACAGGAAATTCACGACCTGATCTTCGCCTGGAAGGTGGCCAAGTTCGTCAAGTCCAACGCCATCGTGTATGCGAAGAACCGCCAGACCGTGGGTGTGGGCGCCGGCCAGATGAGCCGCGTCAACTCCGCGCGCATCGCCGCCATCAAGGCCGAACATGCCGGCCTGGAAGTGAAGGGCGCGGTGATGGCCTCGGACGCCTTCTTCCCGTTCCGCGATGGCATCGACAACGCCGCGGCCGCCGGCATCACCGCGGTGATCCAGCCGGGCGGTTCGATGCGTGATGCGGAGGTGATTGCGGCGGCCGATGAAGCCGGCATTGCCATGGTATTCACCGGCATGCGCCACTTTAGGCACTAAACCGGCCGCACTGGAACCGGCATCTGCGTCGTTGCCCCGGACTCCGCCAATGCTCATTGCCAACAAGGCAACTGCGCTTGTCGGAGCCCGGGGCGCCTAGCATCTACCGGCTCCATTGCGACCTCATACCGAGTCGCCTGTTTTTGTAGGGTGGATAACGCTTTGTTTATCCACCGAGCGGGCCGCGGGCCCGCCCCCATAGGGAGAGAGAAATGAACGTACTGATCATCGGCAGCGGCGGTCGTGAACACGCCCTGGCCTGGAAGGTCGCGCAGGATTCGCGCGTCGAGAAGGTCTTCGTCGCCCCCGGCAATGCCGGCACCGCCACCGAGGCCAAGTGCGAGAACGTGGCCATCGACGTGCTGGACATCGAGGCGCTGGCCGACTTCGCCGAAAAGCATGTGCAGCTGACCATCGTGGGTCCGGAAGCGCCGCTGGTGAAGGGCGTGGTCGACCTGTTCCGTTCCCGCGGCCTGGACATCTTCGGCCCGACCGCCGCCGCGGCCCAGCTGGAAGGCTCCAAGGCGTTCACCAAGGATTTCCTGGCCCGCCACAAGATCCCCACCGCCGATTACCAGAACTTCACCGAGGTCGAGCCGGCCCTGGCCTACCTGCGCGAGAAGGGCGCGCCGATCGTCATCAAGGCCGACGGCCTGGCGGCCGGCAAGGGCGTGATCGTCGCCATGACTCTGGAAGAAGCCGAAGCCGCCGTGCGCGACATGCTGTCCGGCAACGCCTTCGGTGACGCCGGTTCGCGCGTGGTGATCGAGGAGTTCCTGGACGGCGAGGAAGCCAGCTTCATCGTCATGGTGGACGGCGAGCATGTGCTGCCGATGGCCACCAGTCAGGACCACAAGCGTGTCGGCGACGGCGACACCGGTCCGAACACCGGCGGCATGGGCGCCTACTCCCCGGCCCCGGTGGTCACCCCCGAGGTGCACCAGCGGGTGATGGACGAAATCATCTACCCGACCGTGCGCGGCATGGCTGCCGAAGGCAACGTCTACACCGGTTTCCTGTATGCCGGCCTGATGATCGACAAGAGCGGCGCGCCCAAGGTCATCGAGTTCAACTGCCGCTTCGGCGACCCGGAAACCCAGCCGATCATGGTGCGTCTGGAGTCCTCACTGGTGCTGCTGGTCGAGGCCGCGCTGGCCAAGGCCCTGGACAAGGTGGAAGCCACCTGGGACCCGCGTCCCACCGTGGGCGTGGTGCTGGCCGCCGGCGGCTACCCGGGCGACTATGCCAAGGGTGATGTCATCGAGGGCCTGGACGAGGCCGCCAAGCTGGATGGCAAGGTGTTCCATGCCGGCACCGCTCTGAACGCCCAGGGCCAGGTGGTCACCAGCGGCGGCCGGGTGCTCTGCGCCACCGCCATCGGCCCGACCGTATCCTCTGCCCAGCAGCAGGCCTATCGCCTGGCGGAAAGGATCCGCTGGAACGGCATGTTCTACCGCAAGGACATCGGCTACCGTGCCATTGCGCGGGAACAGGGCCACTGATCGGAAAGCCCTTTTTCTGCACGACAAAAAGGCGGATATTTATCCGCCTTTTTTATAGCGCCCAGACTTCTGGCGTCTATAATCGGACACCTTTTTCATGGACAGATCGCCGTGCAGCAGTTCCGGACAGTGCTTGCGGTTATTTTCGGCGTGCTGCTGGGCCTGAGTTCGGCAGCGGCCAGCACCGAGGCCGAGCCCCTGTTGCGCTGGGGCCTGCTGGAAGACCCCAGCGGCCGACTGACTCTGGCGGATGTCCGCGATACCCCCTTCGCTCCCCTGCCGGCCCCCCAGTTTGCCCGCCGAGCCGATCCGGGCGCCGTCTGGCTGCACGCCACCCTCCCCGTTCTGAGTGAGCCCCGCTGGCTGTGGCTGCTGCTGCCGCGTGCCCAGCAGCTGGACTACTACCTGGTCGAGGGCGACAGGATCGCTCAGCACAGCGCCGTGGGCGAGCGCCGTCCGCCGAGCCACGCCCTGCGGGCCGGCCAGGCCTGGCTGTACAGCCTGCCCGACGACGGCCAGGTCCGGGACGTCTACATCCGCATGAGCACCTACCATGCGCCCCAAGGCTGGATGCGCCTGCTGGACGAGCAGGGCCTGATCGAACGCAGCCAGCCCAATTACCTGTTCGGGATTCTGATGGGTGCGCTGGGCACCCTGGTTGCCTATTGCCTGGTCTTCGCCGTGGTCACCCGCAGCGCGGGCTTCGCCTGGCTGACCCTCGGCCACCTCACCCTGCTGGCCGGCAGCCTCGGCCACCTGGGCGCGCTGGAGGAGCTGGCGCGGGCGCTGGGCCTGACCCAGACGCAGCTGATCGACCTGGCCTATCTGCTGGGCCTGTTCAGCCTGCCCATGTATGCGCGCAGCCTGTTCGTCGCCCGCCCGCGCCGCGTGGTGACCCTGAGTGTCCTGCTGCTCCTGCCGCCAGCCCTGACCCTGGCACTGATTCCCAACCCCTACTGGTTTGGCCTGCTGCACTATCCGGCATTGCTGGCGATCCTGCTCGTCCTGGCCTACCAGGCCCTGCGCCAGGTGCGTGCCGGCCAACCCTGGGCGCGCCCGCTGCTGGCCGCCATGCTGCTGCAGCTCGGCAACCTGCTGCTGTCGGCGCCCGTCGCGCTGGGCTGGGCGCAGATGCCCTATACCCTGCTGGTCACCTGCATCTTCGGCGTGTCCGCGCTGGCCGGCGTACTGCTGTGCGTGGCGCTGCGCAAGCATCAGCAGCAGCGCGCCAGCGACCAGGCCCGCGCCGACACCGCCGACGCCGTGATCCGCGCGGAGCTGCGCACCAAGGCCGACTTCCTGGCCAAGATCAGCCACGAGATCCGCACCCCCATGAACGGCGTACTGGGCATGAGCGAGCTGCTGCTTGGCACCCCGCTATCCGGCAAGCAGCGCGACTACGCGCAGACCATCCATAACGCCGGCAACGAGCTGCTCATCCTGATCAACCAGATCCTCGACATTTCCCGCCTGGAATCCGGGCAGATCGAACTGGATGACGAGTCCTTCCACCTCGCCGCACTGGTCGAGGAATGTCTGGAGATGTTCCGGCCCCGCGCCGAGCAGCAGCGCCTGGAGCTGATCGGCTTCGTCCAGCCGCAGCTGCCCCAGGTGATCTCCGGCGACCCCAGCCGCCTGCGCCAGGTGCTGGTCAGCCTGCTGGACAACGCCTTCCGCCAGACCGCGGAGGGCGAGGTGCTGCTGGCCGTGTCCCTGGATGGCCGGCACCTGCGCTTCACCGTGCAGGACAGCGGCACCCCGCTGCCCGCAAGCGAACGCGAAATGCTGCTCAACGCGGCCCTGCACAGCCCCGACCTGCTGTCGAACAGCCGCGACGGCGGACGCCTGGGGCTGATCATCGCCCGCCAGCTGACGCTGCTGATGCAGGGCGAGTTCGGCGTGCAGGCGGGCGAAGGGCGCGGCAACATCCTCTGGCTGAGCCTGCCGCTCAAGGCCGAACAGCTGGAGCAGCCCGACGTCGATCTCGACAAGCCCCTGCGCGATGTGCGGGTGCTGGTGGTGGACGACAACGAGATCTGCCGCAAGGTGCTGGTGCAGCAATGCTCCGCCTGGGGCATGCACGCCACCGCGGTCGCCTCCGGGCGCGAGGCCCTGGCCATGCTGCGTACCCGCGCCCATCTGCAGGACGACTTCGACCTGGTGCTGCTCGACCACGACATGCCCGGCATGAGCGGCCTGCAACTGGCCGCACGGATCAAGGAAGACCCGCATCTGAACCGCGACATCCTGCTGATCATGCTCACCGGGGTAAACAGCGCGCCCAGCAAGGTGATCGCGCGCAACGCAGGCATCCGCCGCATTCTCGCCAAGCCGGTGGCCGGCTACACCCTCAAGGCCACCCTGGCCGAGGAGCTGGGACGCGGCAGCCCTGCCGGGGTGAGTGCCCCGGAGAGCCGCGAGCTGCTCCCGCTGCCCGGCGACTTCCGGGTGCTGGTGGCCGAGGACAACAGCATCTCCACCAAGGTGATCCGCGGCATGCTGCGCAAGCTCGGCCTGGAGCCGGATACGGTCAGCAACGGCGCCGAGGCCCTGCAGGCCCTGCGCGAAAAGGACTACGACCTGGTGCTGATGGATTGCGAGATGCCGGTAATGGACGGCTTCACCGCGACCCGCGAGCTGCGCGAGTGGGAGGCCCGCGAGCAGCGCCCGCGCACCCCGGTGGTGGCGCTGACCGCCCACATCCTTGGCGAACACAAGGAACGCGCGCGCCTGGCCGGCATGGACGGCCATATCGCCAAGCCGGTGGAGCTGTCCCAGCTGCGCGAGCTGCTCGCCCACTGGGCGATGGAGAAGTCCCTGCACCACCACGCCCTGAGCTGACCGCCGGGTCACGCGGGCAGCGCTTTTGCCGCGCGACTGGGCTAGAATCGCGCCGGCCCCTACCCACCTCTCCTTCGAGACCCCTGAACGCCATGATCGCCGAGCTGTTCAGCATCTACCTGCGGATGCTGGTGCTTTACAGTCCGTTCTTCGTCCTGTCCTGCTTCATCACCCTGACCCGCGGCTACACCCCCAGGGAGCGCAAGCACCTGGCCTGGCGCGTGGCCACCGGGGTGATGGTGGCCAGCCTGCTGCTGTACCTGTTCGGCCGCTACATCTTCGACCTGTTCGGCATCACCATCGATGCCTTCCGCATCGGCGCCGGCAGCGTGCTGTTCATCTCCGCGCTGGGCATGGCCCAGGGGCGGGCTGTGGCGCAGAGCGACAACGTCCAGCAGGACGTGACCATCGTGCCGCTGACCATCCCGCTCACCGTCGGGCCCGGGACCATCGGTGCCCTGCTGGTGATGGGCGTGGCCGACAGCCACTGGGACCAGAAGCTGATCACCATCGCCGCCCTGGGCCTGGCCGGCGTGACGGTGGGCACCGTGCTCTACCTGTCCAACCAGTTCGAGAAGCTGCTCGGCGAACAGGGCCTGCAGATCGTCAGCCGCCTGATGGGCCTGTTCGTCTGCGCCCTGGCCGCACAGATCATCTTCACCGGCATCCAGGGCTATCTGGTTCCGTAACGCATCAGCCCTGTAGGGCGGACAGCGCTTTCCTGTCCGCCAACCAGCGCCCGACCGCAGCCGCGCCCGGCGGACAAGAACGACGTTGTCCGCCCTACGAATCTGGCCTCCGGCCGCCCCTCCCCAGCGCACCACAAACACGCACGCCGCTCCGTTGCGGTGCGCGCATGAGATGGCATCTTGCTGCCAAAATTCAGCTAATGCATTGAAATAACTGGCTTTTCCCAAGCTGGCACCACCCTTGCTCTGTCCGTTCCATCGCTTGGATACAAGATGGAACCTCAGAGCATGCCCAACGCCCCTCTCGGCTACACCCTTGCGGACTGGCAGCAGGCCTATCGCGACGGAGCCCAACCTGCCGACCTCCTGACCACCCTGCTCGGGCAGCTGGCCGCCGACGACCCGGCCTGGATCAACCTGGCCAGCCCGCAGCAGCTGCAGCGGCAACTGGACGAGCTGGACAACCTGCTGGCCGCCGCCAACGGCCGGCGTGACGCCCTGCCGCTGTACGGCGTGCCCTTCGCCGCCAAGGACAATATCGACGCCGCCGGCTGGCCCACCACCGCCGCCTGTCCGGCCTTCGCCTACACCGCCGAGACGGACGCCACCGTGGTGGCCAAACTGCGCCAGGCCGGCGCCATCCTGATCGGCAAGACCAACCTGGACCAGTTCGCCACCGGCCTGGTCGGCACCCGTTCGCCCTACGGCGCGGTGCCCAACAGCTTCAACCCCGACTACGTCAGCGGCGGCTCCAGTTCCGGCTCGGCCAGCGTGGTGGCCCGCGGTCTGGTGCCCTTCGCCCTGGGCACCGACACCGCCGGTTCGGGCCGCGTGCCGGCCGGTTTCAACAACATCGTCGGCCTCAAGCCCACCAGGGGCTGGCTGTCCACCACCGGCCTGGTGCCGGCCTGCCGTACCCTGGACTGCATCTCGGTGTTCGCCCTGACGGTCAACGACGCCCTGGCCGTGGCCAACCTGGCCGGCGGCTACGACCCGAGCGATGCCTACAGCCGCAACA
>Ga0209075_1005245_pt1 | contig 10012 bp, 14 predicted proteins | sample Stecom2011_FD_187523 | JGI IMG/M metagenome (GOLD analysis project Ga0209075, IMG submission 187523) | Agricultural soil microbial communities from Utah to study Nitrogen management - Steer compost 2011 (SPAdes) (version 2) | ecosystem: Environmental > Terrestrial > Soil > Agricultural land...
GCCATCTAAATTTTGAGGCTTTAAGTGATGATCACTTAAAAGTGCTTCAATCATTGGAATAATATGTGCTTGGTGATCTTGTTTACCATATCTTATTTGCTCACCTAATTTGATATGATTAACATATAACATAATAATTAGAGCGTTTGTCGATGTGTCTATTAATAAGTATTTCATATTTTTTCGATCCAATCTTTGGTGTTATTGCTGGTAGAAATTGTGATTTCTCTTTCATTTTCATGAATCCACTTTAATTCAACCAGTACATACACATTTGGAATTAATGCTTCCACCTGATTTGGCCATTCAATAACAGAGATAGCATCTTTATCTAATATATAATCTTCCAAGTCAAAATCTAGACCAATACCGTCCAAACGGTATAGATCTAAATGATGTAGGGTTTTATTACCTTCATAGCTTTTTAAAATGGTGAATGTCGGTGAATTAATTACACTTTCAATACCCAATGCTTTACCAATGCCTTTGGTAAAAGTTGTTTTACCACTTGATAGATCACCTTGAAGTAAAATCACGTGATAGTCACTTGGTAAAGCATTTATTAATCTTTGACCTAATTCTATGGTTTCGTTAGCCGATGTTGTTTTAAATAGTTTCATTTTTTTCCTAATAATCTAAACATGTTCTTCTTATATGCTTCAACACCTGGTTGATCAAATGGATTCACATCCAATAAATATGCACTCATTGCGCATGCAATCTCAAAGAAGTATACTAAGTACCCAAAGTGATAAGCATCCATCTTATCTAATGTAATAACTATATTGGGTACCCCGCCATCAAGATGTGCTTCTTTTGTTCCTAAGAAAGCTTGTTGGTTGACATAAGATATCTCTTTACCCGCAATATAATTTAGTTTATCTAAATCATTTGAATCAGAAGGTATTTGTAGTTTATCTGTTTTTTTAACATTTAATACAGTTTCAAAAATAATACGTTTACCATCCTGAACTTGTTGACCAAGTGAGTGTAGATCGGTTGTAAATGATGCAGAATGCACAAGTAATCCTTTACCGTTTTTACCTTCTGATTCACCAAATAATTGTTTCCACCATTCAGCAAAAAATGCTAACCGCGGTTCATAGTTAATTAAATACTCAACATCTTTACCTGACTCATGTAACAAAAATCTTGTTACAGCATAAAGATACGCCTTATTTTTCTTAAGATCTGGATTCACAGCATCATTATATGCATCCTGTGCACCTTGAATCATCTTTTTGACATCTAATCCAACAAACACAAAAGGTAATAACCCCACAGCAGATAACACTGAAAAACGACCACCAATTGCATCTTCAATAACAAATCTTTCATAACCTTCGTTGACTGCTAATTGGTAAAGAGATCCTCTTGTCTTATCTGTTGTTGCAAAGATTCTTTTTCTTGCTTCTTCAAGACCATACTTACTTTCTATGTGTGCTTTCAAAAGTCTAAAGGCAACCGCTGGTTCAGTGGTTGTACCTGATTTTGAAATCACATTAATGACATAGTTTTTCTTGTTTAAATATTTTAATAACTGTTTTAAATAGTTTGCTGATAAATGGTGTCCTGCAAATATTAATTCTGGTTTTTGTTTTTTAAAGGGTTGTTTTAAAAACTCATAGCCTGCCTTAGCACCTAAATAAGAACCACCAATACCAATGACAACAATCACATCAATCTTAGAAAATTGTTCTTTTAATTTATAAATTCTATCCAATTCATCTGAATCATATGTAAACGGTAAATCTAACCAACCTAAAAAGTCACTGCCTTTACCTGTTTTATTATGAATCATATCATGAATCTGATTTACTTGTTCTTGTAAGCTATATACATTTGTGTTCAAAAATTGTTTTGTATCTTTAATATCGACTTTAATCATTATCTAGTTCCTCTTTCTTAATCTTAACCCAATCTTCTAATTTATCTTTTAGTGATCTAAACCCTATTTTAATATCAACTTTTTGCATCACTTTAGAACTCACTAAAAGTGCACGCTTATAAGACAGTTGTAATTTGTGGTTTACTTCATCACACTCTAAAACAACCGCAAATATTTCATCACCCATATTAAATAATTTTGTAATATCTGTAACAAACCTGTCTGATACCTCAGATATATGTATTAATCCTTGATAATTACCATATTCCACAAAGACACCATAGGGTTTAATTCCAGTTACTTTACATAAAATACGTTCGTTTTTTTGCATGGCTAGACCCCTAATATTTTCATATTATTATATCATTAATCTATATATCTATAAAGTATAGACCATATGAAAACGAATATTTTTAATAATTATGTAATATTTGACGTATAAAATGAAAACAGAATAACTTGATCAAGTTATTCTGTATATGTATTCAAAGTATTTTTAGTGTATCTTCACTCAATTTAATGTTTCTTCTGAGTTATTCAATATTTTTATGTTTTAACCAAGTATATATGATGATTGCTAGTGGAACAATCATACTTGAAATAAACCCTACAATAACATAAGTGATTTCAATTGGATTACCACCAATTGGTAACCTTAGAAAATCAAATAACATATAAAATCCTAAAAGTATCGTCGGTATCACCAATACTGTGATAATCAAATTTTCTTTTTTATTATAGAAATTACCTTTATAATACTTCATTGCAAACAAGTATATACCTACATACAATAAAATAACAATTATAAAATCAATCATTGCAAATAAAGAAAAATTAGTTAATAACATTGGCACAATTTGAACCGCTGAAAATAGCATATTTACAATCATCCAAACAGCTGCAAGTAGTAACATCCTTTTTGAGTTATGATTATACTCTAGATACAGTGCGCCTAAAAATAAGATTGTGGATAGACTACTTGATATAACAATTAAACTTCCAACAATTGCTGCTGTAAATAATACATAAGATAATTCTATAACGAATAATGTAAACATAATCCATTGTCGTTTCGTTAGTGTCATATAACTGCCTCCTCATAATATCCAATATAAATGCCAAATGCTTCTTTTCCAAATAACGTCGTCAATTCTTGAGATACTTGGCCATAAAGACGTATATCCAAATCCTTGTTCTTTGTATACAACTCATGTTGTAATAATTTTGCTTTTGATGTATCTAAACTACTATATACAAATACACTGACATGTTCATTAAAACCTTTATGTCCCATAACCTTAAGATATAAATCATTTAAAACTTTCTTTGAATTATAGATAACCTTATCTATGTGATAGTTTGTATCAGAACTTAAGATATATCCCTTAACAAGGGGTTTAAGTAATTTATTAATGCGTGTGCTATTTTGCATAAAAGTGTGGTTTTTGGTGACCACAAGTGTTGAGCCTTTATCAATTTGAATTGTTAATAATGACTTCATTTTTTGATAGCTATAATTGAAACTATCCCACAACTTTATGCACATTAAAACATATAATATGCCTGGACCAAATGTTTTAGCGTCTAGAACATCAATTGAAACATCACTTAATATATCTTTAGCTAGTTGTGCATTTTCATAGTATGGTGTTAATTTTTGGCTTGATGTTAGAATAAGTATCTCTTTACACTCTTGATTTTTTGCTTGCTTAATTGTTTCAATATAGGCTTTAGGACTTACTTTGATACTTTGATCTGTATTAAATGAAGTTTCATTAGCATCCTTAATAAAGAATAAAGATACGTTAGACGCATCTTTAAATATATGTGTTGCTTGAAATTTATCTATTGTTGTATCTAATATTATACCTATTTTTCTCATAACTATTTAAATATAAAGAATCCTATAACACCAACAAATGCACCTAATAAGATACCTGCTAAAACTTCTTTAGGCTTGTGACCTAATTTTTCTTTTAACTTCTTTTCTTCAATATCAATATTTTCAATTAAATTCAATCTGTATTTAATTACATTTAATTCCATCGCATGTTTACTAGCTTCTAGGCGAATACCCATGGAATCATGGATAACAACCAATGCAATAACAAATGAAATGGTAAATCCAATACTTAGCGTATTATTATAATGATAATCAAACATGCCAATAGAAACAAATAAAGCAGTGACTAGTGCACTATGACTAGACGGCATACCACCGGTAGATATTAATATACTTTCATTCAGCTTTTTGTTAATAAATCCATCGATAAAAAACTTACTCACCTGAGCAATAAACATGGCTGCTAAAGATGTAATTAAGACTGCTTCAGGTACTGTAAACATATTATACGGTCACCACTGCAATAATACCAGGTACGTTTTCTAGCATCATTGTTTCTATACCTTGTTTTAAGGTAATATCAATTGCGGCACAGCCATCGCATGCGCCACCCATTTTAACGTAGACGATACCATCTTCGATATTAACAAGTTCTATATCGCCACCGTCTCTTTGAATATAAGGTCGGACTCTTTTAATAATTTGACCAACTTGTTCAGTCATTACTTCTAAACTCATTCTACAACGCTCCTTTTTTATTCATATTTCATATTATACTTTAGTTTCTTTAATTTTTACTCTTTTTAGTACATAAAAAGGACAATTATGGTTACAAGATTCATTTATATAATCCGGTATCTTCTTATAACCGTTCGTACCTTTTGGATCTTGACTAAATCCTTTTAGTCTTAAAATATCGCTAGCCATATCACCAACTATATACGTATATCTATCAAAAGCTACATCTACATAGCGTTCTTGAAATTTAATTATATCAAAGCCATCACGATGGTTTTTAAGTATTTCAAAGGTGCCAACTTCAGTTTCTATCATCATTTTTATATCATCCTAACCCATAAAGTATGTATCTAAAGCTATATCATAAGCTTGTGGTTCAAAAGATACTTCTTCGTGCGCATAGATTATACCAATTTTATACGGATTTTGATAGACTTTGAAAAATTTATCATAATATCCCTTACCATAACCTAAACGGTAATTATCTTTTGTCATACCAAGTGCAGGTACAATCACCACTTCAAGCTTAGATGTTATATCAAAACCATAGCTCGGCTCTAAGACCCCAAAACTTGATTTTTTCATATCAATATGACTATCTACTTGTAAAAATTGAATCTTTTCATTAACAATTTTAGGGTATGCAAATATCTTATTTGGATATTTATCAATTAAACTTGTTATATCCATTTCATTCTTAGTTGGATAAAATATACCTATAAAATCTGCCTTCAAAAAGTGTTCTTCTTCACTCAACTGATTGATAATGTTTGTTTGAGCTTTAATCTGATCACTTTGACTTATCCCTAAACGTTTTTCTATTATTTGTTGTCTGAGTACTTTTTTCATATCACTTACTTGATGTCATTAAAGTAACATCCTTGCCCCCTATACTGTGGTAACTGTGCAGTCTTTAATGCGAGTGCTGCATTTTGGAATAGGTCTTGCGCATTGACTGCATCTTCATACATCTGTGCAACCCCTACAAAAACTTCTAACTCTGCAGTGATTGAACCATATTCAATCGTCATATTTAAGTGATTCTCATCTGATTTAATACCCTTATATAAAGATGCCATTTTTCTTTGGTCTGTAATTGTTAAAACAAATTCTAAACCAGATAATCTGTAAAGGTCTGAACTTTCAGTAACAAAGCTTTGTTTTAATCTTGCTATATATTGTCCCATAAGCATATTACCAACTTCACGACCATACATTTCATTGATCTTAGGAATATTTTTTAAGTTAATAATTGCTAGTTGAAATGGTCTTGTAGTTTTAATTAAAGCTTTTAAATCCGGTAGGATATAGTTTTCATCTTTAATTGTATCTAAAACCTCAATACCAGTTTTTCTAAAGTGCCTTGAGTGCATTGGCGTCATAATACCCATAATGACAGCATTTTGTTTATCTTCAAATAAACGTTTACCTTTTTCCTTAATCCAAATGGGTTGCCCATCAACTAATAATCTATAACTTACTGAGTAACTTGCTTTATTTGGGGTTAAATCATTGGTTACTTGCAAGTACTTTTTAATGTCATCTGAATCAATTAATGATCTATAATCTTCCACTTTCAGTGTGTTAGATGGTAGTTTTAATTGTTCTCTAACCGTATCGTTCATCCATATTGTTTTCTCATCTAAATCGATATAAAAGAGTCCGTCTTCAGATAACTCAAGGGTTGCGATAAACTTGTGTCTGATACTTTCTAGTTCATGATCTGTTTTTTTGAGTTCACGTTCAACTTCCATTAACGCCTCATCTGTCTTTTTTTCACCAACACACATACGACCACGGTATTTACCTAAAGCAAATAGTGGTTGCATGTTTAAGTGTAAAATCACAGTTTCACCGTTAAAGTTTAAAAAATGTAATTCCTGATCTTCACTTTCATTTGTTTTAACAATCTTTTTATAGTCGTAGAAATACTTTTCTAGCGTTCGATTGTTAATATCTTCACCATTTAGTTTCGTAAATCTTATTTTAGAACCAAATACTTGGAATAACTTCTTACCCACAACATCTGCTTTATCTAGATTTAGTTCTCTTAAAAGTGATATAGATATGTCTTTAATGCGTTCTTTATGATCAACGACATAATAAACATTCCACTTGGTGTTTTTAACACCTTTAATAAACAGTTGATACTGACTAGCATTCATGATTGCATTTCTAAATGTATTATATAGTGAAATCAAAAAGATAAAATAAGTAAAATACATATAGATTACATAGCCCAGTAACCAATCCTCATTGACTAAAATATGTGATTCATATATAAAGATTAAAACTACATATACTGCAATATTTATAAAAGAAAAAGTTAACCTATTTTTTAAGACATCTTCTTTTAAAATAGATTCAGTAACGACAAATATAACAATAAATACACCGATAATTAAACCAAATATCGGATGTTGTGCATAATTTAACATAAGCTATACACCTACAATACTGGTTGGATATATATAAGGAACACTGCAATAAGTGCAACAAAGAAAGCTACCACATATATCAACCAATCATGACGGTCAAAGAATTTAACCACCATTTCTGCAAACCCTCTAGAGCCTATGTATCTAATGGGTTCAATTAAAAATTTTAATATTGTTTTCATTAGACTAGCCCCCTACTTCATAAATAATGATAAATACTCATTTAAAGTATTTTCATCTTTCATCTTTGTCATGACACCGTTAATCGCTAGTGAAATAGACCCTGTTTCTTCGGATACAACAACTGTCAAGGAATCTGTAATTTCTGAAATACCTAATGCCGCTCGGTGTCTTGAACCGGTTGTCTTTTCAAAGTTCTCATTACTTGATAAAATAAAGTATGCACCTGCACAAACTATTTTATCGCCACGTATAATCACTGCACCATCATGCAGTGGTGTATTTGGGGTAAAAATATTTACTAAAATTTCATTTGAAACCTCAGAGTTTAAAGTGATTGCACGTTGTGCATATTGATCAAGATTGTTATGCTTTTCAATCGTAATTAACCCACCAATACTTTCCTTAGATAATGCAACTGCCGCTTTGATAATCTCAGTCTTAGTGCGATCACTACCCATAATGATTGTCCCTTGTCTCGTTGTTTCTTTCCAAAGAGATTCCAGCGTTAATCTAAAGTCAGGTGCACCAATAACAATAATAAAGATTAGGAGTAACATGGGTAGCTGTTCGTATGCAACACCGGCCATCTTTAAATCAAAGTAATTAGCAATACCAAAGAGTATCCATATAATTATATAAAATAAAAACATAGAAAAAACACGTTTGTTATGTAAGACAAATTTGAGTATAAAAACTACTAATACATAAATTAAGTAAAAATCTATCAGCGTAGACCAACTTAATTGAGATGCCCATTGTGGCATAAAATCACCTTCTTTATCATTGTCAAGTTCACTTATGATTATATCATAATATAGATTCATTTTATTGATTCTTTATGCTTATAGTACTGTTTTGTCTTATCCAAATCATACGATGTTCATTACAAATACCCATAATTTAAGAATGCTATATCTGTTTATTTATAACCGTGTTATAATTTAACAGTATCAAAAAGATACTTAACTACGATAATAAACTAAGAAAGTGTGATATCAATGCAAACTTGTTCTGTTGAACGTGCAGTTAATCTATTTGGAGATAAATGGAAGTTTTTAATATTAAGAGATTTAATGAACGGGAAAATGCGGTTTTCAGAGCTTAAGCGCTCTATTGGTAAAATCTCGCAAAAAGTACTCACTCAAAACTTAAGATCTCTAGAAGCAAGCGGATTACTCACAAGAACTATATATCCTGTCATACCACCAAAAGTGGAATATGAACTAACTGATTTGGGTTATAGCTTAAGACCTGTCATAGACGCATTAAGAAAATGGGGAGAACAACATGCAAACGCTTGATAGAGCAATATTAGTCGCATTAAATTACAGATCAGATGTCGAATTTACCAAACAATCAGTTGATGAATTAGAAGAACTTGCTAAAGCAGTCGACATAAAAACAATTGATAAAGTTATTCAATCTTCTGACACCATTGATCCAAAGTATTTTATTGGTAGTGGTAAAGTATTAGAAATTAAACAAATGATAGATATTTTAAATATTGATATGGTCATATTTGATGATACATTATCACCTGCACAAATTAGAAACCTAGAAGAAATGCTTGAGGTTCAAATATTTGACCGTTCATTTTTGATTTTACAAATATTTGCCTTAAGGGCACAGACAAAACAAGCAATACTTGAAGTATCGCTTGCTCAAAAACTATATATGTTACCAAGGTTAGTTGGTATGGGTAAATCACTATCTCGTCAAGGTGGTGGTTCTTTTAATGCTAAAGGACCTGGTGAAACAAAACTTGAAACAGATAGACGACGCTTAAGTATGGAAATAACCAAACTTAAACAGTCACTAGAAAGTATTAAAAAAGAACGTCACATTTCTCGTCAAAGACGTATTAAGAATAATATACCAGTGGTTGCACTTGTTGGTTATACCAATGCAGGTAAGTCTTCATTGATGAATCATTTATCGAATCAATACGGCACAAACAAAAATGAAGTCTTTGAAAAGGATATGCTTTTTGCAACACTTGATACAAAATCAAAACGCATACAAAAAGATAATCAACCACCTTTCATATTAATTGATACAGTAGGGTTTATATCTAAACTACCACCTGAGCTCGTTAAATCTTTTGAATCAACCCTATCAGACATCACTTCGGCTGATTTGATTCTTCACATTGTAGATGGTAAAAACTATTCACCACTTCAAATTAACTTTACAAAACAAGTGCTTAAAGATTTGGGTATAGATGATACACCCAGATTACTGGTTGTAACTAAAAAAGACTTAATAAATCAAATACCAGACATCATGGAAGATTACTTTTTAATATCTAATAAAACTGGTGAAGGTGTTGCAGAACTTTATCAAGCAATTAGTGCACATATCTATAAAGACTCTAGAATCTTTAAACTATTATTACCCTTTGATAAAGGTTCAATTTATGAGAAGTTAAAAAGCGATACGACCATTTTAGATACAAATTATACCGAAGATGGCATGTATGTTAAAGCTGTATTAACACCTTATTTATATAATTTATATAAGGCATATATCATAAAATAATTACAAGTTTAGTAACTTACATAAAATTTACATATATATTCGTTGCAAAAACTATTTTTGCATGATATACTTTGCTCATGTTTGATAGTTTTGTCGTATAATTGGCTAAATATGGTAGCCAGAGTTTCTACCGCAATACCGTAAATATTGCGACTACGATGAGCAACTTTTCTTTTTTAAGTTGTCATGTAGATAGAAACCCTTTGTGCCTTCAGCAAGTTCAAATGGTTTTTTTGTTTTTTGACATCCTTTCAAACAAAAAGAAAAAGGAGAAAATAAATGAATCAAATCAAAAAGTTCTTTAAGTTTGAAGAACGTGGTGCGACATTCCGTGCCGAAATTTTAGGTGGTATCGTTACATTCTTAGCGATGAGCTACATTTTA